>MDTB01190201.1_pt1 | contig 10887 bp, 8 predicted proteins | sample 811161 | NCBI WGS metagenome assembly MDTB01 (sample SAMN05326650, study PRJNA326480) | marine metagenome | isolation source: seawater | place: Mediterranean Sea | collected 2009 | reverse complement strand
TGTCGTAAATTCCATATTAGTAAAATCAGTTCTAATCGTATCTGAATTAATAGCAGTCTTTTGACACCATAAACCACCCTTTATTAAGTCGTTACTATTTGTATCATCTTCGTAATAAATAATATTTCCTGAGCTGGGGATAATCTTTATTAGATTATGAAACTGTCTCTTTATGCTATTAATATCATCAAAGATATCAGCATGATCAAATTCAATATTATTTATTATTAAATTCATTGGGGAGTAATGTATAAATTTTGAACGTTTATCAAAGAACGCAGAATCATATTCATCAGCTTCTATGACAAAAGACTTATGCGTTCCAAGATTCGCAGAATTATCAAAATTTTTTGAGATTCCACCGATTAAGAAACCGATATCTTTTCCTTGATGTTTTAATATATGTGCAAGCATATATGCAGTAGTGGTCTTTCCATGAGTTCCTGATACAGCAAAAACGTATCTATCTTTAAGTTGTTTCCCTAGCATCTCTGGACCCGAAACAAATGGAAGTTTTTTGTCTAATATTTCTTCAACTGATTCATTGCCACGCGATAACGCATTACCTATCACATATAGATCAGATTTAGGCATAAGATTTTTTTGATAGCCTTTAATTGTTTTAATGCCTATCTTTTTCAGATAATCTGACATTGGTGGATAATATTGAACATCTGATCCTGATACTTCATGTCCTGATTCTTTTAAAATATGCGCTAAGCCAGCCATAAAGGTTCCACAAACACCTAGGATATGTATTCTCATATTAGTTATAATACGATACTTGAATTTTATTCAAAGTATTAAGCGGGGAAATAATGAAAAAAAATGCTTTTTATGCACAATCTGGTGGGGTAACCTCAGTAATAAATGCTACTGCTGCTTCTCTAATACTAGAGGCCAAGAAACATAAATCTAAAATTGGTAAAGTATATGCTGGAAAGAATGGAATTCTTGGAGCTCTCAAAGAAGAGCTTATTGATACCTCAAAAGAAAGCATATCTGCAATTAACTCGTTAAAAGAAAGACCAGGTGGGGTTTTTGGATCATGCCGACTAAAGCTTAAAGATCTTGATAAAAATAAAAGGGAATATGAGCGATTAGTAGAGGTTTTTAAAGCTCATAATATAGGTTATTTTTTTTATAATGGTGGCAATGACTCAGCTGATACCGCCTTTAAGGTATCACAAATTAGTAAAAAGTTAGGTTATCCGATTAACTGCATCGCAATTCCAAAAACTGTTGATAATGATCTTGCTATTACAGATTGTTGTCCTGGGTTTGGTTCAGCTGCAAAATACATAGCAACTTCAACGCTTGAAGCATCTCTTGATGTTGAGTCAATGTCAGAGACTTCAACAAAAGTTTTTATTCTTGAGGTTATGGGCCGTCATGCTGGATGGTTGGCTGCATCCTCTGCATTAGCAAGATCTTCCAAACACGATGCACCACACATTATTCTTCTTCCAGAGATTGTGTTCAATCAACAAAAGTTTTTAAATAAAATAAAAGGTGTTATCAAAAAAAACGGGTATTGTGTAATTATTGCTTCTGAGGGAGTTAAAAATACCAAAGGAAATTTTTTAGCTGAAGCAGATACTAAGGATGCCTTTGGCCATTCTCAACTTGGGGGAGTGGCGCCGTATTTATCATCATTGATAACAAAAAAACTTAAATTAAAGAATCATTGGTCTGTTTCAGATTATCTTCAAAGAAGCGCACGTCACATCGCATCAAAAACTGATCTTCAACATGCCGAGGCAGTTGGAGTTCATGCTATTAAATATGCAATTAAAGGTATGAATGGTGTTATGCCAGTAATTATTAGAGGTAAGGGACCAAAATATACATGGAAAATACAGCCCGCATCATTATCAAAGATAGCTAATGTAGAAAAAAAATTACCAAAGTCTTTTATCTCTAAAGACGGGTTTGATGTAAATGTAAAAGCTATTAGATATTTGCAGCCTCTTATTTTAGGTGAGGCATATCCAAGTTTTTATAATGGAATTCCAAAGCTTGAGAAATTAAAACTTGTTAAAGTAAAGAAAAAACTACCCAATTGGAGAGTTTAATAAGTTCTTAAATTAAGGTCTTCGATAATACTTTTTATTTCATCTTTTAAAATTTTTTTATCATCTTCATTTAAAAAATCACCGATATATATATCGTTGCCTTTTGATCTAAAACTAAGTCTGATGGTTTTGTCTCTTTCTTTCTTTATTTTAAAGTAAGTAAAAGTCCTAAACTCTTTCCATGAGTATTCAGCTTTATTCCTTCCTCTCTCAACTTTTACTATGTCTTGCGATATATAGATCTTTTCTTTATTGCTGCTCCATTTAAAACTTAAATAAAAAGCAATAAACAATATCATTAACTCAAGTCCAGCAAATGGGAGAATTAGTGCAGCGCCAAAGAAATAGAAAATTATACCTATTCCACCACACACCAAAGTGATACTTAGTAAAAAAATGGTTCTATAGATACCAACCAATGAGCTATTTGGGCTTAATGAAATAAGATATTCAGAATCTTTTACTTTTTCGACTGTAACCAATTTGGGGGAACCTTATTTAAATATTATTCTTCAGTGGACTTCAAAACTTCTGTTAGTCTTTCAATATTAATTAATTTACCAACCTTCTTGCCTCTTTTAGCTCTTGAGAGAATATATTCAGACCAATCTTTTGGCTTGAGTGTAACCGATCTTTTGCCAACTTCAATTCTTAGGGAACTATCAATTGCTAATAGTTGAGCATGTGCCATAAACTCCTCCCCAGTTGCTAATTTAGCCTTTGGTATATTTATAATCTTATTTCCCTTTCCTTTTCCTAGGGTTGGTAGTTCAGATATTTCAAATATCAATAGTTTACCAATGTTTGAGACAGCTGCTATATGACTGTGATCATCTCTGACCGGTATGGCTTTTAGCATTTGTGCATTTTCAGGCAACTTCATGAAAGCTCTTCCAGTTTTTTTATTAGAAGTCATATTTTCATAGTGTGATATGAATCCATAGCCGCCTGAATTCATTATTAAAAATTTATCTTGCTCACTTCCTATTACTGATGATATGAATTGAACGCCTGAATCAGCATTCAGCCTTCCAGTTATTGGCTCTCCCATGCCTCTTGCTGAAGGAAGAGAATGACTATATAAAGAATATGCTTTTCCATTAGAATCTAAAAATACTGCAAGTTGATTGCTCTTTCCTCTTGCAAAATCCTGCAAGGAATCATCCCCTCTATATGAAAGTGATGTAGGATTAATCTCATGTCCTTTTGCACTTCGGATCCATCCAGCTTTTGAAAGAACCACTGTTATAGGCTCAGTAACTATTGTCTCTTCCTCAGAAAATACTTTTGCATTTGTAGATTCTATAATTGGCGATCTTCTTTCTTCTCCAAAATTTTCTTTTATTTCAATTAGCTCATTCTTGATAAGAGTTTTTAACCTTGTTTTAGATTTAAGAATTTTTTCAATTTCATCTCTTTCACTTACTAACTGGTCTTTTTCATCTTGAAGTTTTAATTGTTCAAGTTTTGCAAGTTGCCTTAATTTTATTTCAAGAATTGCGTTAGCTTGAATATCAGACAATTTAAATGTTTTTATAAGATCTTTTTTGGGCTCATCAGAATTTCTAATAATTTTAATAACGTTATCTATGTCAATAAATATCATTAATAATCCTTCAAGGATATGAAGTCTGTCATTTACTTTATCAAGTCTATGTTCAAGCTTTCTTCTGACAGTATCTTTTCTGAAAACTATCCATTCTTTAAGGAGCTCCAGTAAGTTAAAAACTTTTGGTCCACCCTTAAGAGATATTAGATTCATATTCATTCTGTAGGACTTTTGAAGGTCAGTTGATGCAAAAAGATGGTTCATTAAGTCTTCGGCATTAACTCTGTTTGATTTAAGAGTTATAACAAGCCTTATTGGAAATTCATGATCTCCTTCATCTGTTAAATCAACTATCATTGGGAGTTTTTTATTAACCATCTGTTCTGCAATTTGTTCTAAAATTTTTGATCCAGAGGCTTGATAAGGGAGTGCATTAATAATTATCTGATTTTTTTCCTGTGACCAATTAGCTTGAATTTTAAAACCGCCCCTTCCATTTAAGTACATTTCCTCAAGCTCCTCTCTACTAGCAATTATTTGAGATTCATTAGAGAAATCAGGTCCTCTAATTATTTTTAAAATGTCTTTCAATTCAGACTTAGGTTTTTCTAAAACATGAATAGTTGCATGAAGAACTTCATTAATATTGTGTGAAGGGATGTCTGTTGCCATACCAACTGCAATACCAGATGTCCCATTTAATAATATCATTGGTATTTTTGATGGGAATATCACTGGCTCTAAAAGAGAGCCATCAAAATTTGGTTGCCAATCAACAGTTCCTGACTTTAATTCAGAAATCAGCAGATTAGCAAAATTTGTTAGCTTTGATTCTGTATATCTCATTGCTGCAAAAGATTTTGGATCATCTTGAGATCCCCAGTTACCTTGTCCATCTACAAGAGGATATTTAAATGAAAAATTTTGAGCCATTAGAACCATAGCTTCATATGCAGCACTATCTCCATGAGGGTGAAATTTACCTATTACATCTCCAACAGTTCTTGCAGACTTCTTATATTTTGATGATGCATCCAGACCTAATTCAGACATTGCATATAGTATTCTTCTTTGGACCGGCTTTAATCCGTCTCCAATATTAGGTAATGCTCGATCAAGAATTACATACATAGCATAGTTGAGATATGACTCTTCAGCATATTTCTTAAGACTTATTGAATTAAATTGATCTTTTGCCATTACTAAACCCTCACTAATGAACCTTTCTTTTCAAGCCATTCTTTTCTTGCAGCTGCATTTTTCTTTGATAGAAGAAGATCCATCATCGCATTAGCATTATCTGTTGCTGATACTGATAATCTTACAAGCTGTCTCGTTTGTGGATCCATTACAGTTTCTCTTAGTTGCGATGGGTTCATCTCTCCTAGACCCTTAAATCTTTGAATATTAATCTTTGGTTTACCTTTTTTACCCTTAAAATCTGTCACAATCTTATCTTTTTGTATTTCATCTAGCGCATATAAAACATCTTTTCCGCAATCTATCCTGTACAAAGGCGGCATAGCTATAAAAATCCTTCCCTCTTTAACAAGATTCTTAAAATGCCTCAAAAATAAAGCACAAAGAAGTGTTGCTATGTGCAAGCCATCAGAATCTGCATCAGCAAGAATACATATTTTTCCGTATCTTAATGAGGTTATATCAGAATTTCCTGGTAAAACTCCAATTGCTGTAGATAGATTTTTTATTTCTTGAGACTTTATAATCTCATCACTCTGCAAGTCCCATGTATTTAGTATCTTTCCCCTTAATGGCATTATGGCCTGGAAGGATCTTTCTCTTGCTTGCTTTGCTGAACCTCCAGCTGAATCACCTTCAACCAAAAATAACTCTGTTTCATTTAAATCTTCGCTATTACAATCTGATAATTTGCCAGGCAACGCAGGACCTTTGAAGGTTTTCTTTCTTTCAACACTGTTAGAGGCTTTTGCTCTTGCATGAGCCGAAGCTATAGCTAATTCAGCAATCTTTTCTCCTTCTTCCGTATGTTTATTAAACCAAATACTTAAAATATCTTTTGTTGAACTACTTACAAATGACATATGATCTTTTGAATCAAGTCTTTCTTTGGTTTGTCCTGCAAATTGAGGATTTTGCATTTTAGAAGATACAACAAATATTGCATTTGCTATTACATCCTCTGCATTAAGTTTGAGACCTTTTGGTAAGAGACTTCTGTATTCACAAAATTCTTTTAAAGCATCAAGTAAACCAGATTTAAAACCATTTAGGTGAGATCCTCCTAATGCCGTTGGAATCAAATTCACATAGGTTTCATCCAGCTTATTCTTAGAAGGTTTGTTTGACCAATTTATTACAAACTCCACTTCTTGATCTTTAGAATCTTTTGAAGAAAGAATTGACTCATCAAGAATTAAATCAATCCCTTCTGATGCATCTTCTAAGTAACTCTTTAAACCGTCTTCATAGAACCACTTAATTCTTTCTTTTTTCTTTTCATGATGAAAATCAATTGTTAGTCCAGGGCATAATACTGCTTTTGCTTTTAGAAGATGTTTAAGGTTTTTTAAATTTATTTCATTTGATTCAAAGTATTTTGCGTTTGGTTTGAACTTTATTGTAGTGCCACTATTTCTTAGACCAACGTCTCCAATTACTTTTAACTCACTCTTTTTATCTCCATTATTAAAATGCATCTCATATTCTTTTGAATCTCTTCTTATGTTGACTTGAAGTAAATCAGATAATGCGTTTACAACAGACACCCCAACGCCATGCAAACCTCCAGAAAAATTATATTCATCACCAGAAAATTTAGCCCCGGCATGTAATTTACACAAAATCAATTCAACGCCACTTACTTTGTGCTCGGGATGAATATCAACAGGCATACCTCTGCCGTCATCACTTACTTTAATGTATCCGTCTTTTTCTATTTTGATTTTTATATTTGAACAATATCCTGATATAGCTTCATCAACAGAGTTATCAAGAACTTCCTGTATCAAATGATTGGGGCATGATGTATCGGTATACATTCCTGGCCTTTTCTTAACAGGATCTAATCCAGAGAGAACTTCTATTGCTTTTGAGTCGTATGTATTCTTGGCCAACTTAATTTGCCTTGTGAATTAATTTATAAAAACCTTTTTTAGGATAGTTTTTCATAAAATTTTTCTTAATAACTTACACATTCTACTCTAAACAAATAGTTTAAGATGTTTTATTTGAATTTTTTAGAAAATTTATAGTCTTATTTATATTATAATCCTGTGTAAATATCATAATGTTTACACTGCACACATTAATTAGGTTAGAATATGCAAATGAAAATAAATTTTTATAAAAAATTTTTAATATTTTTAGTTTCCTCCTCTTATTTATCGTCTGAAAGTATTCTGGAAATATATAACGAGGCTTTAGAAAATGATCCTACATATAAGTCAGCTGAGTATTCATACCTTGCAGACAAAGAGATTGTTGTTCAAGGGAGGGCCGCCCTTCTTCCTAGTATCACCTTAAGTGGTTCAACTAATTGGAATGAATATTATCAAAATGACATTTTACAACAAGAATATAATTCCTTTTCAAAATCAGCTAGAGTAAGTCAGCCCTTATTTAGGCTGGATGCTTGGTTTAATTTCAAAAGATCAAAATCATTAACAGACGCAGCTGAGGCAGATTTTGCATATGAGCAACAAAGTCTATTACTGAGAACTGCTGAATTATATTTTGGAGTGCTAAGGGCAATAGATAATTTAAATGCAACTATATCAGAAGAAAAAGCAATTAAAAAACAATTAGACCAAGCTCAACAAAGATATGAAGTAGGTTTATCAGCTATAACAGGTGTTCAAGAAGCCCAGCTTGCGTATGATTTAAGCAAAGCTTCTAGAATTAATGCTGAAGGTAATTTATTTTCTGCTAGAGAAGCTTTAAATGCTTTGATTGGTAGGGAAATATTTTCACTAAACGAGTTAGGGGAAGATCTAAACGTTTCGTCTCCATATCCTAATTCAAAAGAAGAGTGGGTTGAGTTGGCTTTAAAAAATAATTATCAATTAAAGGCTTCGCAACTAAGAAAAAAAGCTGCCAAAAATAATGCAAGAAATGCAGCATCAAATCACCTTCCAAAGATTGATATTGTTGGATCTGCATCAGAATCAGAAACGAATCAGTTCAATTATGAAGGATTTGAAATAAACGGTCAGGGCATACCTGTTCCTGCAGTAACTGGTAGAAGAAATTATGCAATTCAAATGAGTGTTCCAATTTTTCAAGGTGGGGCTGTTAGCTCAAGAAGAAAACAAGCATACTCTCAATACAATCAAGCAGATGAAAATACATTATTTACAGAGAGAAGAGTAATACAAGAAGTTAGATCTCAATTCTCTAATGTTGTTACTTTGGTTGCTAATGTCACGGCACAAAAGCAAGCAGTTATTTCTGCAACAAGTGCGTTAGAGGCAACACAAATTGGTTATAAGGTTGGAACAAGAAATGTTGTAGACCTTTTGCAAGCTGAAAAAAATCTTTATAGTGCTGAAAAAAATCTTGCCAATGCAAAGTATGACTACATTCTTGCAAATCTTAGGTTAGCGTTGGCTGCGGGTACAATTAGCCCAAGTGATATTGTAGATATTAATAATCTTTTAAAATAAGTTATGCCTGAACTGCCTGAGGTTGAAACAACCGTAAGAGCAATTAATAAATTTGAAAATCACATTCTCAACAAAGTTATTGTCCATAATAGAAATTTACGATGGAAAGTAGAAAAAAAAGTTCAAGCTTTAACTAGAAAACAACTTGTTCGAAAAATTACAAGGCGTGCTAAATACATTCTCATGCACTTAGATGATCAATGTCTAATGATACATTTGGGAATGTCCGGTAAATTAAGAATCCAAAATGTTAAAGATAATTATTTTAAAAAACATGATCATGCTGAATTAATTTTTGAGAATGAGAAAATTGTATTTAATGACGTAAGAAGATTTGGGTCAATTCATTTATGTGAAAATCCTGAAAAACATAAGTTAATTAAAGATCTTGGCCTAGAGCCACTTTCAAAATCTTTTAATAAGGCCTACTTGTTAGATGTTTGCAGAAATAGCAACTTGTGCATCAAAAAGTTAATTATGGACCAAAAAAATGTTGTTGGTGTTGGCAACATATATGCATCTGAAAGCCTATTTCTTGCAAAAATTAATCCAAATAGGCTATCAAAAGATATTTCGGATAGTGAGGGTAAGGAACTAGTTAAGTCAATAAAGATAATTTTAAAACGTGCCATAAAAATGGGAGGCACTACTTTGCAAGACTTTTATTCGGCAGACGGTAATCAGGGATATTTCAGTCTTAAGTTGAATGTTTATGGAAGGAATTCAATGATTTGTAATAATTGCGATTCCAAAATAGTTAAAAGTATTATTGGTCAAAGAGCAACATACTCATGCAATAACTGTCAGCTTTAAGAGGCAAGTTTAGCTTTTAAGGCTTTTTCTACAGAAGGATGGACAAACTTACTAATATCACCTTTTAAATCACATATTTCTTTGATTAGACTTGAAGATACATATATGAGACTTTCTTTAGGAGTGAGGAAAATACTCTCAATATCTGGAGCAAGGGATCTATTCATAGTAGCTAATTGAAACTCATACTCAAAATCAGAAACAGCTCTAAGGCCTCTAATAATTGCACAGGCATTTTGTTCTTTTGCAATATCTACTGTTAATTGCCTAGGAAATCCTACAATCTCTACCTGAGAATTATCTTTATAAATTGATTGTGCAAGTTTGATTCTATCCTCAAGAGTAAAAAGAGGATTCTTCGCATCATTTTTAGCGATTGCTATTACTATTTTATCAAATAGTCCGCATGCTCTATCTATGATATCCATGTGTCCGTATGTTATTGGATCAAATGAACCTGGATAAATTGCTACTTTCATATCTAAGAATCATACTAAATATTGCTATTTAATCAAAATTATTATTAATACGTGCAGTTTATATAAAACAGTTAAATTTGATACATTTTTAAGTTTTTTGTATGATAAGCACTTGTATATTACGGGGGGGAGTAATTTTTGCTCCTACTTACTTATAAGGAGTTATATATGAAATTTTTATTAATGATGATTGGTGCTGTTGCATTGCCTGTTTTTGCAGCTGATGGTGGTGCTGATCTTAACCCTGCTGATTCAGTAGGTGTTTCATTTTGGTTAGTTACTGCAGGTATGCTAGCAGCTACTGTATTTTTCTTAGTTGAAAGGGACAGAGTGCATGGCAAATGGAAAACTTCATTATCTGTTGCAGCTTTAGTTACTGGTATTGCTTTTTGGCATTATCTATACATGAGAAATGTATGGGCAATATCATGGAATGAATCTGCTGCTCTAGTTGGTGAAGCTGAGGCTGTAGGTAGTTCTCCTACAACTTACCGTTACATTGATTGGTTAATTACTGTACCGCTTCAAATTATTGAGTTCTTCTTAATACTTAAAGTTTGTACTAATGTTAAATCAAGCGTGTTCTGGAAACTATTAATAGCATCATTAGTAATGCTTGTTGGTGGTTACATGGGTGAGATGGGAATGGCAGATGCCATGATTTGTGGTGTTGTTGCTATGCTTGCATGGTTATACATCATTTATGAAGTCTTTGCAGGTGAAGCTGGTAAGCTAAATGCTTCTAGCGGTAATGCTGCAGCTCAAAGCGCATTTGGAACTATCAGACTGATAGTGACTGTGGGTTGGGCTATTTATCCTATTGGATATTTCCTAGGAATAGGTGAAAATCCAGATATGGCTAACAGCAACTTAATCTACAACCTTGCAGATTTTGTTAATAAAATCGCATTCGGTTTAGCTATTTATGTAGCGGCTGTTAGCGACTCAGAATAATTTAACTTTATTCTTAAAAAACCCAGCTTAATGCTGGGTTTTTTTATGGGTATATCTCTTCACCATCCCATGCAAATATTTTTCCACTATCTTTCACTTCTAAGTTACTTATTACATTAATTAATTTTTCTGCACTGTAATGAGGCGTAAATAATTTTTCTGCTTTTACATTCTTTTCAAATGGTTTACTCAAATAGCTTTTTACAGTTCCGGGCTGAAGTCCAACAAAAATAGCACTAGGATTCGATCTTTTAACCTCAATGCTAAAATTTTTTATAATTTGATTCAGGGCTGTCTTGCTTGCTCGATAAGAATACCAACCTCCTAATTTATTGTCAGAAATACTTCCAACTCTTGCGCTTAGAAAGGCAAAC
>MDTB01170942.1_pt1 | contig 10888 bp, 6 predicted proteins | sample 811161 | NCBI WGS metagenome assembly MDTB01 (sample SAMN05326650, study PRJNA326480) | marine metagenome | isolation source: seawater | place: Mediterranean Sea | collected 2009 | reverse complement strand
TACGGCTCTGATCCCCTTTTCCGATTGAGGTAGACCACTGTAAAGTGAGCGCTCCATCTAATGATGGATGCAGCACTCGCGTATTTGGCGTTCCATGGCTTTGAGGCCACGAGTTGTTCTCTATGGATTGGGGGGGGATAAACGCCATTGAACCACTTTTGATAGTGGCAAAATTATCTTCAGTTTTTGCTGTGGCAACCACAGCGCTTATGGGTTCCCGTTTCCCTGGCACCACTACTTGTTCTTGGGCGCATCCGATTAAGCAAACCAAAAACATTATACTCATTAAACCAATTTTGAGGATCAATCATTAAACTCCTGTAAATTTCTAATTCAAACCAGGTTTCAAATACTTGATGGATCAATACCTAATGACATTAGAAGTTGGGTTACTCTTTGCCTGATCGTATCAGTAAGTTCTGCATCCTCCAGAATGGATCTTAATTTTGCTACTGCAGCATCATTCTCTCGATTTTTTAATTCTATAATTGCAATCTGTTCTTCAGCCAATAAACGAAAAGGGTTTCCCGGAGAAGCCAATTTTTCAAAACCTTTTAGAAGTAATGCATCTTCGACACGGTCATGACTTAGCAATAAAAATTTGAATTCGGCTATGTCGCGGTAGATCTGCCCGATGGATGAATCCTCCGATATAGTTTTTAAACTTTTGCTAGCAGCCGCATAATTCTGCATGGCGATCTCTTCTGCCGCTTTTAACATCGCTACAATAGATTTTACTTCGGGGTTTGAACTTTCAATATTGGCAAGAAGCTCAGCTCTTTCTTTCTCATCAGAGCGCTCAAGCGCTTTCATTACAGCCGAACCAACTTTCTCTGCCTTGGACTTTACCGTGGCCTTCTGATATTCTAAAAATGCTGTACCGCCAACTATAGTTAAAACCACCAGAACGCCAACCCAAGCATACTTTCGAAAAAAATTGTACAACCGATCACGCCGTACTTCTTCACTCACTTCTTCAATAAAACTATCTGTATCGCTCACAAAAAACCCCTTAATGATATTTGCAATGCTGTCATAACCCTAATGCTAGCTAAGGGGAAGCCCCTATACTTTTGCTGCACTTGCAAAAAGAACTCTAAAACATTAATCTAAACTGGTGAGTTTAGCGTAGTAATGTGTATATTTATTTCTAAGGAACGATCTTAATGAAAATTGTCTCAATAATCACCGCAATAGTTGTGATTTTTGTTTTGTATACTCTAGTTTTCGAACGCGAGGCTTTTAATAAGGTTGCAGATGGAGCCGGTATTAAACGTGTCTTTGAAGAGCGCCTGGAAAAGACAAGCTTAGCTACAGAAATTGATTTAGAAAAAGATAGTGCTCAACAAACCGACAAGAATGCTGAACTAGTTAGTGTCGTCGTTTACAGCTCAAATTCACAAAACCTTGGAAGTGCAGTTATATTGAGAGGAGAAACTGAAGCAGCTCGGTTCGTTCAGGTCCGTGCAGAAACTTTTGGTCAGGTTATATCAGACCCTTTAAGAAAGGGATCATTTGTTCAAAAAGATGATATTCTATGTAGGTTGGATGAGGGCATTAGAGAGGCAGCATTAGCAGACTCTTTAGCTCGATTGGGAGAAGCAAAAGCATTAATTCCACAAACCGAAGCGAAGTTAGGAGAAGCTAACTCCCGACTTGAAGAAGCCAAAATCAATTTTAATGCTGCTTCAAAACTATCTGAAGGTGGTTATGCATCAGATACGAGAGTGGCATCTGTGCAAGCAGCAATGAGGTCCGCTGAGGCAGGAGTAGCAACCGCCGCAGCAGGCTTTGATAGTACTAGAGCACGCATTCAATCTGCCGAAGCTGGAGTTGCAGCTGCCAAAAAAGAAATAGATAGACTTACTATTATCGCTCCTTTTGAGGGAGCTTTGGAATCAGACACAGCTGAGATCGGATCTTTACTCCAACCAGGAGACTTATGTGGAACCATAATCCAGCTCAATCCTATAAAATTGGTTGGTTTCCTGCCAGAGACAGAGTTATTTCGTGTGAAGATAGGTGCTAGCGTTAGAGCTCAGCTTACGAGTGGCCAACAAATAGAGGGAAATGTGACATTTCTCTCTAGATCAGCGGATAGTAAAACACGTACGTTTAGAGTAGAAGTAAACGTCCCAAATGATGGGCTTGAAATACGAGATGGCCAAACTGTCGAGATAGCAATTGGGTCAGATGGCAAAAAAGCTCACTTACTCCCACAATCCGCACTCACTTTGAACGATGAAGGGCTTTTAGGAATAAGATTTGTGGACGACAAAAATATCACCCGATTTGCTGCTGTAAAACTAGAACAAGACAGCAAAGAAGGTGTTTGGGTGTCCGGTCTTGATGATACCGTGGACGTTATAATTACTGGGCAAGAGTTTGTGAAAGAAGGTGTAAAAGTCTCAGCAACTTTCAAGGATATATCCCTATGACAGGTTTAATAGACTGGGCTTCTGCGCGAGCGCGGATGATCATCGCTATTGTTGCCTTGTCATTGGCAGCCGGTGTTTATGCTTACACTGGCCTGCCAAAAGAAGGTGAACCAGATATTGAAATTCCAGCCTTGTTTATATCTGTACCATTTCCTGGAATTTCAGCAGAAGATAGTGAGACGCTGCTGGTTCGCACAATGGAAACTGAATTAGCAGATTTAGATGGCCTCAAAATAATGAATGCTACGGCAGCAGAAAATTATGCTGGTATTGCTTTGGAATTTGAGTTCGGTTGGGATAAGACAAAAATAATCGCAGACGTTCGGGACGCAATGAGTAAAGCCGAAACTAAGTTTCCTAGCGGAGCGGATAAATATTCAATCAACGAGTTTAACTTTTCTGAATTCCCAGTAATTATTGTGAATTTAACCGGAAAAGTTCCTGAGCGTACAATGACAAAAGTTGCAAAGGCACTTCAGGAAAAATTGGAAAGCATGGACGCGGTACTTGAGGCACCTATCTCAGGTGATCGCGAGGAAATGGTCGAAGTCTTAATCGACCCTCTTCGGCTTGAAGCATACAATGTCACTGCAAATGAATTAATTAGCGTTGTAAGAAATAATAATCAATTAATTGCAGCGGGAGAAATTAGCTCGGAGCAAGGTGCTTTTTCAGTCAAAATTCCTTCTAGTTTTAATGAACCAGCCGATGTGTACGATTTGCCAGTAAAAACAAACGGTGATCGCATTATTACCTTAGGAGATTTAGCAGAAATAAAACTAACTTTTGAGGATAGAGCGGGAACAGCGCGATTTAACGGTGAGAATACCGTCGCAATTCAAGTTGTCAAACGTCGTGGTTTTAATCTCATAGATATGGCAGAGGAAGTTAAGTCTCTAGTGAGGGACGAGGCACGGAGCTGGCCAAAAGACTTACAAGTTGCCGTAAAAGTGGGAACTTCTAATGATCAGTCAAATCAGGTTGCAAGCATGGTTGGACAATTAGAAGGTTCGGTTCTTACTGCTATAGCTCTGGTGATGATAGTGGTTTTAGTGTCATTGGGCTCTCGGGGGGCAATCCTCGTTGGCTTTGCGATACCAACCTCTTTTTTGCTGTGCTTCGTTTTGCTTGGCGTAATGGGTGTGACAATCTCTAACATGGTTATGTTTGGCTTAATCCTGGCAGTTGGAATGTTAGTGGACGGTGCAATCGTGGTAGTGGAGTATGCTGACAAGCGTATAACCGAGGGGACAGGTCCAATGTCCGCATATGTGGAAGCGGCCAAGCGGATGTTTTGGCCAGTTGCAAGTTCGACGGCGACCACTCTTTGTGCATTTTTGCCAATGCTTTTCTGGCCGGGAGTACCTGGTCAATTTATGGGTATGCTTCCCGTTACTTTAATATTCGTTTTGTCCGCTTCACTTATTGTGGCATTAATCTTTCTCCCAATAATTGGGGGGGTATCTGGCCGTCTAAGTAGAGCCTTCGAGGTGGTTTCCAAACTCCTTCGTAAAAAACTCCCTTGGATCATTCGCGCAGCCTTAGTGCCATTGACGCTTTTTTGTCTTTTCTGTACGACAATGCAACTTATCAACCCAAGTTTTTTATTTAATTTAGATGCAGAGCAATTGGGGATAGTCGCTTACATACCGGGTGGACTTGGGTTGGTTTTGTCAGCGTTTCTTGTTTCGATAACTATGGGGGCTGCGGAATTCAAGCGTGAGCAACGAAAGGTTATTTCTGGGTACAAAAGAACTTTATTTGGACGTTTTATTAAACTTATAGTGGGTAACCCAATTATGCCCTTAGCTGCAATTGGTGGGATAATTTTTCTAACTATTTCTGTATTCACATACTTTGGGCAAAACAATTATGGTGTTGAATTTTTCGTAGAATCTGAGCCAGAGCAGGCAATTGTTTACGTGCGTGCTCGAGGAAACCTGTCTTTAAAAGAAAAAGACGAGATTGTGAAAGAGGCTGAAAAAATAGTACTATCGCACCCTGGTGTGGACAGTGTTTTTGCATTCTCTGGAGCGGGAGGCTTGAACCAAAATACTGCTGGAGCATCATCTCCAAAAGATACTATTGGTCAGATTCAATTAGAGACTATTCCTTGGGAACGTCGGAAAAACAACCCAGATTTAGATGGTAATTTGGTTATAGCAGAACTGATGGCTGACTTACAAAAAATACCTGGCATAAAAATTGAAGTTCTTGAATTAGCCAGAGGCCCATCTAGTCCAAAGCCTGTGCATTTGCGTTTGAAAGGAAATGACTGGAATGAGCTTCTGCTTGCCACTCAAAAGATGCGACAAGTATTTGAGAATACAGAAGGACTCACGTTAATTGAAGATACTCGTCCATTACCTGGCATAGACTGGCAAATAAATGTTGATGTCGAGAAGGCAGGTCGCTTTGGCGCAGATGTCACAACAGTAGGCGCAATGGTACAATTAGTAACTCGTGGGGTCCTATTGGATACAATGCGCGTGGATAGTTCAGATGAGGAAGTTGAAATAAGGGTAAGGCTTCCTGAAAATTACCGAATTTTAAGTACTTTAGATACCTTAAAAGTACGCACAAAAGATGGACTGGTTCCTCTATCCAATTTTATTACCAGATCTCCTGTAAAGAAGTTAGCAGAAATAAATAGAATTGATCAAAAGCGTTTTTTTGATATTAAAGCTGGCGTTTCCGATGGTCTAAAAACTACTCGGATCGATGCAACTGGGCAGGAAAATGAAGTATTTATTAATGCAAACGAGAGGATAGCCCACTTAACAGACTACTTAGAGAAAAATCCACTCGGGCCAGATATAAGTTGGGAGTGGACTGGGGATCAGGAGGATCAAGCCGAAAGTCAGGCTTTTTTATCAACAGCTTTCTCAGCAGCTTTAGCTCTAATGTTTATCATTTTACTTGCTCAATTTAATAGCTTCTATAACTCTGCGGTTGTTTTGTTAGCCGTGATATTATCAACTGTTGGTGTGCTTATTGGCATGCTTGTGATGCAACAACCCTTTTCAGTCATAATGACAGGTACAGGGATCGTTGCTCTTGCAGGAATAGTAGTTAATAATAATATCGTATTAATAGATACTTATCAGGAATTTGCAAAATATTTACCCCGAATTGAGGCCATCATAAGAACAGCTGAGCAGCGGATCAGGCCGGTATTACTTACAACAATAACAACCATGGCAGGACTTGCTCCAATGATGTTTGGATTGAGTTTGAATTTCATCAATGGGGGATATTCAATTGATAGCCCAACTTCTCTATGGTGGAAGCAATTGGCAACAGCGGTAGTCTTTGGATTAGGGATTGCGACCATGCTAACTTTGGTGTTTACCCCCTCTTTACTTGCAATAAGGATATGGTTTTTTACTTATGTAGCATGGACCGGTAGGTTTCTTGCACGAGTTGGTGCAGGCAAGAGTGGTAAAAGCGCACAAGACTGGGCACTCAGACGAGCAGCTAAACGCCAGAAAAATACAGAAATTATTTGGGAAGATGGATTTCTTACAGGGAGTTTAGTTAGAAAAAATGATAAAGAGACTGACTTTAAACTAAATGCAAAAACCCACGCAGCAGAGTGAAATTTGCACCTATTAATAAATTAACTTTCCTCCCAGTTTAGTTGCAAATGCCACAGATCATAATATCGACCGCGTTTTTTCAAAAGCTCATTGTGACTTCCCATTTCAACTATATAACCCTCTTCAAGGACAACTATTCTTTCGGCGTCTGATATACTCGAAAGACGATGTGCTATTGAAATTACAGTTCGGCCCCTTCCCGCCCGTTCGAGAGCATCTTGCACTTCATGCTCAGTTTCAGAGTCCAAGGCCGATGTTGCCTCATCCAGCAATAATATCGGAGGGTCTTTCAATACAGTTCTGGCGATTCCCACGCGCTGTTTTTCTCCACCAGAAAGCTTTAATCCTCGTTCACCAACCGTGGTCTCGTAGCCATCTGGCAATGATTTAACAAACTCATGGATTTGAGCAGACCTTGCTGCATTTTCTACCTCTTCTAAAGTGGCATCGTCCTTACCATATGCAATGTTATAGAAAATGCTGTCATTAAACAAAACAGTGTCTTGGGGAACTACTCCAATAACATTATGTAATGATGACTGGGTTACATTTCTGACATCTTGGCCATCTATTGATATAAAACCTCCTGACACATCATAAAAGCGAAACAAAAGACGGCCAATTGTTGACTTTCCAGAACCCGACGAACCAACAATTGCAATTTTTTGTCCACCAACAATATCAAGATTTAAGTCACTTAAAATTGGTCGCTTTTTATCATAGCTAAATTGTACATTTGAGAATTTTATATCACCTTTGGTAACATTTATCGGCTGTGCATCTGGGCCATCAACAATTTCTTTTTTTTGGTCCAACAAATTAAACATCGCACCCATATCAACTAATGCTTGTCTTATTTCACGATATATTGTCCCAAGGAAATTTAACGGCATGGTTATTTGGATCATGTACGCATTCACCATTACAAAATCACCCACGTTCAAAGTACCATTTTGAACGCCAATAGCAGCCATAACCATCACAATTATCAAGCCAAATGTTATCAAAATAGCTTGACCAAAGTTTAAAAAAGCTAAGGAATAGGCCGTCTTTAAAGCGGCGTCCTCATACCCAGCCATAGCCATATCATAACGACTGGCCTCTCTTTGCTCTGCATTAAAGTATTTGACCGTTTCAAAATTCAGTAAACTATCCACTGCTTTTTGTGCTGCATCAGTATCCTGATCATTCATTTTCTTTCGTAGTTTTACGCGCCACTCCGTAACCTTAAAAGTGAACCATCCATAAATACCGATAGTGCCAAAAATTACTCCTAAATATCTGATATCTAGCATAACGTAGAGCAAAATTGCGATCAGTAATAACTCTAGAATTAACGGACCAATTGAGAACAATATGTACCGTAGTAAAAATTCAACTCCCTTTACGCCTCTCTCTACAATCCGGGAGAGTCCTCCAGTCTGACGTGTGATATGATATCGTAAAGACAAAGCATGTATGTGAAGAAATGTTTTCAATGCAAGTTTTCGGAGTGCACGTTGCGCCACTTTTGCAAATAAAATATCTCGTAACTGCTGAAAACCATTCATAAATATTCGCGAGACACCGTATGCGATAGTTAAGCCAACAGCCCCAAGAAAAAGATCATTAATGCCCTGGTCCGATAAAGCATTAACAGCATCACGATAAATAAGTGGGGTATACACCGCAATTAATTTTGAAAATATCAAGGCAAGCATTGAAAATACAACTCGATATTTTATTTCGGATTGGCCTTTTGGCCATAAGTACGGTGCCACGCGCACTATAGTTCGTATTCCCGATGTTCGTTCTAAACGTCCACTATTTTGCTCGTCTATATTTACTTGTTCGCTAATGTTTGTCATTTTGAGTAATAATCAATTAGGTAATTTTATTACACCAATGATTTTGCCATTTTGTTAATCAATTTAATGCATATCAGGTAAGTCAAATAACTGACCGGGATAAATTAAGTCAGGATTTTTTATTTTATCACGGTTCGCTTCAAAGACTTGAACATATAGCAGTCCATCACCGTAGCGCTTACGGGCTATTGCCCATAAAGTATTACCAGGCTGAACGGTAACAATATTAATACGGACAGGACTGGTACTTGGGGCGATTAAGTTGGCAAGCTTCTCTCTATCCTCTCGCTTAAATGGGCTCTCTAATCTAGAAATTACATCGCCCTTCAAACTAAGCTCATCGATGCGTAGAGTGTATGTGCCAGGAATAATATCCGATAAATCTGCCTCCCAATAACCGGCTTCATTTGTTTTTGTGGCTGAAACAGCCTCATTGTTGATGTAGAAACGAACAAGTCCGCTTGGATTTGAACGTCCACCAACAGTTACATTACCCAGCGGATCATATGCGATTGAGTCCAACGCCAAACTATCATCGCTCCTTTTATCATCTTGTATTACTTTAACACCATCACTGTCAGCAATTATCACTTTAGGTTGAAACGCATTTGTATCAGTATTTTCATTAAGATCCTCAGTAGCTTTCTCTATCATTTTTGGGTCTTCGACAATTATTTGATCAGAATTAGTAGTTGATAAATCTTTTACCAGTTCCTGTTGTCCATTTGATACTTTTCCTGTGGCTGCGTTAGTGGTGCCTAATTTCTCTTCTGTCTCCAAGCTTGCATCATCATTTAATTCGGTAGTTGCTTGTTTTTGAATAACATTTGAACCTTCAACCTGTGGAGTATCTATCGAGGTAACTTCATCAGAATTATCTACACTTGCAACATCTTCTGATCCCTGCAAATTCTCATCACCACTCTCATTCGTTGAACCTTCAACCTGCGGAGTATCTATCGAGTTAACTTCATCAGAATTATCCACACTTGCAACATCTTCTGATCGCTGCAAATTCTCATCGCCAGTCTCATCCGTTATTTGTGATGGTAATATAACAAGGCTTTCATCTGCATAAACAAAATCTTCACCTTTTTTTGTCCTCAAGACGAGTACTCGAATTTCTTCACTGGGGGGTACTTCAAAAATTGATGCAAAATTCCCATCATTCCCAACAGAGATCGTCCCTATTAAGTTTTGACCAAGCAGCACTTCAATTAAAGCACCTTTTTCAGCTCTACCTGCTATTGTAACAAATCCACTAGGGTCAACTCGGGCTGTATCTAGAAAAACTTCAACAGAAACAATTAGAGGACTGTCCTCAGGATTTGTCTCAGTTAGTTCAGGGTTTTCTTCCAAAGAGGTAGCTGCCACAACTTCCGATGAGGCGCTTTCAGCTACACTATTATTCTCTTTTATTTCGACTGATTTATCTTGTTGATCACTTTCATTTTCTACGGTTGTGATCAAAACTTGTTTTTGATTATTTATAGCATCAAATACGCCGTAAGATACCACACTTACACCAAGCACACCCATCCAAAACCATATAGAGCGTAATATAATCACAGGTTTATTACTCCAAGATAACTTTTACGCGTTTCTACAGTTGAGTGAAGGCATCAACAAGGCTAAAGTTAATAGATTACTATAAAACAAGGATTTCGGGATGTTATCACTTTCAGTTTGTGTTTTTTGTGGCTCACGTTTTGGAAAAGATAACGTTTACAAGAAAACGACTGAAAATCTAGGGCGCCTACTTGCAGAGGAAAACTGTCGGCTAGTTTATGGAGCAGGAAACATAGGTCTTATGGGCACATTAGCTCAAAATATACAGTCTGGTGGTGGTGAAGTCATGGGAGTAATCCCAGAGCATTTACTGCACGCCGAAGTAGGTAAAACCGATATAAATAATTTTATAGTCACAGAAAACATGCATGAACGTAAAAAAGTCATGTTTATGAATTGTGATGCCATTATTATTTTACCTGGCGGTGCAGGAACTCTTGACGAATTCTTTGAAGTCTTAACATGGGCGCAATTAAAGTTACACAGCAAACCAATAGTCGTTTTAAATATCAACAGGTTCTGGGATCCGCTCATATCCTTAATCAATCATCTTATAAAAAACGGATTTGCTGATATGAGTTTAAAAGAGCTTTTTCAGATAGTATCTTCACCCGAAGAAGCAATAGAAGCTCTCAAACTTAATATTCAGTCTGATAGACTTGCCAAAGTATAAATAAATAACGCTAACCAAATTAAACCAAATGCAATGCCCTGCGACGCGCCAAATGGTTCTGCAAAAATGAATACAGCAACAAGAAATTGGAGAGATGGATTTAAATACTGAATTATACCGAGCGATGTCATTTGCACACGCCTCGCAGCATATGAAAAAAGCATCAATGGAACAGCTGTCATAGGTCCACTAAAAATTAATAAAGATGTAGTCTCAATATCTTTGCCAAAACTTCCAAATCCACTCAAATGCCAATACAGTAAAAACGTTATTGCTAATGGCAAGAGTAAAATAACTTCGGTTGTTACGGATAAAACAGGGCCCAAACTGATCTGCTTTTTGAGCGCGCCATATATTCCAAAAGTAACCGAGAGGACCAATGCGACAAAAGGTAAAATGTTTTGTGATATGGCAAGTGTTGTTACTGCAAAAATAGCAAGAAAGACAGAACACCACTTCATGAGGGATAATTGTTCTTTAAAAAAAATTAAACCAAATAGAACTGCAACTAGGGGGAAAATATAATATCCAAAACTAGCTTCAGTGGCGCGATCGTTATGAACTGACCAAATAAAAAAGAACCAATTTATTGAAATCATGGCGGCTGACCAAAACAAACCTAAAATTAGCTTTTTATTTTGGAAAACTAATTTTAAATCCTGCGATCTATCCTGTAATCGCAAAATGAAAATGAATACTACGACTGACCAGAGGGTTCTGTGACAAAGCACCTCTAATGGGGGTGTGTCCGATAATTGCTTG
>MDTB01108270.1_pt1 | contig 10888 bp, 8 predicted proteins | sample 811161 | NCBI WGS metagenome assembly MDTB01 (sample SAMN05326650, study PRJNA326480) | marine metagenome | isolation source: seawater | place: Mediterranean Sea | collected 2009 | reverse complement strand
TGAATCATAGAGGAGTGGGCAGGCAGCCAGATCATAGTAAACATTGTTGAGCTCTTTTTGAATCCTTGGATTCAATTCATAAAATGGAAATAATCCACCGGCATGGGAAAGAATAATTTTGAGTTCTGGATATTCACGGGCAAGCCAGAGAAAATCTTCTAGGGGAGTGGGTGTGCGGCCCGGATAATCATGTCCGACTGGTTCAGTAACATGAAAGTTGATCGGCCAACCTTTTTCAGAAGCAAATTCAACGCATTTTAGCCAGATTGGATCGCGCATGGTAAATCCTTGAACCCCGGCATGGCATTCTCCCATCCCCACGAAGCCCTGATCCAGTCTTTTTCTTAACTCCTCGACGGGTTGAGACATAGCGGGATGAATGGATGCAAACGCATAAAATCTTTCGGGGTCCTCCTTGATCCACTTGTAATGCCAGTCATTATGCTGAATGCAACTATCTGGATTTTCCCAGTACCAACCGAGCAGAACAGCCTGTTTTACTGATGCAGAATCCATATCCGTGATCATTTTCTCCCTCGATGACCATCCCTGCAACTTTACCCCCTGAGAGGGTTCAACCAACCCGAGCCAGTGGGATTCACCCTGTCTTTGGGAAAACTTCCCTGGGTCCGAGTAAATTTCCGGTGGGTATCGGTGGGTGTGGGAATCAATCATTTCCAAGTGCTTATTAATTTGTCATAAATTAAAAGATCAAAGGTGAAACTTTACCATCCAAAATTTTGCGTTCCCAAGAGGTGGGGGAGCCAAGAAATCCGATTTAATTAACTAAGCCTGCGGGTTGGTTATAGGAATCAAGTTTTCGGACCAAAGCAGCTTCAATAAATGAAGCGAAGAGTGGATGCGCGTTGTTAGGTTTGGATTGAAACTCTGGATGGAATTGAACACCCAGAAACCAGGGGTGTCCTTTGACTTCAACAATTTCAACGAGATCACGATCTGGATTAATTCCAGAAATAACCAGGCCTGCATCTTCAAGTTGCTGGCGGTAATGATTGTTAAATTCGAATCGGTGACGATGCCTTTCGCTTACTTCGTCTTTTCCATAGGCAATGGCTGCTAAACTGTCTTTCTTTAGGGCACATGGACAGGCCCCCAATCTCATGGTTGCTCCCTTATCCTCAATTTCCTTTTGATCACCCATAATATCAATCACGGGATGGGGAGTATCGGAATTAAACTCTGTGCTATTTGCATCAGTCAACCCGACTTGGTTTCGGGCAAAATCGATCACTGCAATCTGCATGCCCAGACACAGTCCAAAATAGGGCACATTATTTTCCCGTGCGTATTGAGAAGCGATAATTTTACCTTCGGTTCCACGGTCTCCAAAGCCTCCGGGAACTAAAATACCATCCAAATCTGATAAAAGAGCGTCAGGGCCATTCTTTTCAATATCCTCGGCATCAATGTAAGAAACTTCCACCTCACAATCATTTCGGATTCCTCCATGAACAATGGATTCATTAACCGACAGGTAGGAATCTTGAAGATCCATGTATTTCCCCACCATTCCGATTTTAATTTTATGCTTGGGATTGAGCAGACGGTGTACGACTTCTTCCCAGTCATCCTGTTTGGGTGGAGGCGCATCCAGTCCCAAGATTGAAATAACTAATTCATCAAGTCCCTCTTTTTTGAGCATGTGAGGGAGTTCATAAATCGAATGACTTACATCCTGTTCTTCGATTACAGCGTCTTTTTTAACACTACAGAATAAACTGATTTTTTCCCGAATTTCGTTGGTGATTGGCTGCTCGGTCCGGCAAACAAGAATGTCTGGTTGTATTCCGATTTCCCGAAGTTTGGCCACGCTTTGCTGAGTCGGTTTGGTTTTTAACTCCCCGGCCGCTTTGAGGGAGGGAAGAAGAGTCATATGAAGGAATAGAACATTTGCTTTTCCCACTTCAGATGCAAATTGTCGCATTGCTTCGGTAAAAGGAAGACCCTCGATATCTCCAATTGTCCCTCCAATTTCGGTAATTAAAACATTTACACCCTTACCCGCCGCGTAAATTCTATCCTTTATTTCATTAGTGACATGCGGGATGACTTGAACTGTTTTACCCAAATAATCACCCCGTCTCTCTTTCTTGATTACCGATTCATAAATTTGTCCGCTGGTTAAATTATTGAATCGGGAAAGTTTGCCGGATGTAAATCTTTCGTAATGCCCAAGATCGAGATCAGTTTCCGCACCATCGTCGAGCACATAGACCTCACCGTGCTGAAATGGACTCATGGTTCCGGGATCAACATTTAAGTAGGGATCAAACTTTTGAATTCTCGTGGTCAATCCCCTTTGTTCCAAAAGTGCCCCTAAGGATGCCGCGGTCAAACCCTTCCCTAGAGAAGAAACAACACCACCGGTAATGAATATATATTTCATTGAATTTTTAATATTTATATTAAGAAGAAACCCTGACCTAATTTCTGGCAACAAAGATTTTAAAAAGTTGTTGATTTATTACCAAGGATTAAATTCTTTTAAACATTCTTGCGGTTCAAGGATTTATTACTTTACTATTATTTGCATAACACACTTATCATACACAATTTGTTTTCGTTTAATATTTGTCCTCTCATAATCCCAACATAAATTACTATTATGTTTACCTCTTCACTTGGCAAAAAATATTTGATGGCACTAACCGGATTAGTGTTGGTTGGATTTGTATTTGTTCACATGGCTGGCAACCTACAAGTCTTTGCGGGACAGGCACAAATTAATTCCTATGCTCACTCCCTTCAGACTCTCCCTGCTTTCATTTTGTGGGGTTCCCGATTATTTTTGCTGGCATCTGTTCTTATCCATGCGTGGACGGCTTACTCACTGATTGTTGAAAACCGTAGAGCTCGCCCAAATAAGAACGAAGTAGAGGTAACCAAGCGTGCTGGTTGGTCTTCATTGAGGATGGGGTTAACAGGCACAATAATATTAGCATTTGTAGTCTTCCACTTGCTTCATTTTACAATTAGGACAGTTTATCCTGAATATGCCGAAATGACTACTACTGTTGGGTCGCCTGGGGAAGATGAAATCCACGATGCATATTCAATGATACTCGCTGGTTTTAAACATGAGGCAATTTCTGTATTTTATGTGGTTGCAATGTTTTTGCTTTGCCGTCACTTGGCTCACGGATTTTCAAGCGTCTTTCAATCACTGGGTTTACGTTCGGAGTCATGGCAGAAAAAGCTTAGTTTTGTTTCCGCAGGATATGCATGGCTAATTTTCGGTGGTTTTTCAATCGTCCCTATCAGCGTAGTGGCGCAAAAGCACGGATTTTTCGAATTTTATGATCCCTCCGCGTTCACATCCGAAGTTGCAGCTACTGCTCCATCTCACGAAATTACTACAAAATGAAACTTGATTCAAAAATTCCAGAAGGACCTATTGCTGATAAATGGGACAATCACCGATTTTCTTCAAAATTGGTTAACCCTGCAAACAAGCGAAAATTTAAAATTATCGTGGTAGGCTCGGGATTGGCTGGCGGTGCCGCTGCCGCGACTTTAGGCGAACTTGGATATAATGTTGACTGTTTCTGTTACCAAGACACGCCAAGGCGTGCACACTCCATCGCGGCGCAGGGTGGTATTAACGCTGCCAAAAATTATCAGAATGACGGGGACAGTATTCACCGTTTATTTTACGATACCGTAAAGGGAGGAGATTTTCGATCCCGTGAAGCAAATGTTCACCGGTTAGCTCAGATCAGCGTAAACATTATTGATCAGTGCGTGGCTCAAGGTGTTCCGTTTGCCCGTGAATATGGAGGACTTCTTGCCAATCGTTCTTTTGGAGGGGCACAGGTAAGCCGAACATTTTATGCCAGGGGTCAGACTGGGCAGCAATTGCTCCTCGGTGCTTACAGTTCGCTGAGCCGACAGATAGCTGCAGGGCAAGTGAAGATGCATACCCGGCATGAGATGCTGGATATGGTGGTTGTAGGCGGACATGCGAAAGGAATTATCACACGGAATCTTGCCACCGGAGAAAACCGGGCCTGGACTGCTGATGCTGTTTTACTTTGCACGGGAGGTTACGGCAATGCATATTATTTATCAACCAACGCCGTGGGTTGTAATGTGACTGCTGCCTACCGTGCCTATCGTCACGGTGCCGGTTTCGCCAATCCATGTTACACGCAGATTCATCCAACCTGTATTCCGGTTGCCGGCGATCACCAGTCGAAATTAACTCTGATGTCCGAATCACTTCGTAATGACGGACGGGTTTGGGTGCCGATGGATAAGGAAAACTGTGCCACAAACCCTAATGATATTGCAGAGGAACTGAGGGATTACTACCTGGAGAGAAAATATCCAAGTTTTGGAAATTTGGCTCCCCGCGATATTTCCAGCCGTTCGGCGAAAGAAGCCTGTGATGATGGCCGTGGAGTGGGGCAGGGTGGACGCGGGGTTTATTTGGACTTTTCTGACGCTATTTCGAGACTGGGGGAATCTGCCATTCGTGAACGATACGGTAATCTTTTTCAAATGTATGAGCGCATTACAGGTGAAAATGCTTACAAACGACCCATGCGAATTTATCCAGCTATTCACTACACCATGGGTGGGTTGTGGGTTGATTACAACTTGATGACCACAGTACCAGGGTGTTTTGCACTGGGAGAAGCTAATTTTTCAGACCACGGGGCTAATCGCCTAGGTGCCAGTGCACTAATGCAGGGATTGAGTGATGGATATTTTGTTATTCCGTACACAATCGGGAATTATCTAGCCAGTACCGGTGCCGGTGTACTGAGCCCAGACTCTCCAGAAGTGAAAGAATCCCTCGACCGTGTAAAACAGGGAGTTGATCAACTCACATCAACTAAAGGTAAACGATCCTCCCGTTCATACCACAAAGAATTAGGTCAGATTATGTGGGAATTCGCGGGAATGGCCCGTAATGAAAAAGGACTCTTAAAAGCCATTGGCGACATTCAGGACCTGAAAGAAGATTTTAAGAAAAACCTGATGGTTCCCGGTTCAGGTGATCGTTTAAATGTTGAATTGGAACGAGCCGGTCGAGTACGGGATTTTCTCGATTTCGGAGAATTGCTTTGTCGTGATGCTCTGGAGCGGAGGGAATCATGTGGGGGTCATTTTCGGGAAGAATTTCAGACTGCGGACGGAGAGGCCACCCGGGACGACGAAAATTTTGCGCACGCGGCAGTTTGGGAGTACAAAGGGAGTGGAAAAACACCCGTCCGTCACAAGGAGGATTTACAATTTGAGAATGTCAAACTCGCCGTCCGAAGTTATAAGTAAATTTTAAATTTCTGATAATGAACCTTACCTTAAAAATTTGGCGACAAAATGGCCCCGATGATTCCGGCCATTTTGAAACTTATCAAATAGACGAGGTTTCTGAGGATTCTTCATTCCTTGAGATGATGGATCAACTAAACGAAGAACTCCTTGATCAGGAAATTGAACCCATTGCTTTTGATCATGATTGCCGGGAGGGTATATGCGGAATGTGCTCTCTCAATATTAACGGGTTTGCACATGGTCCAGAAGATTCAACCACGACCTGCCAATTGCACATGCGCAAGTTCAAGAGTGGGGACACAATTACAATTGAGCCTTTCCGGGCAAGAGCGTTTCCTGTGGTGAGGGATCTAGTAGTTGACCGTTCTTCTTTCGATAAAATCATCCAGGCGGGTGGATTTATTTCCGCCCGTACCGGAAGCGCTCCCGACGGAAATGCCATTCCAATCCCCAAGGTTGATTCCGATCAGGCCATGGATGCGGCCGCCTGCATCGGATGCGGGGCATGCGTTGCATCCTGCAAAAATGCCTCGGCCATGCTTTTCACCTCCGCCAAAGCGGGGCACCTCAATTTGCTTCCTCAGGGACAGGCGGAGAAAGATGCACGGGTTCTCAATATGGTAAAGGCTATGGATGAATCCGGTTTCGGTAATTGCAGAAACTACGGTGAATGTTCCGCTGCTTGCCCGAAGGATATATCACTTGACTTCATCGCCAAACTGAACCGGGATCACGCGAAAGCCAAAATTAAAAAAATATTTTCATAACCGCTCTCCTGTTTTTGATTGATTAAGGTTGCGGGGATTCCTTTCGTTTGGAAGATTCCATTCTATGGAAAACGACGAAAAACAAGCAACATGGGGGGGGAGATTTTCAAATAAGCCAAATGATCTGATGCAGGTTTTCGGAGAATCCGTTTCCTTTGACATGCGTCTGGCGGCTTATGACCTGAAGGGTAGTCTGGGACATGCATCCATGCTTGAACATGTCGGTTTATTGACCAAAGAAGAATTTACAGAAATCGAAAAAGGGATACTTGAATTATTTGAAGAAGTAAAAAAGCCCGATTTCCCTTGGAAACTTGAGCTCGAAGATGTTCATATGAATTTGGAACAGGCACTACGTGCGAAGACTTCCTCTGCCGATAAATTGCACACCGGTAGAAGCCGAAATGATCAGGTTGCCACGGACATGAGGCTGTTTTTTAAGGACGCCTGCCAGCAAGTCAGCACAGTACTGGAAAAAGCGATGTCGACAATTCTTTCACTCGCCAAGCGATATGCGGATTTGCCTATACCTGGCTACACCCATTTGCAACGGGCTCAACCTGTCACCGTGGGGCACCATCTGCTCGCCTACATCGAAGCCATGGGGCGGGATCATGAACGATTTTCCACCGTTGCGGATCATGCCAATGTCTGCCCTTTGGGCTCGGGTGCGATTGCGGGTTCTACCTTACCGCTTGACCGGGCTTTCACAGCTCAGGCACTTGGGTTTGTGGATGAACACGGACAACCCAGAATTACCGCCAATGGAATGGACGCGGTTGCGGACCGAGACATTTTTTTGGAGTTTTCCATGGCATGTGTTACTTGCTCTCTTCACCTTTCTCGTTTGTCGGAAGATATAATTCTTTGGAATTCATCCGAATTTGGATTCATTCAACTTTCTGATTCTTTTACAACTGGTTCCTCCCTGATGCCACAGAAAAAGAATCCTGATTGCTTTGAATTGATTCGTGGAAAAACCGGACGGGTGGTGGGCAACCTTCAGAATCTTTGCGTTGCGATTAAAGGTCTTCCGCTTACCTACAACCGGGACCTTCAGGAAGATAAACCGCCGGTTTTTGATTCATTTGATCAGTTGAAACTTTGTCTCGAAGTAGTTGCTGCATCGTTAGCCGAGGCTGAATTTGATCAGGGAAAATGTCGTTTGGCAGCATCGGACCCTCTTCTTTTGGCGACTGATTTGGCTGATTTTCTGGTCGAACGCGGTGTCCCTTTTCGTTCTGCTCATCATTATATTGGAGAACTGGTTGCATTGTCGGAAAAGAATGAAGTTCCCCTTCCAGAATTGGAACAATCTGATGCAATAAAAATTTGCAAAGAATTAGGAGAGGATTGGAGAGAGGTTTTTGATTTAAACCGGGCGTTTTCAAAAAGAGAAAGTCCGGGCATGCCTGGCCCATCCGAGATTAGCGGACGAATCCAACATTGGGAAAAGTTGCTTTCTTCCTAGCTTTTGATGGGCTTATCCCGGTCCAGATTACTGCTTTTTTTTCTTCTTTCAACCCCGCTGCTTTGGGCTAAAACATGGACTACCAAAACGGGAAGCAGGTCTGAAGGTGAGCTCTTTGAAGTCCTTGGTGACCGGATCGGACTAAGAATAAAAGGCAGGGAATATCACTTTTCCCTGTCCCGTTTTGTGCCTTCTGATCAGGAATATGTTAGAAACTGGAAGAAAGTGCCTAGGTGCCCGGTGTGTTCAAAATCACTTGGTACACGTACTGTGGATGCGGGAGGAATTAAATATCATACCTCCTGCTTCCAGTGTATGGTTTGCCGCTCTGGCTTCAAGGGCGGAGATCAATTCCGTCGGGACGGATGGAAGGGAATGGTGCATGTGAAGCATTTTAATATGACCGGATTATGCGGAACCTGTTCACGCATTTTTGTAAAGAGGGATGCGCATCCCAAACAGTTTTTTTCGGATGGTCGGATGAGTTGTGCTTCCTGTCTGAGGGACGGTGTTTTTGATGCTAAAATTTTGAACGAGGTGGAGATTCGTGTTTGGCAGACGCTCAAGCGTATTGGTATTTCGAAACCCGTCGGAAAACTTTCAATCCGCCTGGTGGATCGTGGATTGCTGAATCAGGAGGCGCTTAAAATTAATGCCCGTGGCAACCTGCGTGGCCTCACATTGACCAAGTATAAGATTGTCAAAGGAGGGTCAAATCCCGGCACGACATTTGATCACCGGATTTATATCCTTTATGGATTGCCTTACATTGAATGTGAGTCGGTTTTAGCTCATGAATTTGCGCATGTTTGGCTAAATGAACGATTTATTGATTCGACCCCGCCGGTGGTGGAAGGATTCTGTAATTTAGTTTCATCTGAAGTTCTAGAAAAAGAAAAAAGTAAACTTGCCTCAGTTTTGTTGGAAAATTTACAAAATAACTCCAGCCTTGCCTATGGAGTTGGGTATCGAAAAATGAAGGCCAAACTCGCACAGAAAAGCTGGAATCAGATACTGTATGAAATGAAAGGTAAATCCAAACCAATCCAAATAAAATGAAAATTGATTCTCACCACCACTTTTGGCAATACGAACCAGTTGAATATTCGTGGATGAACGAACAAATGGGAATTCTTAAACAAAATTATGGACCTGATGAGTTGTTGAAACAAATTCAAGGTGTCGGGATAGATGGGGTCGTTTCCGTTCAGGCGTCCCAGTCATTAAAGGAGACAGACGCACTTTTGTCTCATGCGGAAGAGCATGACTTCATCATGGGTGTGGTTGGCTGGTTTCCTCTTGCTGATTCCAGTGTGGGCACAATTTTGGAGCAATACACTTCAAATCGATGGCTTAAAGGAGTCAGGCATGTGGTGCAGGACGAACCTAACGACCGTTTTATTATGGGTTCAGATTTTAATCGGGGTGTTTCGTTGTTGAAGGAATTAAATTTAGTTTACGATATTCTAATCTATGAAAGACAACTTTCGGCATCGATCGAATTTGTGGACCAGCATCCGGATATAATTTTCGTTCTTGATCATGTTGCGAAGCCAAGAATTAAGGATGCTATATTCCAGCCTTGGTCAGAACAGATGAAGGATCTTTCCAAACGCGAGAATGTATTCTGTAAATTATCTGGAATGGCAACTGAAGCGAAGTGGCAAAACTGGACGGTGGATGAACTGCTGCCCTATATGGAAACCGCGTTGGAATATTTTGGGGCGGGGAGAATGATGTTCGGCTCAGACTGGCCGGTTGCGCGCCTTGCAGTCGAGTACGAAAGTTGGGTAAAAATTTTCCGTGATTTTATTTCAACTTTATCTTCGGATGAACAGTGCAAGATAGAAGGAAAAAATGCGGTCGAGGTTTATAAATTGTAAATCATTACCTCTGGTAAATTGGTAAGTAGTGGTATTTTACTGCTAAAGCGAGAATGGCCAGCGTGGTGGAATAAACCTCGCCGGCACCGGCTTCTGAACCACTTCCAATCCACGAACCATTTTCCCGTTGTAATTCCAGGAGAATGTTCTCCACCATTTCTCTTGCCTGTTTGGCATAATCTCCCCCTCGCTGGTACATACCCTGGGCGTAGTAATAGGTACCATAGAAGAAAAACTTCCTGCTTTTTTCAGGTTTGTGATCAAGTAACCAATCTGCTGCCCCATGAACAAAAGGAGATTCATATTCTCCACAAACCTGCATTGCAAGAAGTCCTGCTGCAGAGGTGGTGTACTCCGCCGCTCCACCGGGCTGATAAGCGAACCCGGATTTTTTTTCAGCAGGATTTCCATTCGCGAGCCGTTTCGATTTGTAAGATCGTTCCAAATAGGAAATGGCATTGGAGATGGCAGAAGAGGGCACATCGAGACCTGAATTTTTAGCGGAGCGTAACGCCATCAGCTGCCAGACGGAGACAGACAAATCGGCATCCCTGGCGTCCGGGCTGTATCTCCATCCTCCCTGCTGAGCCGTGCTTTTTTTCACTTTCTGGGATCGGAGAATCAGATCAATTGCATTCTGGCATTGATCGTGGATTTTTTTGTCTGTTTCTTCGTCCATGCCCATTCCCAGCATTTCAGACAAGGTGAGCGTGACAATCCCGTGTCCGTACATTCGCCCTCCGTTTTTGTTTCCGTAATAGCCTTGTTCGTCCTGATTTTCATCCCGAAGGATATAATTAAGTGCGTTCTTCATGGCTCGTCCGAATTCATTTGGATGAATCGGTTGATGACCAACTGAAGCCATTGCCATTAAGGAAAGCGCGGACATGGCAGTCTGTTTTCCCCGATCATGAATCGAGCCGTCCTCGTGTTGTTTTTGGAGGATGAAGCGAACACCTTTTTCGATTGCCTGATCGACTTTGTCTTTTTTAAACGGGTTTTCCCAAACTGTATTTTCATCCACCGTCAAATCCTTGGAATATGCCAGGGGAAAGAAAAAAACAGAGATAAGGAAATAGGATAAGGTTCGCATTTTATGAATTAAATTTTTTTCATTGATCATCATCATTTTGTTTTCCGTGCCTTGCTTGCCATTGCCCGAAAATAAGCCTCCACCCGATTACGATAATCTCCGGATACATTTTCCCTCCGTGACTCCATTAAATCCTTGGCCAATTTAGGTGGCAATTTTCCCCACTCTTCAAATTCTTCTTTATCTAACTCGGGGATTTCCTGAAAGGTAAGGGCTTGTTCCTCCATGTAGGATTGGTCACTGGATTCCAGTGAGTTTGTGCCATTAAATGTGTTTTGTATCGGAGATCGAGCCTGAGCCATAGCCTGTGACTGTGATTGAGACGCTTCCGCCAATGCTCTTGCGGCGTCGATCATCGCCTGTGCACTTGCAT
>MDTB01094486.1_pt1 | contig 10888 bp, 8 predicted proteins | sample 811161 | NCBI WGS metagenome assembly MDTB01 (sample SAMN05326650, study PRJNA326480) | marine metagenome | isolation source: seawater | place: Mediterranean Sea | collected 2009 | reverse complement strand
TCCATAAAGTAACGCTTTACCAATTCCAGATCCTTTATCAGTTCCACCCTTGGTAAAAAAACTTACAGTCAAAGGAACCATTGGAAAAACACATGGTGTAAATAATGAAATTAAACCACCCAAGAAGCCCAATATCAATAAAGCCCAAAAGCTTTTATTTTCGCTTTCTACATCACCGCAAGTGTCATTAATAGGAGAGTTTAAATCTAGTAAGTCTAAAGTGGGTATTATTGCTAATGTGTTACTATCACTTTTGTAAATTACTTCTTTTGTAATTAAAGTATTTGCTCTTAAATCAAACTTAAAGCTAAAGTCATCAGGAGGTAAACATTGCTGATCATCACAAGCCATAAAATTCACATTACCTTTTAAAATAGTCGAGTCGGAATGGTTTAATTGAATCAATTGAATAAATGATGCCTTGTTGCTAAAAAAACTAATTTCTGCTTCCCAAACGGGGTCAAAGTGAGTTTCTATTCCAATTTCTTTTGATGAGCCAATCGTATCAATGTAATCATTGAGTTCATAGGTAATATATGTAGAAAGCGGACTATTATCAGGATCATATCCTTCATTACTTTCTAAAAATTGAGAGTATAAATGCCAACCTTTTTCAATTTCAGCAGAAATTTCTAGTTCGTATAAATTTTCACCAACTTCATTGGCATTTACTTTCCATTTGATTGGATTTTGAGCACTTATAGAAATAAAGAGCAAGCTTGATATGAAAAGAGTGAAGATTCTCATCGTAATTAACTAATTATTGGGTTTTTAGGAAATTTATTATCCATTTATTTTCTTTTGTTTTTATAGAACAAAAAAGTAATTACTAAGGATATTATTAAAGCAATTCCGATAATAATTTTTAATGAGTTTTTAGAGTCTTTAAGTTCTGAACTTTCTTTTTGAGCTAATTGTGGTTCTTTCTTTTTATTACAGCCATTAACGGGGATTTCAAATTTCTCACTAAAAATTGGAAGGCAGTGCTTATCATCACAGGTTTGATAAACAAACTCGCCTTTTATTGTGAAATTATTTTTAGAATTTATACTAATTCTTTTCTTAAAATTAATATTTCCATCATGAAGGTATAGCCATTCCTTGGCTATTGAGTCATAAGTTTTTTCAAATTCAGGTTCATTTATAGAATTATAACCAGTAAAATTATCAGAAAGATCCAAATTGATTTGAGTAGGTATAGAGAAACTTTCAATTGGCAAGTTAGCAGCATTGATGTGCCAATTGTCAATAATTTGAACGCTGACTATAATGTAAGCATCACAATTATTTTGGTCAATACTTACTTGATAACTTACTTTGTCTTGGGGTTTTTCTATGTCCTGAGATATGACAGAGTTTAAAGAAAAAATCGATATAAAATAAAAGAATAGAGTAAACCTTTTTAAAGACATAAAGTTTCTTTGTCTCAAATTTACAATGTTATTTGTTGTAATCAAGAAATAATTTAAATATGTATATAAACTTAAATTAAAGTATAACGTCAACAAGTCTATTGATCGGTATGGTCACTCCTTTTTTGAGTACAATATTTTTATCTCCAACCGCCCAAATGGTAGTTCTTACTTCTTTAGTCCCTTCATCATCTTCGAAAATAATTCTCATTTTAGTTCTATCAATATTTCCAAGAACCATTGATCTTTTTAGTTTAAGTACTAACTTTTTCATTTCTTCTTTTGTTTTATTAATCGGAATGGTTGGGAAAAGAAGGTTGGGAATTATCTCTTTTTCAATAACGGTCGGTTTTAAAGTAGTATTCATCTTATAAAAAGTAAATTTTAGGGATTAAACATAAAATTTACAAAAAATAAAACATATATCCAAATGATGAAACCACTGGTTAAGGGCTGAAAATAACTTTTAAGAGCAATTGATTATCTTCCCTTACTTTAAATTTTTCACTAATACAATACCCTACAAGCCATACAATTTCATTATTTGATAATAGGACATAAATATTATCCTTTTCAAATACTGCAATTTTTTTATCGATTAAAATATCACTAATTTTTTTTCTTCCATTAGTACCTAGCGGTTGCATTTTATCGCCATTTTTCCACTTTCTCAGCTTAAGGGGGAAGGTTAGATTTTTAATTTCAAATAATCCAACATTGATATTTTTAGAAAGCGGGAATTTAGAAAATTCAGTTGAAGATTTTAATCTTATTGGATAATCTATTTTTTCATTTAGCTGAAGCTCCGATTCAACCACAATCTCATGTTCTTTATTATTTGAGCTAAGAATCCATTTTTCTCTATCACGAATTAATTTAAAAGAACTGCTTTCGATAAATTTTCCTGTTTGTACTTCTTTATTTATCCAAATTGAGATTTGTTTAAAATTAAATCCAAATTTTTTAAAAAAATGACACCAGCAGTGTTCAGGTATATTTTTAGTTGGATAAATAAAATAATTTTCTCCTTTTTTTTCTATGCATGGTAGAATCATTTTATCAACTAATTCTGATAAGAGTGAATAGTCTTTTTTCAAATTATCAATTGAATTACTCATCCCCTTTTCAAAAGAAGAAAATCTTTTAGCTAGGGGTTTTAAAATTTCACTTCTTAAAAAATTCCTATCATAATTTATCTCCAAATTACTGCTATCTGTATGGTAAGGAACATTAATTTTTAATGCATAGTCCAAGAGTTGTTTTTTATTGAATTGCAGGACTGGACGAATGATATTATCTCTCTTTTCTGGAATACCTTTAAGGCCTCGAATTCCACTTCCTCTTATCGAATTTAATAAGAAAGTTTCATGGTTATCATTGCTTTGGTGAGCAGTAATAATGAAATCTAAATCATTATCTAAAAGAATTGTTTGAAAGAATTCATATCTAATATTTCTAGCTTCAATTTGAATATTTTCTTTTGAAGAGATAACAACACTTTTGGAGTGAAATTTAACGGATTTTTTTTTGCAGTAATCTGCTACTATTTTTGATTCTCTTTCACTTTCTTTTCCTCTTAATTGATAATTTATGTGAGCTACCTGAATATTTAGTTTGGTCTCTAATGAAAGTGCTAGAGTAGCCATAGAATCCACTCCGCCAGACACTCCAATTAAGAACTTACTATCTAATGGAATATTTAATTTAAAAAAAAAGTTTTTGAATTCTTTTACTAAACTATTCATTATCTACAAGCTTTTAATATTGCTTCTGCTTTAACCAGTGTTTCCTCATATTCTTTTTCTGGATCACTATTGATTGTAATTGCACCACCGACTTTAAAAGATATAAAATCATTTGATTTGTTGTAAATAATCGTTCGAATAACTACGTTTAAATCAAAATCTCCATTGGGTTGCATTACTCCAATAGTCCCTGAATAAAGTCCTCTTTTAGAAGACTCATATTCTTCCATTAGTTGCATTGCTCTTATCTTGGGAACACCAGTCATAGAACCCATTGGAAATAATGATTTTAAAATTTTAGAAAAAGGGATATCGGAATTAATATTACATGACACTTTAGATATCATTTGGTGAATATTTTCAAATGAGTAAACTTTACATAATTCATCAACTTTAACAGATTTTTTCTCTGCGATCTTACTTAAATCATTTCTGACCAAATCAACAATCATGATATTTTCAGTTCTTTCCTTTGGGTCATTTTTTAATTTATTGATAAGCTGCATATCCTTTTCAATAATTTTGCTTCTTTTAGAAGTGCCTTTAATTGGTTCTGAAATAAGTTGATTCCCTCTCTTTTTTAAAAACCTTTCTGGACTTGCAGAGATGATTACGTGATCATCAAATTCAGCATAAACTGAAAATGGTGCTTTAGTGAGTGCTTCAAGTTTCTTATAAAGTAGGTAAGGGTTTGTCACTTTTTCTTGAGTATTCCAATCATAACAGAAATTGGTTTCGTAGATATCACCTTTTTGAATATGGTTTTTAATTTTTTTTACAATTGATAGGTATTTTTCTTTTTCAATCTCAGGACTAAAGGATAAAGAATTATTGGCTCCACTAACTGAATTAATAAACTCTTGTTTAGGGCTTATTTTCTTAGGAACTATACACTTTATAATTGGGAAATTTATTTTGTCTTTATTATTTGATTTTAAAGACTCTATTTTGTTTTTCAGATCATATGAGATAAAAAAAAGCTTGGTGTATTCTTTATATTTAAAAATAAATTGATCTAAGGCTTCAAAGATTTTATCATCGCTATGATAAATGGTTAATTCATCTTTAATGCCAGCATAATAGTTTTCTCCAATGATGGTTTTCATTAGTGGATTTTAAAAATAGTTATTTTGCTTTTTCTTTTATGATTCTGAATAGACCTTCAGCCCAGTCATCATAATCATTTAATGAGGGAACCAATTGAAGTTTTTCGCCACCATTTTCTTTAAAAAGATCTAAATATTCTTCTCCAATTTCAATAGTAGTTTCTAAACAATCAGCTACAAATGCTGGAGAAAATACAAGTACTTTTTTCTTACCATCTTGACCTAGTTTTTCAATTACTTTATCTGTGTAAGGAGTTAGCCAAGGGTCTCTACCTAATCTAGATTGAAAGCAAGTTGAATAGCTTCCTTCACTTAATTTAAGTCCATCTACAAGTAATCTTGTGGTTGCATAGCAAGTTGCTTTATAGCATCCAGAATTAGCTGAATTTATTTCATCTTCACAAGAATGGTCAGCGCAAGGTTTTCCATCCAAATAAACTTTATCTACATGTCTTTTTGGAATGCCATGATAAGAAAACATAAAATGATCATAATCCGAAAGGTTAAATTCTTGGGCTCTGTTGATTATACATTGGATATATGCTGGGTGATTGTAAAACTGACCAATTGCTTTAACTTCAGGAATAACCCACCATTTATTAATTATTCTAAATGCTTTTTCTATTGTAGATCCTGAAGAGGCAGAGGCATATTGAGGGTAAAGAGGAAAAATATAAAGCTCGTCGTAATTTTTTATTCTCATTTTTCCAAGAACATCTTCCATACTAGGCGAACCATATCTCATAGCCAATTCAATATCTATTTTATCTGCTGCTAGTGACTTAAGTTTTGATGTAAGACTTTCACCATAAGTTAGAAGAGGAGATTTACCATTTCCAATTTTAAATAACTTTTTATATTCCTTTGCAGACTTGGGGGCCCTGAATGGAACAATGATTAAATTGACCAGCAATAACTGAGCAATTCTGCCAATATCTATGACTCTGGGGTCATTTAAAAACTCTCTTAAATATACCCTTACATCTTTTACTGACGGGCTATTTGGAGTCCCTAAGTTTAAAATTAAAACACCTTTTTTTCTCATTCCTAATCAAATATGAAGCGGACGCGCGGCAGTTGCTGATAGGGCAGCTTCCTTAACTGCTTCGCTGTATGTGGGGTGAGGATGACAAATTCTTGCAATATCTTCTGCACTAGCACGGTATTCCATAGCAACAACAGCTTCCATAATAAGGTCTGCTGCTCTTGGAGCAATCATGTGAACTCCAAGTACTTCGTCTGTGTGCTCATCAGAAATAATTTTAATAACTCCCTGAATATCCATAGATGCTCTAGCTCTTCCAAGTGCTCTTATGGGGAACTGTCCAACTTTATAAGCTACATCATTAGCTTTAAGCTCTTGTTCTGTCTTACCAACTGCAGCTACTTCAGGCCATGTGTAAACAACCCCCGGCACAAGATTATAATCTAAGTGAGGTTTTTGGTTGGCAATAAGCTCAGCTACATAAACCCCTTCTTCTTCAGCTTTATGGGCAAGCATTGCGCCTTTGACAACATCACCTATGGCATATATATTTGGTGATGCAGTTTGTAGATTATGATCAGTTACAATCCTACCAGCTTTATCAGTTTCTATATTGGTATTTTCTAAACCCAATTGATCTGTATAGGCTTTTCTTCCTACAGCAACCAAACAATAATCACCTTCAACATTGATGATTTCTCCTTTTTTATTTTTTACTTCAAGAGTAACTCCATCATTTGAAGAGCTGACACGTTGTACCGCATGATTGAATAAAAACTTAAAACCTTCTTTTTTTAATATTTTCATTAACTCTTTTCCCAATGTTTTATCCATGGTTGGAATTAATCCGTCTTGAAATTCAATTACGGTAACTTCTGAACCTAGTCTGCCATAAACTGAACCTAGTTCAAGTCCTATAACACCACCACCAATTACAATCATGTGTTTAGGTATTTCCTTCAAGCTTAAAGCTTCAGTAGATGTGATAATTCTATTTTTATCTGGTTCCATTCCTGGAAAATAATTGGGTTTTGAACCAGTTGCAATGATTATTTTATTTCCTGAAATTTTCTCCTCTTTATCCCCTTTTACTAAAATTGTTTGTTCGTCAATAAATGAACCAATTCCATGATAAACTTTAATTTTATTTTTATCCATTAAAAATTGAACTCCATCACAAGTTTGTTTGATCACCTGATTCTTTCTTTCCATCATTTTAGGAAGATTAACTTTTGGAGTATTTATGTCAATGCCGTGCTTATCAAAGTCATGCAAAGCAGTTTGAAAATGCTCACTAGAGTCAAGAAGGGCCTTTGATGGAATGCATCCAACATTTAAACAAGTTCCTCCAAGTGTACTATATTTTTCAATAATAGCAGTACTCAAACCAAGTTGAGCACACCTGATAGCAGCTACATACCCTCCTGGACCAGAACCGATTACAATAACATCATATTTATCCATGACAATTTTTTAATCTAATTTACACATATTGATTAAACTCAATCCTTTGTTGAGTTAAGATTAATAAGATTTTTATTTTTTCTTAAGTAATAGTAGTAGATTAACCCAAGCTCAAGGATGATTGGCTTAACAAATGTGTTGAGTTCCTGTGTTAGAGTGAACCAAAAAAGTACGGTTGTAAATAATAATAATAGCGCAATAAATATATACCAATAGCTAAAACTATTCCAGTTGTTTTTGAGTATGAAATAAAGTAAAATCAAATGAAATGGAGAAGCCCATAATAGATTGAGATTATATTTTGTTGCTTGATGATCAGTTCCAAACCACATAAATACTAGAAGAACTCCAAGGAGACCAATTATAAAAAGGTTGACCGATGACCATAAGTTAAATAATTTTTCTTTTTTAATTATTAAAAATAAAAGTGTGATAATTAAGATAATCCAGGCATATATTGAAATATTTTTGACTTCTCTTTTGATTGTGCTTGACTCAACTATATTGATTTTACTTGAAATTAATTTTTTCTTTTTTCCATCCGTTTTTATCGATGATTCATCTAAAATAAGTTCTAAATAATTAGGTAAAAACATAAGATTTTTATTATCTACTAAAACATCAATTCTTTTACCAAGAACTAAATCAATTCCTAACTCTAGCCAAGGATCATATTTTAGATAATTATGAATAATATTCCTAAAAGTATATTCATTAGCATCTTGTGATTGAACACAGTTGAGTCGGTTTGAAAGTGTTTTTTGTATGAGGTCTCTAATTCTTGATGAACAATTATCATAGAAAAACTCATATCTGTATTCTCGATTTTGTGGCAGATAATTTTCTGAGATTAACTCTAATATTTTTTTCTTTTCATCTGTATTTAAATTTAATACTTGTGCTCTCACACTTCTATCTGATTGTAAATATTCTTTAATGAAGTTTTCCATATTTTGATAACCCATAAAATAATTTAATCTTCCCTTGGCAAAATCATAACCGAATTGAAATTGGCCTTCTGAAAAAGAAAATAAACCCCAATTGACAACCATGTCAATATTGAGTTTTTTGTTATTTATTCTCAACGCACTGTGTCCAAACAAAGAGTAAATTTCATTTCCTGGATCGCAAGTAAGTAAGCTTATCTCTGTTTTTTCCAAGTCTTTCAATAAGAAGTTATTCCCTAAAATATCTAAGGAGGTAGAAAATAAAGCAAAAGCTAAAAAGAGTTTAAAGTTTAAAAATTTCTTCAGCATTTTTTGAAGTTATTTGGGCAATTTGTTGAGTACTAAGATGATATATTTCTGTTAATTTTTCTACAATTAAGTTGAGGTAACTACTTTTATTTCTTTTCCCACGATAAGGAACAGGAGATAAATACGGGGAGTCTGTTTCTAAAACTAAATTTTCTATTCCAATCCCTGCTAAAGTTTTATCTAATCCAGCATTTTTAAAAGTGACAACACCACCAATTCCTAATTTAAACCCTCCATATTCTAAAATATGTTCAGCGTCTTGAATATTGCTTGAAAAGCAATGAAAAACTCCAAAAAGATTTTTGTCATTCATTTGATCTAATATTTCAAAGATCTCTTTGTAAGAATCTCTTGCATGTATTACGATTGGGAGTTTACATTCCTTTGCCCAGTTTATTTGCTCTATAAAGGCTGTTCTTTGGACACCTAAAGTGGATTTGTCCCAATATAAGTCAATTCCAATTTCTCCAATAGCTATCGGATTTACATTCTTAATAAAAGGTTTTAATTTTTCAAGTTCTTTTTTATAATTTTCATTAACTGAACATGGATGAAGACCAACCATTGGGTAGCATATTTCTGGGTATAAATTACAAGTATCAATTAATTTGTTAATAGTTGATGAGTCAATATTGGGTAGCAGAAGTTGATTAATATCATGAAACTTACATTCATTAATTATTTCCTTTCGATCTTCATCAAAGTCCTCTAAATAAATATGGGTATGCGTATCAATTAGCATTTTTTAATTTTTATGGATCACCTTATTAAATACATTTTCCCAAATCCTTTTTTAAAGGCTTGATCACCTGCCGAATTTCGGTGTTTAATATCGTTATTGTTCAATTTTGCTATGACTCTATACAGGTACACCCCATTTGCCAAGCGATCTCCAAAATCATCTGTACCGTCCCAATAATATGATGACATATTGTTTCCTATTTTAATATTTTCCGTCTCATGTAATGGAATTTGCTTAATTAATCTTCCATTGACATTTAATATTTGGATAATTAGTTCCGATGGAATTTCATTTCCAGTTAAAGTGAAAACAAAATTAGTTTTGGAGGAAAAAGGGTTCGGATAATTATATAAATTGGTAATAGTTGATTCCTGAATGACTTCAAAAAATATCATGTAATCTTCATTCCCACTTGCATTTCCGCTTTTATCTTGTCCCTGTACTCTTAGGCCATATTTTCCTTCCTCATTAAATGAAGGATTATAGCTTATAATGAACTTATTTTCCTGAGAGGCCAATTGCCAGCTCAAATTTGGTACTCCTTGACCATTTAAGAAATATACCTTCTCCCACTGGTTAGAAGAAGGAGTTTTAAGTTCTATTTGAAAATTTGCAGTATCAATATCTTCATCTAAAATCAAGAAAGGATTTTCGTCATCTAATGTGATTAAAATACCAGGGCTTGGACTTACAATATCATTGTTCAATATGTGAATACCATCAAAAGTAACATCAAGTATGGGATTAATAATGTCTTTTTTAATGGTAAATGTTTTTTGAAGAAAATTGTTAAAATAAAACTGTTCTGGTTGGTCTTGGCCACCTGTAATTAAAATTGGATTAGCAGTTACTAAAAAATTATATTGATTTTGTAAATACTTTGTTGACAATTCGATAGTGTCTGCAATAAATGCCCTTGCCCTTAGAGAGTCTTGTTTAGGATAAGGAACTAAGAATGAAGTATTACCATTTTCAATTTTGTATTCAACAATTAGGCTATCCATATCAAACGGAGTTACATTTTCTACTGCAATTGAAAAGTGACCAGTATCTCCTTGTTGTAAAATAGTAGTATCAAAATCAAAAAACCAACTTTTTTTAGGGTTCAAGGCTAAATCTGGAAGAGGATCATAAATAAGTTGCCATTTACCAATTTGAGATGGAGTTAAAATAGAATCATCATAGGCTTCCATTTCAAGTTTCAAGTAGTTATACTTATACAAAATGGGTTGCAAATTTAATAAAGAATCATTATGACTAAATATGGTGTCAATCAATACCACTTCTTGGTTTATTGTTGGGGATTGAATTCCTAAAATTCGAATTCTAGTTGAATCATCAGATGGACTTTCTTGAGCATTTTGTTTCCAGTAAATAGATTTCCAATTAAAAGATGGGCCAATTATTGAAGATGCCATGGTTCCATTCTCTAAGGAACTATAAATAGTAGTGTTGAGCTCAAGTAGTTCAGCAGAAGAAATTACACCAGGATAAATAGGGCCAGATCTGATTTCTTGGGCAGTTGAAGGATCCCCTTTTTTACAAAAGAAAATAAAACCATCGTCCTGTTGATTTTGGTTTATAAAACCAGTGCCACCTAGATTTTGAAAGGCTGTAAATAAACTACTTGGCCAGCTTTGATATAAAGAGTCAGTGTATAAAATATTAGAACCCCACCTGTTTGGGATCCAACTATAGGCCATAATATAGTGCCCGTCAGGAATTTTATTTTCTAACATAGAGGCTAAGGAATCTAAATGAGTTGGATTGTAGTAGTTAAAAATAAAGTGACCTTGTTCTCTGTTTCTTCCCCAAAGTGTTGTATTACCACATACAGATGGGTGACCATTGAATTGTCCAAAACAATGATTAGGATTTAAAATAACACTTGGAGATACAGAATTGTCTACAAAAGGGGTTTTCCAATACTCTAATGTGTTTGGATCAATTACACCAATCATTATTTGTGGAGTAATATATCCACCATAGTCAGCAGTCTGTCCATTTACTTCAAATAGTGTTCCTGACCATTCAGAACTATAATACAGGGCTTGTATAAAGGTTTTGCAGCTAACTGATTTAAAGGTAGGAGAGAAGTCAAAAGAATGGTTAGCTTCATTGTAAAGAATATTATTGTAGTCATTGTTTTTGAATTGATCAAAATGAGCTTGCCCCCAT
>MDTB01213325.1_pt1 | contig 10889 bp, 8 predicted proteins | sample 811161 | NCBI WGS metagenome assembly MDTB01 (sample SAMN05326650, study PRJNA326480) | marine metagenome | isolation source: seawater | place: Mediterranean Sea | collected 2009 | reverse complement strand
TATGAATTTAAAGTAAATAAATTAATTATGAATAATATAGAACTTAGTTGTTTTAAAGATTTTGGTATTTACATATTAAAAAATAAAAAATTATTTTTTTCGTTAAGAGCTATAACTACGTATGATAAAAAATTTACAAGTCACTATCATTTTGATCAGTTATCAAACATTTTAATTTTAAATAATAAAAGTTTAATAATTGATCCTGGAACATATGCGTATAATGGGAATATAAAATATAGAAATTATTTTAGAAGTTATTTGGCACATTTTTCTCCTATAAATATTAGGTTAAAAAAAGATTTAGATATATTTTCAAAGATAGATCATCCAACTTTAGAAACTTTAATAATGGGAAAATATTGTTATTTAGTTAAAACTATTATTAAAAATAATGCTTATTACTCGGGTTATATTTATGAAAATAATAAGATAAAAATATTTCATATATCTCAAGAAAAGTTTTTTAAATATAAGCAAAAAAATTATTACTCACCAGGATATGGTTTAATAAAAAAATTAAAATCACATGAAAAAATTTCTAGTAATATCATTTAATTTTGAGCCAAATAATAACCCCAGAGCAATAAGATGGAATGCTATATTAGATTATTTAAAAAAAAGAAATATCTCAATCGAATTCATAACGTATAAAAAAAATAAAAAAAAATATTCTAAAAATATTAATTTTTATGAACATAAAAATAAACTTTTCGATGTTTTTGCTAACAAGAAATCAAAAAAAATTCTGTCAAATTTTAAATATTCTATTTCTAAAATTCCTCAATCCATATTATTTAAAACATTTGAAGTCTTTTATAAAATAATCGGCAAACATATAATATGGCCTGATTATGCATGTTTTTCAATTTATCCTTTTTATAAAACAGCTGTAAAATTAATAAAAAAAAAAAATATTAAAAATATTATTACTGTCTCACATCCCTTTAGTAGTCATGTAGTTGGACTTTTGTTGAAAATTAGATTTCCGTATTTAATTTGGGATACTGATAGTGGAGATCCGTTTTCTCCAATGAAAGAACCAAAACCAAATAATACAATTTTATATAAATTTTTTAATTTTTATGTAGAAAAAAATATACTTCAGAGATGTCGGAGATTTTATGTAAATAATTTCGATACAAAAAAAAATATTCTGAATATTTTAAATTATATAAGAAAAAAATTAAAGTAGTAGAGCCATTATGTTTGTTTCAAAAAAAAGATTTTTCAAAAAATAAGAATTCTAAATATTTTTTTAGATTATATTATGCTGGGTCATTTTATTCTAAAATTAGAAGTCCAAAACCATTTTTTGAAATCATAAATAAATTAATAAAAAAATTTCCTAAAAGAAAAAAAGATATAAAAATATATATTTTTACTAATTCATTAATTTTTAGTAAACAATTGAAGAAATATCCTGATTTAAAATCTATTTTTATAATCCAAAAGCCAATTCAATATTTAAAGCTTATGCATTTTATTAAAAATGATATGATTTCATTAAATTTTGGTAATAAAACTAATTTACAAATTCCAAGCAAGCTGTATGAGTCCATTGGTATGGGGTTAAAAATACTAAATTTTCATTATAATATTGATAAAATGTCAGTAAAAATTTTAAGTAATTACTCAAATCATATCAATATAGATTTAGATAATGTGATTAATTTTAAAAATTTAAATAACTTTATATTAAAAAAACGGACAATTGTTTCAAAAAGTTTTTTTAAAAAAAATTTTGAAAAAAATTCAGTAGAATATATTTCAAATAAATATTTTGGAAAAATATAATTATGAAACAAATTCTACAATCTTTAAAAAATGGCTCCACAGAAATTGCTGAGGTTCCCGTGCCAAAAGTTTCAAATGGGTCATTATTAATTAAAACTTCAAATACATTAGTTTCTGCTGGAACTGAGCGTATGTTAGTTGAATTTGGTAAAGCTGGTTGGATAGAAAGAGCAAGAAAACAACCTGACAAAGTAAAGATGGTTTTAGAAAAAATTCAAACTGATGGTCTGAAGCCTACAATGGAAAAAGTTTTTGATCACTTAGATAAACCTCTACCACTAGGTTATTGTAACGTTGGACGAATAGCTGAAATTGGATCAGGTGTAATTGGCTTTAGTATTGGAGATAGAGTGGTTTCTAATGGAAAGCATGCCGAAGTTGTTGATGTACCATTAAATCTATGTGCCAAAGTGCCTGAAAAAGTTTCAGATGAAGAAGCTTCTTTTACAGTTCTTGGTGCAGTAGCATTACAAGGTATTCGTTTGGTAAAACCAACTTTAGGAGAGTCTGTAGTAGTTACAGGGCTTGGTTTAGTTGGTCTAATGACAGTTCAGTTATTGAAAGCTAATGGTTGTAGAGTTTTAGGATTAGATTATGATAAAGAAAAACTTGCATTAGCAAAAAGTTTTGGAGCAGAAGTGGTAGATCTTAATCAAGAAGATCCGTTAACGATCGCAAAAAATTTTTCACGAGAGCGTGGTGTTGATGCAGTCATTATTACAGCTGCCACAAAGAGTGATGAACCAATACATCAAGCTGCTTTGATGTGTAGAAAACGTGCAAGAATAGTTCTGGTTGGCGTCACTGGTCTTAAATTATCTAGAGATGATTTTTATAAAAAAGAGTTAACTTTCCAGGTTTCTTCTTCTTATGGTCCAGGCCGTTACGACCCAAACTATGAAGAAAAGGGTCAAGATTATCCAGTGGGTTTTGTACGTTGGACTGAGCAGCGCAACTTTGAAGCTGTCTTAGACATGATGATGTCAGGCTCACTAAATGTAAAAAAATTAATATCCCATCGTTTTGATATTTTAGACGCAAAAAAGGCATATGATATTGTTGGGGGCTTAGAAAAATCGCTGGGAATTTTAATTACTTATCCAGGAATTAAAATTGATAAAAAATCTAGAAATGTTTCGTTGTTCATAAAAGAAGAAAAAAAAATAATTATTAATAAAGCTAACAAAAAAATCAGAGTGAGTTTTTTGGGCTCTGGTAATTATGCCACTTCGGTGTTAATCCCAGCATTTAAGTATGCAAAAGTAGAATTAGTAACGATTGCTTCCAATACTGGAGTTAGTGGAACTCATGCAGGGCGAAAATATGGTTTTTTTGAAACTACTACTGAAAGTGAAAAGTTGTTTGATCATACTAATAATGATGCATTAGTTATTGCAACTAAACATAATAGTCATGCAAACTTTGTATTAAAAGCTTTAGAGACTAAAAAAAATATATTTGTTGAAAAGCCTTTATGTTTAAATTTAGAAGAGCTAAATAGGATTGAAGCTATATACTCATCTGCTAATATTTTAATGGTAGGTTTTAACCGTCGATTTGCTCCACATATTCAAAAAATAAAAGATTTATTAAAAAATATTAATAGCCCCATATCAATGATTATGACTGTAAATGCTGGGAATATTCCTAAAGATCACTGGACTCAAGATTTAGAAATTGGAGGAGGGCGAATTATAGGCGAAGTTTGTCATTTTGTAGATCTTTTACGTTTTTTAGCTGGTAAAACTATAACCAAGTATGAAATTCAGTTTATGGATAGTGTAACTAAAGATACTGCAAACATACAATTGAGTTTTGCAGACGGATCTATAGGAAATATTCACTATTATGCCAATGGTTCAAAATCTTTCCCTAAAGAAAGATTAGAGGTTTTTGCTGAAGGTGGGGTATTACAACTTGACAATTATCAAAAATTAAAAGGTTTTGGATGGCCAGGTTTTAAAAAAATGAATTTATGGACACAAGATAAGGGGCAAAAAGCTTGTGTAAAAGCTTTTGTTGATTCAATTTCAAATAATAAAGAGTCTCCAATACCTATTGAAGAAATTTTTGAAATTAGTAGAATTTCAATAAATTTAGCAAAAAAATAATTTACTGTTTTTAAATTATTTTAATATAATTTGTTTTTTAATTTAAATTCTTTCTTTTTAAAATTTAATATCTATTTAGTTTGCATGAGATAATTAAATAATTTATGTTAGGATTTGTTATGAAATCAAAAGACATACTAGAAAATCTAGCTAAAAAATTACATGATTCACAAAACCGACAAGAAGCACACGAAAAACTAATTGGTCATTTTGAAGATCTGTGTGTTGATAAAGATTTTATTCATGAAGCAATAAAAGATTGTATTAAAAGTACTGATATTTTAAGTAGTGCTAATAATTTATTTTTTCACTTATATACAAGTGGGGATATAATTATTGCTATAAATTTATTTTCTCCAATTATTGATAGAGCAAAAGATATAACATTTGACAATATTCATCATCATGGGTGGAGATTACTTACTACAGGAGTAATTTCTGGTAATGGATATGAAACAATAAATTTTGTAAAAAAGAGTCATGAAAAAGTAAATAATGGATTTGTGGAGTTAGAAATTGAAGATATATACAAGCATACTTTGGGCCCCTCAAAGTTTATTGACTCTTATCAGCCACATGTTGTTTTTCACCCCGAGTCAACAACAGCAACATTAGCTTTGTGGAGTGCAGAAAAACCATTAGTTAATCAAAAAATTAAAAAATACTTAAAGCATTTCTCTAAGTTAAGAACTACATTGTCAAAAATTGCACATGTGACAGGTTTGAGTAATAAACTTGGTCTAAACCCTATTAAAGGCCTTTATTATCATCCTAAAAATGGAAAAATTGTTGAAACCATAAATTATTCTAAACCTGCTGATGGTCCAACTAAAGAAATTTTGCCATGTATGTTTAAATTTTTTCAACAAATTGGGTTTGATGACTCAGATTTTTTTAACAAGATAAAAAATAAATTAGCACCTGAATACCAGAGTTTAGTTGAAATGTTAATCTCTCACGAACATATAGAAGATAAAGGAATCACAGGTAATATCAGGCGTAGATTTACAAAAAAAGAGATTATAAGTTCATTAAATTAATGAAATTTTTAACAAATGTACAAATAGCCCTAAATTTAGAAAATAAAAATTATTTATAAAAAAAATTAACAAAGCAACGTTTTATTGATCTCACATTATTTTCATACAATTCGTTATTTAAAATTTAAACAAATTTATTGTAGAATTTGGTTTCATTTAACAAGACCAAGTATAAATAAAAGCTCTAAATTTAATTTAAGAACTTTAAAAAATAATTTTCGTTTACCAATACAAAAAAAATCTACTCTTTTAAATAGAGAAAAATTTTATTTTCTTAATAAATCAGGAACTTTATCAGAAATTGGATGGAATGGTTCCAGTATTAAGTATTCAAAGTTATGGCGTTACAACCAGCATTATTTTGATGATCTAAATGCATTGGGAGCTTCAAAACGCATAGAATGGCACAAATATTTAATAACTAGCTGGATAAATGAAAATAGTACAGGCAAAGGTGTAGGCTGGGAGTCCTACACAACTTCATTAAGAATTGTAAATTGGATTAAATGGCATTTATCAGGTAACTCATTATCAGATACTTTTGCTCAAAGTTTAGAAGAACAGGCTCAGTGGTTGGCTAAGCGAATAGAATGGCACATCCTTGGTAATCATTTATTTTCTAATGCTAAGGCATTGGTTTTTGCAGGATTATTTTTTTCAAATAAAGATGCCAAAAAGTGGTTAAAAACTGGTTTGAAAATTATTCATGAGGAATTAAATGAACAAGTTTTAAATGACGGAGGAAACTTTGAGCGTAGCCCAATGTATCATTCAATTTTTCTTGAAGATTTGTTGGATCTTATAAATATTGCGAGAGCTTATGAGGGCATTATTAGAGAGACTGAAATTCATAAATGGGTTGAAGTTACTAAACAGATGTTAAAATGGCTAGATACAATGGTACACCCAGATGGTGAAATTGCTTTTTTTAATGATGCAGCATTAGGAGTTGGGCCTCGCTTAAAAAAATTAATAATCTATGCTAATCGTTTAGGTATAAACTATAATTCTCTTAAATTTGAAAAAGTCATAAATTTATCAGCTAGTGGTTACATTCGACTCACATCTAAGGAAGCAGTTGCATTATTAGACGTTGCAGCTATTGGACCCGATTATCAACCTGGTCATGCACACGCAGATACTTTGTCATTTGAATTATCTTTATTTGGCCAACGATTACTGGTTAATACTGGTACTTCAGAATATGGAACTGGTTCAGTTAGGCAATACGAGAGAAGTACGAAAGCTCATAATACTGTGATGATCAATAATAAAAATTCTTCAGAAACATGGAAAGGTTTTCGTGTTGCGAGACGAGCATATCCGATTAATTTGAATATAGAAGAACTAGAAGAATTTATAAGGGTAAGTTGTGCCCATGATGGCTATAAAAGACTTACTGGCAAACCTACCCATCATCGTACATGGAATTTTTTTGGATCATCTTTAATTATTGAAGATAATGTAGAGGGATCATTCGAAAGTGCATTTGCTTATTTTCATTTACATCCCCAAATTCACATTTCAAAAAATCTAAAAAACAATTTTATTTTAACTATGCCTAATGGTATAGATGTAATTTTAGAAGTAAAAAAAGGTATAGCTCAAATTGAAAAAAGTTATTACTCACCTGAGTTTGGTAAAAAATATGAAACAAGATGTCTAAAGGTTACATTAGGTAAAAACGAAGGATCAAATGTGAAAATTTCATGGTAAAAATTAAAATTATTTTAGTTTTTGGAACACGTCCAGAAGCAATTAAATTAGCTCCTCTCATTCATGCATTAAAAATTGACAACCATAATTTTAATGTAAAAGTTTGTATTACTTCTCAGCACCGAGAAATGCTAGATCAAGTTTTAAAAATTTTTAAAATAAAGCCGGATATTGATTTAAACTTAATGAAAAAAAACCAATGTCTATCAAATTTAACATCACTAATTTTAAAAAGAATGAAAAATGTTTTTATCAAATATAAACCTGATATAGTTTTAGTACACGGTGATACCACAACCACTCTGGCAAGCTCTATGGCAGCATTTTACGCATCTATACCGGTTGGTCATGTAGAAGCTGGACTTAGAACATATGATTTAAAAGCTCCTTTTCCTGAGGAATTTAATCGTCAAATTACAAGTAAAATTGCTAAATGGCATTTTGCACCAACCAAATTAAGTAAAAAAAATTTATTATTAGAGGGTATTAATAATTCTAATATTTCAGTTACAGGCAATACAGTTATTGATGCATTATATTGGATATTAAAGCAAATAGATAAAGATGTTGTTTACAAAAATAATTTAATAAAAAAATTGAATAAGGTTTTAAAATTTAATTTTCTTCAAGAAAAATATATTTTAATAACTGCGCATAGAAGAGAAAATTTTGGTCATAATTTTTTGCAGATTTGTTCTGCCATAAGTGAATTAGCTTTAGAATATCCAAATGTACATTTTGTTTATCCAGTGCATTTAAATCCAAATGTACTTAAACCAGCAATTAAACTTTTAAATGGTAAAAAAAATATACATCTCATCAAGCCTCAGGAATATGTGTCATTTGTTTTTTTAATGAAAAATTCACATATCATTTTAACTGATAGTGGAGGAATACAAGAAGAAGCTCCAAGCCTTGGTAAGCCAGTTTTAGTAATGCGCAACATAACCGAAAGGCCCGAAGGTGTAAAATCTGGCACAGTAAAACTAGTTGGTTCAAATTCTAAAAGTATAATTAAAGGTGTTTCAAAAATATTGGACAATAAAAAATATTATAAAACTATGTCACTTTCACAAAATCCTTATGGGGATGGATTAGCATGTAAACGTATATTAGCCGCCTTGAGATCTGCTAAACAAATATAATGTTTATTGTTATAGTTGCATGTATTAAATATACAAATTTAGGTTAATTATTTTAAACAACTTATGAAAAAAAAAACAATATGTATAATTGGTCTTGGGTACATAGGTTTGCCTACCGCAGCATTACTTTCTAACAGTGGCTATTCTGTTTTTGGAGTTGATAATAATACTAAAATTGTTTCAACAATAAATAAGGGTAAAACACATATCGCTGAACCAGATTTAAGTAAAATAGTTAAATCTTCAGTATTAAAAGGAAAATTAAAGGCTTTTACAAAAATACAGCCATGTGATGTCTATATAATTTGTGTTCCAACCCCATTTCATGAAAATCATAAAATACCATTGCCTAATATTGATTATGTTTTATCCGCAACTCGCAGTATTGCCCCTTTATTAAAATTTGGTGACTTAGTAATCTTAGAGTCAACATCTCCAGTAGGCACAACAGAAAAAGTTAGAAAGGAATTAATTCGATTGAATTCAAATATAAATGGTGTTCACATTGCTTACTGTCCTGAAAGGGTCTTACCTGGAAAAATTATGACTGAAATAATCATGAATGATAGAATTGTGGGAGGCATTACACCAGACTCAGCAAAAGTAGTTGCAAACTTCTATCGAAGTTTTGTTAAAGGCAAGATATTTGAAACAGATCAAAAAACAGCTGAAATGTGTAAGCTTACTGAAAATTCTTTTAGGGATTTAAATATTGCTTTTGCAAATGAATTATCAATGATTTGTGATAAACAAAGAATTGATATTTGGCAATTGATCAATTTAGCAAATAAACATCCTCGTGTAAATATATTGCAACCAGGTATAGGCGTTGGTGGTCATTGTATCGCTGTAGATCCATGGTTTATAATTTCTCAAGATAAAAAAAATTCAAAATTAATACATACAGCACGCAAAGTAAATAATCATAAAACTGAATGGGTTATAAATAAAATTAAGAAAACTCTAAAAAAAAGGTTTTTAAAAAAAAATAAAAAAATTAAAATTGCATGTTTAGGCTTAACTTTCAAAGCAGATGTTGGTGATTTAAGAGAGTCAAGAGCATTAAGGATTGCAAGGATACTTTTGAAGGAAGGTTTTGAAGTTTCAGGTGTTGATCCAAATATTGAGGAAAATATTGGTTTTCCAATTTTAAATTTATCAGAAGCAATTAAATGGTCAGATATTATTTGTGTATTAGTTAAACATCGTCAATTTTTAATACCAAAGACAAAACAACATTTAATAAAACTTAAAGCACTTGATTTTTGTGGGGCGCTAAAATAGAGATGCGTATATTGCTTTTAAGTTTTTATTATCCACCAGATATTGGACCAGGACCTTTAAGAGTAGAGTCAGTAGCAAATTCGTTAATTGAGCTAGGTCCTCCAGATTTAAAAATTGATGTGATAACAACTATGCCTAACCGTTATAATGCATTTAGAGTGGAAGCTAAACATAATGAAATCGAGAATCGAGTTTCTATACATCGTATAAAAATTCCAGAACATAAAAATGGAATGTTTGATCAAGTTAAGTCCTTTATTTCATTTATCTTAAAAGTAAGAAAATTTATTTATAAAAAAAAATGGGACATTGTCTTTTCAACTTCAGGGAGATTAATGACAGCTACATTAGGCACATACATAGCAAAAAAGTCAGGTGCGAAAATTTACCATGATATAAGAGATTTATTTTCTGAGGCTATAAGAGATCTTTTAAAAAAAAAAAATTTTTTTTTTGGTCAAAGCATCATTATACCCTTAATAGAAATAATTGAAAGATGGACTTTTAGATCTGCAGACAGACTAAACATTGTTTCACAGGCATTTACTAGTCATATTAAAAAAATTGCACCTAAAACACTCCTAACTACTTATACTAATGGTGTAGATGAAATTTTTTTAGAGAGTTGTTTTTTAAAAAACAAAACTTCAAAGCCATTAATTTTGTACACAGGTAATGTAGGAGAAGGACAAGTATTAGACCTCATATTGCCCGAGCTTGCTTTGAAAAGAAAAGATTTACAATTTAAAGTAATTGGTGACGGAGCAGCAAAAGAAAGATTTCTTAATAAAATCAAATCTCAATCGATTAAAAATATTGAAATTTTAAAACCAACTTTTCGTAATAATCTTATTAATGAATATAAAAAAGCAGATATATTATTAATTCATCTTAATGATTTTGAAGCATTTCAAAAAGTTTTACCCTCAAAGATTTTTGAATATGCAGCAACTGGAAAGCCAATATTAGCAGGTGTTCAAGGTTACGCGGCTGAGTTTTTAAGAGAAAATGTTTCTGGAGTAGAAATTTTTAAACCTCTTGATGTAAATGCTATGGAACATAGCTTGAATAAACTACTTAGACTGCCCAAACATATTGATAGAAAAAAATTTTGTAAACTTTATCTAAGAAAAACTATCAGTAAAAAGCAAGCTAATGATATTTTAGAATTAGTTAAAAAATAGATAATAAATATTTACTTTAATTGATGATTAATAATTGTTTTATTTAGAAAGTTTATACATTTATGAGTATAAAATAATATAGAAAAAAGAAAAATATCACAAATAAAGAAAAGAATGTTTTGTTTCACTAATTTAAGTAGCTGTTTAAATTATAAACAAGTAGAATATTATGAATTGATTATAATAAATTTCAAAGTTTAAATTATGTGTGGTATAGGTGGCTTTTCATTGTCAACAAGTGAAAATTTTTATAAAGAAGAATTAGATAAGATAATAAGTAAAATTGATCATCGTGGACCTGATGATAAAGGATTTTATGAAAATCAAAATAATTGTATTGGCCTAGTCCATACACGCTTATCTATTCAAGATCTATCTTCACTAGGACATCAACCAATGATAAGTGCAGATAAAAATATTGTTTTAGTCTTTAATGGTGAAATATATAACTTTATTGAATTACGTTCTGAGCTGATTAAAAAAGGAGTAGAATTTAAAGGCAATTCAGATACAGAGGTTTTATTAAATCTATATATGCTTGAAGGCAAGAAAATGCTATCGAAATTGAATGGTATTTTTGCCTTTGCAATATGGGATCAACAATCAAAAAGT
>MDTB01043334.1_pt1 | contig 10889 bp, 8 predicted proteins | sample 811161 | NCBI WGS metagenome assembly MDTB01 (sample SAMN05326650, study PRJNA326480) | marine metagenome | isolation source: seawater | place: Mediterranean Sea | collected 2009 | reverse complement strand
TTGGTCAAGACCTTTCATCCGGTATGTATATCTATCGTATACAAGCGGGTGATTTTGTAAGTGTGAAGAAACTTGTTCTAATGAAATAAGTTCGGACACACGAACTAGATGTGAAAAGGGGCCTGGATACCAGGCCCCTTTTTTATTATACGATCAACAATATTTTATTAAAATACGATATGGATGATCATAGGAAAAATCATAGGTGATGATGAGATACATACTTTTACTTGGAATATCATTTTTATTAGCTGCAGATGATAAGGCACCATCGCACCGCACTAGGGATAGAGAGATCGATGTTCATCATATTAAGATCGATGTTTCTGTTAATCTAGTATCAGGTTCTGTATATGGTAATGTGGTCCATACCTTTAGTCCTTTAAGCTCCTCATTAAAATCATTTTATCTAGATGCGGATGATATGACCATTCGCCGGGTAAGAATGAATGATAATGATATCAAATTTGATCACTCAGGTGGTAAGCTCTATATTACAATGGATAATGCCATTGGCTGGAAAGACACAGTAAATGTACGAGTAGATTATACATCCTTCCCAACATTGGGTACATTTTTTATTAGACCGGATGAAGTATATCCTGATAAGCCTTGGCAGGCATGGACGCAGGGAGAAGAAACTGACAATCATCACTGGGTGCCTATTTATGACTATCCAAATGATCGTTCAACATTTGAGACCATTCTTACTGTAGACCGTAGATTTAAGGCTGTGTCAAATGGAGAACTGGTATCAGTTGTTGAAAATAGTGATGGCACTCATACCTGGCACTGGAGAGAAAATTTTCCTATGGTTGCCTACCTCATATCATATGTGGTAGGGGAATATGTAAAAGTTGAGGATTCTTATAAAAATATTCCTGTGAATTATTGGGTGTATGAAGAAAACCAAAATGAGACCATGCGTTCTTTTGGCTTGACCACTGATATGATGAAATATTTTGGGAAAATGATAGGAATAGAATATCCATTTGAGAAATATGATCAGATCATAGTAGATGACTTTATGTTTGGCGGTATGGAGAACATCACCTTGACCCATAACACAGATCGTACCATGTATGATCAATTTGCGGCTCCAGACGTCAGTAGTGATGAATTGGTTGCACATGAGCTGGCACATCAGTGGTTCGGTGACATGATCACTACAAGAAACTGGGCTAATATTTGGTTAAATGAGGGATTTGCAACATTCTTATCAAGAAAATATCGGGAAAATAAGTTTGGTCACGACGAGGGAGAGTATGATCGCTTGGGTGAAATGAGATCTTATTTTTATGCAAATAAAAGGTGGGCGCGACCAACGGTGTATCATCATTATTATGTCCCTATGGATCTTTTTGATGGACATGTCTATGCAAAAGGAAGTTTAATTCTGAATATGATGCAAGATCATCTGGGTGATGCGGCATTTTGGCGTTCAGTTCAACACTATGCGAAAGTAAACCAATATAAGAACGTTGAGACACAAGATCTAAAAAAAGCAATTGAGGAAATATCTGGACAAAACCTGGACTGGTTCTTTAAGCAATGGGTCTATGAACCAGGGTACCCAGAATATGATGTTAAATGGTCATATAATCAGAGGCATAGGACCGTACAATTAAAAATTAAACAAACACAGGACACAACAAAGACCGGACTATTTAAGATGCCTATAGAAGTTAGGGTTGATGAGCATTTACATACGGTCTGGGTTGATAAAAAAGAAGTTGTATATGAACTACCAGTTGATATGAGACCTGAACTTGTCATTTTTAACTCAGGTTTGCGAATACCATGTGAGCTCACATTCAATAAGCCTGTCAATGAATGGATATTACAACTTGAAAAAGGTCCTCATGTCCTTGATAGGATCGCAGCGATAGATGTACTTAAAAATAAAAAAGGAAGAAGAAGTGTAGAATTGGCATTGTTGAAAGCTGCCAGTGCAGATCCATTTTGGGGTGTACGCAGGGAGGCTATCCAAGGACTATCTAAACTAAAACCTAAGCAGTACGCAAAAGAACTTATGGAAATCTCAGAAGGGCAGGACAATAGAGTAAGAAGGGCAATATGGAGTGCATTAAAAAATTACAAAGGAGATAAAGAGGTGAGTGCCTTTCTTCAGGATGTTATATCAACTGACCAAAAATATTATAGTATCAGTGATGCATTTAGGGCATTGGTCACTGTTGATACATCCGCTGCAAGGAAAAGGGTTGAGGCTTTACTGGATACTGACTCTCATAATGATGTAATAAGAAGATCTGCAATCTCATATTTTGGAAGTGTTGTAAATAATAATAACTATGAGCGTTTGAAAGAATTAGTAGAATACGGTGGCACAACATGGGATGCAAGACCAGAGGCTGTTAACCAACTTGGAAAATATGCAAAAAAGAGACCAGAGACTTTAGAGTTATTTGTAGACCTCTTATTAGACAAATCACGTGATGTGAGAACTAATTCAGTGAGAGCACTGGGAAAGTATGGTAACAAGAAACATTTTGGTCCCCTTGATGAGTTAGCATTAAGTGACCCGATAATTGAGAGGCATATTCGTGCAGCAAAAAAGAATATTCTTCATCCTCCAAAAAAGCCTAAAAAATCTGGTGCTGAAAAAGATCTTGAGGAGGCAAATAAAAAAATAGAAGAGATCAAAAAGATATTGAAATAATGAATCATCGCTGGTCAGTCTGGTTGAGGCCCTCGAAAGAAAATAGACTCAAATATGAACAGATCATAAATGTATATAGTAGAACATATTCATTCCCAAAATTTTCTCCCCATATCACACTCTTTGGCCGGATAGATATTGATCCACGATCAACTTTTCAATTTTTTGAAAAAATAAGTACCCACGACCCTATTTACCTTCAAACACTAGGATTATCTATTGGAGATACTCCATGGAAGTCACTCTTCATTCAATTCAAGCCAAATATCTTTCTTAATTCCCTTCAATCTAGAATAAATGATAAACTAAAAGCATATCGAAATTATAATTTTAATGCTCATATGAGTCTAGCGTATGGCAATTTGGGTCAGAAAGAGCCAGAAATAGATGAAATATCTTTAGATGAAAGTATACGGTTTTCATCTGTAGCTTTATCATATACCCCAGACGATATAGATGATTGGAAGGTAATAAAAGAGTATAAGTTTAGATCTAAATACAAATGAAAAACCCTTGCCTAGTTGTGATAGATGTTCAGGAAAAATTGTTTCCTGCTATTTATGAAAAAGAGATATTTTTAAATAATCTGGAGATCCTTGTTAAAGGATTTCAGCTATTTGAGCTACCCATCCTTTATACAGAACAGGTACCTGAAAAACTTGGACCTACTATTGAGCCAATTCGATCATTGCTTGCTAGTGACGCCCCAATAACAAAATCTTCTTTTTCATGTGCTTCAGATCCAGAGTTTATGTCAAGAACTAGTTCATTTCAGGCCCAGGATGGTATTGTTCTTGCTGGTATTGAAACACATATTTGTGTCTATCAAACAGAAAGAGACCTTATACGTAGAGGTCTCCACGTCGAAGTCGTCACAAATGCTGTCGCTTCTAGAGATTCAAATAATCACAGGATCGCGGTGGATAGGATCAGAAATAATGGTGGATTTCTAACCACTGTTGAAATGATCCTATTCAATATTCAGGAGCATGCAGAAGGTGATAGGTTTAAAGAATTAGTAAAATTAGTAAAATAATAATCAATACTGATTAATCAATAGGAGTTGATATGAAAATTAAGATCTTTTTTGCAATAATGTCATTTGGCTTGATTGTGAATTGTGATGGCGATCCTGAAATAGTTACGATCAATACACCCACTATACAATGTGGAATGTGTCAGAAAGCTATAGAAGTGGGCCTTATGAAATTAAATGGAGTTGCGCGTTCTAAAGTCGATCTTGCATCAAAAACAGCCTTGATTGCTTATCACTCAGAAAAAGTAAATGTTCCAGCAATTGAAAAAAAGATATCTGAACTTGGTTACCAGGCAAATGAGTTAACTGCAGATCCAGAGTCCTATGAATCATTGCCTGCGTGCTGTAAGATTGGTGGTATGGATAAGATGTGATCATTCCTTCGTCTTTTTGTCGGTTCCAATGAAAAATATACCATGAATAAAAAATGCTTTCAAAAATCCTTAAAATGCGTAACTTTTCTTCGTAATTCGAGAATATGACTTCATGAAATTCATAAAACGTCTCATATTGTTTATAATTCTGATGGGAATGGCCCCCTTTTCGGAGACGGCATCCGTCTATGCCGAATCATCTGAGCAGCAGAAGAAAAAGAAGAAAAAGAAAAAAAAGAAAAAGTCATCAGATAAAAAGAAATCCTCTAATAAGAAAAAGAAAAAAAAGAAGAGGAAAAAGAAAAAATCAGAGGAAGAATCAAAACCCAAAGAAGAACCTGAACAAAAAAAAGAAACAGAACCTTCTACCAATAATAAAAATACAAGCCGATTTAATACAGCTGCCTATGCAGATGAGCTATTTAATCTGACTGGAGAGCTTCAAGCCTCTAATAAAGAGCTCGCACGAGCTACAAGGTATTTTTACGATGATGAGGATAAGAAACAACCTGTAGCCCTTGAGTCTAAACCATATTTCACAACCGAGGATTTTGAGAAAGAGTCCAGGTCAAACCCCGATAATCTTTATGTTCAAAGGCAGTTGGGAATGCACTATGAGGTAAATGGTAATTATCCTGCTGCAAAGGAAGTATATCTGAGAGAAGTTGGTAAAAATCCTTATAACCCAGATGCTCATTTCTTTTTGGGATCTTTATATGCTGACTTAGGTGAGTACCAAAAGGCAAAATACTCATTTGAAGAGGCTCTGTACTTAAATCCAAATCATGAAGCTACCATAGAGGCTATGTCCATGTTCGTTACAACGGATGAGCAGAGACAGCTAAGCAGGGATGTCCTTACATATTCTTCAAAAAAAGTACCAGATGGGCCAGCACAACAGGTCAATATGATCAGAGAGACAATGGCTTCGGGTGACTACACTGAAGCTTTGAACAAGGCTGAGGAAGCATCTGAAAAGTATCCAACTCACACAGGCTTTATTCAGCTTATTGGTGAGAATCACTTAAAGTTAGGTCGAACAGAAGAAGCAAAACGTTCATTTCAAAGGGCAATTAAACTCAATCCGAAAGAACTACAGCCTCATGTATCACTGGCAGACCTTTATTTTGAGCAGGGTAGGTATGTTTATGCTGCGCTAACCTATAGTGATGCCGTCTATTTAGATCAGGGTAATAGTGACTATCGTTACATGCAGGGGCTGAGTTATTTCAATGCATATGAATGGGGAAGGACCGCTGCTTCTTGGGAAGATTTACTTCATTATAAACCAAATGATCCTATTGTAAAGACATTGCTACCACAGACCTATTATGTTATGGCTGTTGAATATAATAGAATTGGTAACCCTACTATGGGACGTCAGGCATTTAAGAATGCATTATCTGTTAATAATAATACTTCACATTGGTTACCAGGAGCCATGGGTGTGTTAGGCAAATTTTATCGTGGTAAGAATATGTTTAATGAATCTCTGGTTGCTTTTCAGGAGGTTCTAGAGTTGTCACCAAATAATTCAGATGCATATATGGGTATGGGTATTACTTACTGGGAGATGGGTGAAAAACAACTTGCTCGTGCTTCATGGGAAAAAAGTTTACAAATCAAGCCAGATAATAATGAGTCCAAAGGTTGGCTCATATTGTCATCCCAAGGTTAATTAATCTTCAGTCTATTATTTAATCATTACAATATAATATTCTATTATACAATGTTCCGCTATTTTGCTGCGGTATTACTTTTTACTAGCGCCTTTGCAAATGAATACTATAAGGGTGATACCCTTGTAAGGGAAGGTGTCTATGCTTTCTATAATTATGAATTTGATAAAGCAGTCAATATTTTAAGCAATGCTAGAGATGAATTTCCTGATCATCCAGGTGTCCACTTGATATGGGCTGCCTCAAAATGGGTGAGAGCTCAAGCAACTTCTCCAGTTGAAGATACCTATAAGATATTAGAGGAAGATTTAGATGTGATCTATCCTATCTATGATAAATTAGTAATTAAATATGGATACGACCCTAGCTATAGATTATATCATGGCTCTGCATTGGGGTTATCTGCCAGGGTCTCACTTGGTAAAAAGCAATGGATCAGAACACTTTATCGAGCATACAAAGGGTTTACCATTATAAATGATGTTGCTAAAGAATCACCACAATTAATTGACGCTCAACTTCCGATCGGTATTGTAGAATATTATGCAGGTATAAGCAGTCCGCTACTGAATTGGACCATTAAACTATATGATCTGAAACCTTCAAGAGAGTCTGGATTGCATAAGATGTCCCTTGCTGCAGATGATGGTGGCTGGGCTTGGATAGAAGCTAAGGCTATATTAAGTAATCTTTATTTGTGGGTTGAGGATGAGCCCATTCTTGCACTGGAACATTCAAAAGATCTTTCTAAAAAATTCCCAAACAATTATTATTTTAATTTATTATATCTAGAGTCTATGATACGGACAAATAATATATCAATATCATCAATAATAATTAAAGATATGGAAAATAGATTAAGTACTTTATCAAGTAGACAAAAGGACTGGTATGCCCCATACCTTAACTACGAAAAGGCTTTATTTAGTTTCTATCAAGAAGACTATTACAAGGCACTAGAGCTGTTAGAAAATACGATCGAAATGTACACGGCTGAACTTGATATTATTCTAGGTAATGCCTATCTGCTCCAGGGAATGACTTTTGATAAAATAGAAAATCGAAGTAAAGCAAAAGAAAGTTATTACAAATGCATTGCGCTTGATAATTTTTCTGGTGCTATGGACAAAGCCAGATATTACTTAAAACAACCCTATTTTGGAAAATAATGCAAACCTATTGTCCAAGCTTAACTAAATACCAGCGCTTTAAAACACGTTGTGTCATGGTCGGTGAGGTTGGTGTTGGGGGTGATAATCCAATTCGTGTACAGTCAATGACGACTACAGATACTATGGATACTGAGGCGACGATTGCACAATCAATTAGAATGATAGAGGCAGGGTGCGAGATCGTTCGCATTACCGCTCCAAGCATTAAAGAGGCCAAGAACCTCAGACCTATACTTGATGGTATTAGGGAAAAAGGTTACAGAACTCCCCTAGTCGCAGATATTCATTTCACCCCTAATGCAGCTAAGATAGCTGCTACTATAGTAGAAAAAGTGCGTATTAATCCTGGGAATTATGCTGACAGAAAAAAATTCGAGACCCATGAATATTCGGACAAGTCCTATGCGGAAGAATTAGAAAGAATAAGGGAACGATTCGTACCACTTATTAAGATATGCAAACAGAATGGTACTGCAATGAGGATAGGGACGAACCACGGTTCTCTATCAGATCGTATATTAAGTCGATACGGCGATACTCCACTTGGAATGGTTGAATCAGGAATGGAATTTATTCGTATTGCAGAAACTGAGGGCTATTATGACATGATTCTGTCCATGAAAGCTAGTAATACTCAAGTGGTGGTTCAGGCCTATAGATTATTGGTCAATAAAATGATTGAAGAAGGGATGAATTATCCACTTCACCTAGGAGTGACAGAAGCCGGAGAAGCAGAAGATGGTAGAATAAAGTCAGCTCTGGGCATTGGTGCGCTTCTTGAGGATGGATTAGGAGATACAATAAGAGTATCCCTCACTGAGGAGCCAGAAGCCGAGATACCTGTTGCAGAGGCTATAGTAGAAAGATATAATTACCTTCAAGAGGAAGAAAATAGTTTAGCTAATATAAAGTCACTTCCCTATGATCCATTTTTTTATAATAGACGGTCTACCTTTGACCTATTAAACTTTGGTTCAAAAGAGGTTCCAAGGGTAATTGGAGACCTATCAATGAATTCATCTATAAAATATGAAGATCTAGGCCAGTTTGGTTATTTATATTCCCCAGAACAAGATAAATGGCACGTATCTGATGTTGCCATCGATTTTCTATATATCGGTACGAATTCGATTGATTTTGAGCTTCCTGGTACGATAGGAGTAATAAAAGATCATTCTGTAAATGATGATAGAGATGGCTATTATCCACTTTACAAATGGGATCATATAGATACCATCTCATCAAAAGATATATCTTTCATTATTTGTAAAGATAAAGATAGAATCTTTACAGATCAACTACTTATAGAAAATTGTGTTATCATTTTAGAGACAGATCAATATTATGGTTATAGATCACTAAGGGAATTCTTTATTGAGTGTCAAAACAAAGGATTAAAAAACCCTATTATCATTAAAGGTTCCTATCATGGTCTTCCAAAAGAAAAGCTGATGCTTTATTCAGCTATAGATATTGGTTCTTTGTTCATAGATGGACTAGGGGATGGTATTTGGCTTTCCTCTGAACACGAGCATAGTTTTATAAATGAAACAGCTTTTGGTATACTTCAGGCAAGTAGGACCCGAATATCTAAGACAGAGTATATATCTTGTCCATCATGTGGAAGAACTTTATTCGATTTACAGGAGACAACGGCTATGATACGTGCTAGAACAGATCATCTAAAGGGAATTAAAATTGGTATCATGGGGTGTATCGTCAATGGCCCTGGTGAAATGGCTGATGCAGATTATGGATATGTAGGTACAGGTCCTGGTCTAATATCCTTGTATAAAGGGCAAGAGGTTGTCCAAAAGAATGTTAAGGCCAATAAAGCAGTTGATGCTCTTATACAACTAATTGATTCACATGGTGATTGGGTAGAACCAAGAAATGTTTAACATTGTCCCTCTATACGCAGGAATCGTATTATTGGGCTATTCAAAACAAATAACTTTCTGAAAAAGAGATCATTATGAGAAAGCTCATTGTCCTATTTACTCTTACCTTCGTATTTGCTCAAACGGGTGAAGGCACTCTCTCGCCCGTAGTGACTTATTGGAAGACTTTAACCGAAGAAGAAAAAGAGATATTTCTTTTTTCTTATTTGACACAGGTCTATGAGACCCACTCTGAACTGAAAAGTAGCGTTGGTTATGGTGGGATTACTGAATGGTACTATGAAAATCGAGCTGAGATGGTGTATGGGATATTCGATCAATTGGAGGTGGTAAGGATCTCAGAGATCGTTAAGTGGGTCAATGAATTCTACTCTCATGGAGAGTATGCAAATCGTCCATTTATTGAAGCATTGGAGTTCGCTTACCGTTTTGCTGAAGCTTCAGGCGCGAATATGTGGGAAAAATATGAAAATCTCAAATTTGAGAAAATAAAGCCTGGAAAAGAATAATGTCTTTTCGACAGCCAGAGTTTATTAAAGATTGGCTGAATATTTACCGGGAGAAAGGCTTGCTCCATCTCCTAAAAACAAAAGGTTGGTCAGTCGTCATTGCATTATTCTTATTTTATCTCATTCGAGACACTATTTTATATGTTTTTATTCCATATATTGCTTTTTCTAATATTAGGTCATGTGTTTAGATCGGGTATTATGATTCACAGAGTTTTCATTCTCTTTTCCCATTGTATATTTTTGATAGCACAGAATCTAACAGACAAACCTTTAGAGATCTGCAGTGCTCATAATTCTTCAGCAAGATGGTTATCTTTAGCCTCGACTTTAACTGAAGCTCAAGAAAAGATCGATGTATCCTATTATAGAATAAATATTGATATTGATCTTGAAATAGAACAGATCAGTGGTGCTGTTGTCGTTAATGGATTTGTGGGAATCGATCAACCAGATTCAATCCAGCTTGATTTTTCAGATCAGATGGTAGTGGATTCAGTCAAATATTATGGTGAAGAATGGCCATTTGAACACCTAAATGATAAAATAAATATACCAGTCCCAGATGCAACTATACCTGAAGGCTATGATTTTAGTATAGAGGTTTTCTACCATGGAGAGCCCCCATCAACTGGTTTTGGATCATTTAATTTTGATGAGCATATGAATATTGATCATGTATGGACATTGTCCGAGCCGTACGGAAGTAGAGACTGGTGGCCATGTAAGGATGACCCATCTGATAAGGCAGACTCAGCGGATATTATTATTATTGTACCGAATGATCAAATTGCAGTCTCGAATGGTGTTTTAGTTGATGAAGAAGACATGGGAGATGGAAGAAAAAAATATCATTGGTCTGAACGTTATCCTATTTGTACATATTTAGTATCCATAGCATCCTATCCATACACTGTTTGGTATGATGAATATATAGGCCTAAATGGTGATACCTTGCCATTAGAATATTATGTATATCCAGACCACTATGATCTGGTCTATGATAATTATTTATTAACGAAGAATATGATGGAGGTATTTGCAGATAAATTTGGAGAATATCCATTCATGGGAGAAAAATATGGTCATGCTGAGTTTGGTAGGGGTGGTGGAATGGAACACCAGACTATCACCAGCTTAGGTGGCTTTTCTCAATGGTTGATCGCTCATGAACTAGGGCATCAATGGTGGGGAGATCTCATTACATGTGCTAGCTTTCATCATATTTGGCTTAATGAAGGTTTCGCACGTTTTTCAGAAGCGCTTTGGGAAGAGGCTTATAATGGAGAGGAGGCTTATAAAAATTATTGGTTAAGCCATTCCTATTATGGCGCAGGCACAGTGTATGTTGAAGAGCCCAATACTGCAAGCCAAATCTTTAATGGAAACCTTACCTATAATAAAGCAGGCTGGGTTGTTCATATGTTAAGGGGCGTAATGGGAGACAGCCTTTTTTTTGAGACCCTCAAGTCATACGGCTCAAATGATTCTTTAGCATACTCAGCCGTAACTACTGAAGATTTCCAATTGGTCTGTGA
>MDTB01214700.1_pt1 | contig 10890 bp, 7 predicted proteins | sample 811161 | NCBI WGS metagenome assembly MDTB01 (sample SAMN05326650, study PRJNA326480) | marine metagenome | isolation source: seawater | place: Mediterranean Sea | collected 2009 | reverse complement strand
TAATTACTTGGATGCATACCTTTTCGCCCTCTAAAATGTGGATCAATGGGCTAAAGAAATTGCATGTCCCCCTTTTGCATCTACACACTCAGTTTAACAAAGAAATCCCATGGTCAATTATTGATATGGATTTTATGAACCTAAATCAATCTGCACACGGAGACCGTGAGTTTGGTCATATAGCAACAAGACTGAAAATCAAAAGAAAGGTTGTGGTAGGATATTGGGAAAAAGAAGAGGTTCAGCGTTCATTAGGCAACTGGGTTCGTGCTGCGCTAGGGTTTTACGAAATGCAGGATCTAAAAGTTTGTCGATTGGGTGATAATATGCGAGAAGTTGCTGTGACTGAAGGGGACAAAGTTGAAGCTCAAATTCAATTTGGATTTTCTGTTAACTCCTTTGACGCCGCTGATATTATTAAAGAAATGCAAAATATAAGCGTAAAAGAAGTTGAGGCTTTAATGAGAGTTTACGAGTTTGAATATGATGTAGCTGAAAATTTAAAAGAAGCAGGTGCGCAAAGACAGTCTTTATACGATGCCGCAGAAATCGAATTAGCACTAAGGCGTTTTTTAGACAATGGTGGTTTTAAGGCATTTACAGATACTTTTGAAAACTTAGGAGACCTTAAACAACTCCCGGGTATCGCCACTCAAAGATTGATGGCTGATGGTTATGGTTTTGGAGCAGAAGGAGATTGGAAAACAGCTGCATTAACTAGAGTTTTAAAAGTGATGAGTGTAGGACTCGAGCAAGGCACTTCTTTCATGGAAGACTATACTTATCATTTCGGAGAGAAGAAATCCTTAGTGCTTGGTTCTCATATGCTTGAAATTTGTCCTTCAATTGCGGATAAAAAGCCTAGTTGTGAACTACACCCTTTGGGTATTGGAGGAAAAGAAGACCCTGTTCGTTTGGTTTTTGATACTCCTGCTGGGGCAGGTCTAAACCTTTGCTTAATAGATTTAGGTAATAGATTTCGTTTTATTCTCAACGAAGTAGACGCCTTAACGGCTAATAAACCCCTTCCAAATTTACCTGTGGCGAGAGTGCTTTGGGATTGTAAACCTAACCTAGAAACGGCTGCAAAAGCTTGGATATTAGCAGGTGGTTCGCATCATACGGTCTTCACTCAAGCCTTAAATACTGAATGTATTGAAGATTTGGCTGACATGACCAAAGTGGAACTCTTGATTATTAATAAACAGACTGAAATAAGAAATTTTAAAGCCATTATGGCAGGGAACGAGCATTATTTTGATAAATTGTTGAGTTAAAAACAATAGGTGATATGGCTAAGTAACTATAATAAACCTGCAATTAAAGAAGCATTAAATTTGGGTTGAAGGTAATGTTTTATATTTTTTTTTGTGGATTTTTCCAATCTGAGAAATAAAACACAAACGTATTATTGTCTATATATTGTCAAAATATTAATTTAACGAATGGCTACGTTAGTTTTTCGTTTAAAATCAAAAAATATTAGATAGATTAAATTTACTTTATACCAGAAAATTGAAAAGTTTAATAAAACGATACTTTTTCTTAAATCCTGCCATATTTTGCTTTCTAATAAGCCTTTATGCGTGTATTGGTAAAAAAGAAAAAGAAATAAATCCCCAAACCTATCCTAACATCATTCTAATTTTAGCAGACGATCAAGGGTGGGGGTCAACCTCAGTTAAAATGGATAAAAATATATCTGAATCTGCGAGTGATTTTATAAGAACACCAAACCTGGAAAAGCTTTCAAAAAAAGGGGTTGTGTTCTCCAACGCTTATGCGGCACATCCTAACTGTTCCCCCACAAGAGCTAGTATTTTAACTGGAAAAAGCCCTGCTCAACTTCAAATGACTGATATTATTAATCGCCACGATGGAGTTTTCTTTGAAGGGAATAAACTGAATCCACCAGCCCACATTAAAGGCCTTCCAGAAAAAGAAATCACTTTAGCCGAATTGATTAAATTAAGTTTACCATTCTACCAAACTGCCTATTTTGGAAAATGGCATCTTGCAGCGGGTGGTCCTGAATCTCATGGCTTCGATGATAGTGACGGTGAAACGACAAATTTAGAGGGGAATCAAAAAATGAAAGATAATCCCAAAGACATTTTTGGAATAACTAGCCGAGCACTAACTTGGATGAATACTCAGGTAAAAGCTGAAACCCCCTTTTTTATGCAAATTTCACATTATGCAATGCATTTGGCCATTGAGTCAAAGCAAGAAACTCATGACAGAGTTAAAAAATATTCCCCTGGAAAAAGACATTATACATCAGACCTTGCTGCTATGTCTGAAGATTTAGATACTGGCGTTGGGTTGGTTTTAAATGAAATTGAAAAACTTGGAATTGAAAACAATACATATATTATTTACCTTTCAGATAACGGTACGTTTCCAACTAAAAACAGTTCTAATATTAACGGTCCTATTCATGGCTGGAAAGCTACATTATGGGAAGGTGGACTAAAAGTTCCTTTTATAATTTATGGCCCTGGAATTAAACCAGGATATAACTCAACAAATGTATCTAGCAATGATATTTTACCTACTATTTGTGATTGGTTAAAAATTGAATCATTACCCCAAAATATTGATGGTGGAAGTTTAGCTCCGATTTTGATGAATAAGACGAGCACTGTTTCTAGAGAGAATGACTTTATGTTATTTTATTTTCCACATTATCAGCATCAAAAAGGAACACACCCAGGAGTAGCTATCATTCGAGGGGATTATAAATTGATTAAATATTATGAGGAAGACACCAAATTGCTGTTCAACCTCAAAGAAGATATAAGTGAGATTAAAAATCTTGCTTCTGTTTATCCCGAAAAAGTGATAGAATTGGAAGAGCAAATCAACAATTATTTTTTAATCCATAATATAAAACTACCCTCCTTAAACAATGAATATATCGTTGAAAAAGATGAGGGGTTAAATTATAAAGAAGTTAAAAGGCGATTGATGTCAGAGGCTTATTTTATTCCTTAAATTAAAATTACCATTTTAGGTCTATATGATAAAAAAAAATATTTTTTTGAAATTGGTGTTTTTTTTGTGTTTTATCCCTATAAAAGCACAAAATAAAAAACCTCCAAACATACTCATCATTATTGCAGACGATGCCACCTATAATGACCTTCCTATTCATGGTGGGGTTAATGTTAAGACCCCTGAAATAGACAAACTTGCTTCAGAGGGAATGACATTTAATAAGGCATATTTAACAATGTCGATGTGTACTCCTAGCAGAGCTGAATTTTTTACTGGTTTATATCCTGTATCAAATGGAGTAAATTGGAATCATGGTGTTGCAAAAAAAGAGGTAAAAAGTATAGTACATTACTTAGGAGAAGAAGGCTACAAAGTTGGATTAGCAGGAAAAATACACGTTAAACCAAAAGAGGTATTTCCTTTTGAATTAATTAATGGAATAGAAAGAAATCCTGTTTCAAAAACTGCCAAATTTGATGTAGAACATATCAGACATTTTATGACAACACCTAGCACTAAACCATTTTGTTTGGTTTCAGCCCTTGTAGTTCCTCACATTCCCTGGACAGTTGGTGATCCTTCACATTTCAACCCCGAGAAAATAGAATTGCCGTCGTATTTGGCAGACACGCCCGAAACTCGAAAAGAGTTTATCAATTATCTGGCTGAGGTAGAAGTTTTAGATCAACAGGTTGGATCTATTTTGGAAGTTTTAAGAGAAGAAAATTTAGCTAATGATACCATTGTTATTTTTACTTCAGAGCATGGAGCACAATTTCCATTTAGTAAATGGACTAATTATGAAATGGGAATTCACACCAGCTTAATTGTTCGTTGGCCAAAAAAAGTAAAGCCAAATTCTAGATCAGATGCTATAATTCAATATGTTGATGTGTTACCAACAATTATTGATGCTGTTAACGGTAATTCTGACCAAAAATTCGATGGTTCAAGCTTTTTGTCTGTTTTAAAAGGAAAAAAAAATACGCATAGAAATTTTGTTTATTTTATGCATAATAATGTGCCTGAAGGTCCTTCTTATCCCATTCGGTCTGTTTCTGATGGTGAATACCATTACATTAGAAATTTAAAAGCTGACAAATTGTTTATAGAAAAGCATTTAATGACCCGTATGCCCTTAAATAAATATTGGCCTTCGTGGGTGTTTGCATCAACAGAAAATAAAGACATCATGAAGTTAGTTAATCGATATATGAAGAGACCTTCTGAAGAATTATATCATCTAGAGACTGATCCAAATGAATTGAATAATCTCATTAAAAAATCATCTTTAAAATCAATCCAAAGACATTTATCTAATCAATTAGATTTATGGATGAAAAGTCAAGGAGATTTAGGAATAGAGTTAGATTTTTATGAAGCTTTTAATAGGACGACAGAAACAAAAGATAACTAGTTATATCAAATTTATTTAAAATTTAAAAATGATTAAACCATCCCATTTTATCGTAATGATGTTCTTTATTAATTGCTCTTCTCTAGAAAAGGAACAGCTAAAAAATCGCCCGAATATTGTCATTATAATGGCTGATGATTTAGGGTATTCTGATCTGGGTTGCTATGGAGGTGAGATTGAAACACCAAATCTTGATGATTTAGCCAAGGGAGGTGTTCGCTTCACGCAATTTTATAATGCAGCTAGATGTTGCCCTACAAGAGCTTCATTACTAACAGGTAAATACCCACATCAGGTCGGACTTGATAAAAACGGTCAATCATTATCTAAAAATGCAGCAACTATTGCAGAAGTTTTAAATCAAAATGGATATAGAACAGGTATGACAGGTAAATGGCATCTTTCAGAAACCAAAGCCCTTTCAGACCCACAAGAGCAATTGTTGTGGCTTTCTCATAGAAAAGATAGTAGTGTATTTGCTCCATTAGAAACCTATCCTAGCAATAGAGGATTTGAGGAACACTGGGGTACTATATGGGGTGTAGTAAATTATTTTGATCCATTTAGTTTGGTACATAATGAAAAACAAATTAAAAATGTCCCAGATGATTTTTACATGACTGATTTTATTACTGATAAATCTATTGACTTAATTGATGAATTTAGTAATGACGAGGATCCATTTTTTTTATATGTTGCTCACGCCGCTCCACATTGGCCACTGCACGCTTTGCCAGAAGATATTGAAAAATATAAAGGCCTTTATAATGAAGGTTGGGATAAACTAAGACAGAATAGATATAAAGGTTTGATTGAAAAGGGAATTATCACACCTGAAAATGCCCCTCTAGCAAAAAATGAATCAGGAAAATTGTGGACTAAAAATGAAAACAAACTTTCAGAGGCCGCGCATATGGAAGCACACGCTGCAATGGTAGACAGAATGGACCAGGGCATTGGCAGATTGATTCAAAAGTTAAAAGAGACTGGAGAATATAAAAATACTTTAATATTATTTTTAGCAGATAACGGGGCCTCCTCAGAGCGTGGCTATCCTCCTGGTTTTGATCGTCCTGGACAAAATAGAGATGGTGAAGAAATTATTTATCCTTATCAAAAATATGATCGCCCCGGAAATGAACTTACATGGGGTTATTTAGGCAAAGCTTGGGCAGGTGCGCTAAATGCCCCCTTTCGATATTGGAAAAGAGAATCTTTTGAAGGAGGAAACTGCAGCCCTTTTATCATGCATTGGCCAGAGGGGTTAAAGGGAAAAGAAAATAGTATAAATCGTGGGGTATGCCATGTCATAGATATCCTCCCCACGCTTTTAGAGATTACCGAAACAAATTACCCAGATACAATCAATGGTTTAAGAACCACTTCTGTTGAGGGGCGGTCTATTTTACCGGTAATCAGAGGTGAAGTTACCGCAACAAGAGATACTCTTTTTTGGGAACATGAAACAGGGAAGGCATTGCGCATAGGGAATTGGAAAATATCTGCATTAATTGATGGAGAATGGGAATTGTTTAATTTAGCTATGGACAGAACAGAAACCAATAATTTGGCGGAAAAAATGCCTGATAAAATAGATGAAATGAAAGCTGTATGGCGGAAAGAGTACAATAGAATTTTTTATGGGGCTTCTCAATAATCCAACATAATAAAATGAAATTATCTTTCTCTCATATGATGAGTCCAACCCTGTGACACGAGGATAATTCTTATCAAATAAAACTACGTTAAATAGTAACTGTTTACTCACAATTTTTATGACTAAAGCACCCCTAAAACTACTTTAAAGTTGATTAATTTAAAAAATGATATCAGTGGATTAGAAGGGATTTGGGGTTGTGGGCATTAGTGTAAATGAAAAATTCTCCGTTCGGAAGGTCTAATTCTAAATACTTTCACCAAGTTTGATTAATAAGTCTCCAGATTGATTTTCTTTTCGATGTGGTGAATTCTGTTAATTTCTTTTTTTCAATTTCAATCCTAACTATTATGGAATATCAGAGTTGAACACACCCTCAAAAGACTAGTATTTTTTTGAGCAAAAAATAATGTCCAATATAAGTTTATTTGATTCCATTTTCGCTCCTGTACTGTTTAACGATGTGCATTAGTACCAAATGTTGATTATGAATCGTTTTGATGATGTATGTGAGCTTTGATAAGTAGAGTCGCTGATTAAAAATCAGTTCATAAAAAGGAGACAGCATATTTGGGTACTAGGATCATTGTGTAGAAGATTAGCCAAGAATTTTAATTAAAGAATAAATAGCTCTTTTATAGAATCACCTGAATAGAGAAGGAGAGATTGATTTTCACAATAATTACTTTTTTAATAGTTACCTTTTTGAAAAGACGTAAATTGTATTTTGAACATAACTAAATAAAAATTATTAAAACATTTGACGGAATTATCGCTGCCCCATTTACTCCATTTGATCCAAAGGGAAACATTAATCTGGAGTGTATTTCTAAATATGCAGAGCATTTAAAAAAAAATAAAGTTTCGGGTGTTTTTATTTGCGGCACAACTGGTGAGGGTATTTTAATGACCTTAAAAGAAAGAAAAAAAATTGCGGAAGAGTGGATCAAATATCAAGAAAATGACTTTAAAGTTATTATTCATATTGGTACCTCCTCACCCAGACAATCACGAGAATTAGCAAAACATGCTCAAAAAATTTATGCGGATGGGGTCAGCAGCATGAGTCCTATATTTTATAAGCCTAAAAGTGTAGAAAATTTAGTGCAATTTTGTAGTGAAATAGCGTCTGCTGCCCCAGAGCAGAAATTTTATTATTACCATATACCCTCCTTCACTGGAATTGATTATTCTATGGTAGATTTCATTAAGTGTGCTAGTGAAAGAATACCCAATTTTTCAGGAATAAAATATACCCATCATAATCTCAATGAAATGAAAGAATGTATTACTATGAATAAAGGAAATTTGAGAATTTTTCATGGAAGCGAGGAAATTCTGCTAAAGGGACTATACCAAGGAGTTGGATCAGCCGTTGGTAGCACCTATAACTTTATGCCCTCTATATATTTATGTTTAATTGAAAATTATTTTAAGGGCAATAAAGAAAGAGCAGAATTTAAACAATCCCAAGCAAATGAAATAACCAAGATTTTATTTAAATATGGTGGCCCAATAACAGCTGGAAAAGTAATAATGAAGTTTATTGGCATAAATCTTGGGCCTTGCCGACAGCCATTGTCAAATTTAACACCAGAGGCAACCAAAAACCTTAAAAAAGAGCTTATAGACACGAATTTTTTTGACAAAATAAAAAAGGTTTAAATGTTATCATTTATTGATCTAATTGTCATCTTACTGTATTTTTTAGTATTGTGTTGGGTAGGTTATTATTTTTTAAAGAAACCAAAAAAAAATCAGGATTTTTTTAAGGGAGGAAAACGGATTCCTGCTTGGGCAGCGGGTTTAAGTATTTTTGGGACAGCATTAAGCCCCATTACTTTTATCGCGGTTCCTGCTAAGACATTTTCGTCAGATTGGTCTTATTTTTTTCTTAATATCTCCATCCTTTTAGTGGCTCCAATTATAATACTCTTTTTTATTCCATTATACAGAAGTCTTGGGATCACCTCAGTGTATGAGTATCTCGAAAAACGCTTTAACAATAGTATAAGATTAATTGGAAGTGTAGTTTTTCTAATTTTTCAAATTGGCAGAATGGGGATTGTTCTTTTTTTACCTGCCATAGCTTTAAATCTTGTGAGTGGCAATATTAATATTTTTTCAAGCATTCTATTAATGGGTGTAATAAGTCTAATTTACACATTGATGGGTGGAATTGAAGCAGTGATCTGGACTGACGTAATACAAGTAATTATTCTACTTGGAGGAGCTTTACTATCCCTGATTTTGATTGTAACAAATATCAATGGTGGTATAAGTGAAATAATCGAAACAGGGGTAATTGATCAAAAATTCAATATCGTTGATCAAAGGTGGTCATTAGATCAACCTACTTTTTGGGTTGTTATTATCGGAGGATTCTTTGCCAATCTAACCACCTACGGTACGGACCAAACAATAGTTCAAAGATATTTAGTCACTAAATCAAAAAAACAGGCCATAAAAGGTGTTTGGATTAATGCGCTTATTAGTATCCCCGCCACTTTGATTTTCTTTTTTTTGGGCACTGCACTATTCGTTTTTTTTAAAAACTTCCCTAACGAGTTAAATAATAATTTTATAACCAACGATGCCATTTTTCCGTGGTTTATAGTAAGCCAACTCCCCAGTGGAGTATCGGGTGTATTAATAGCTGCTATTTTTGCAGCTGCTATGAGTAGTTTAAGTTCAAGTATGAATGCAGCAGCTGCATCATATGTGGTAGACATTCATCCTCATTTTAATTCAAAAAAGATTATTAATAATCTAAAAGTTTCAAGGTATGCCACACTAATTTTTGGTGGATTGGGGATTTTATTCGCACTCTTTTTAGTAACCACCCATACAAAATCTCTTTGGGATGAGTTTCAAAGAGTTTTAGGATTAGTCATAGGGAACCTAGGAGGAGTATTTCTGTTGGGTATTATGACCAAAAAAGCGAATAGTAACGGAGTTCTTGTTGGTATTATAGTCAGTTTTTCTATACAAATTCTATTTGGATACCTAGAGGTGATCCATCTAATTCTTTTTTCTGCAACTGGAGTAATCTCCTGTTTTATTTTTGGCTATTTAGCCAGTTTACTTTTTGAAAAAAAAATATAAGTATTAGATTAGAACTAGTTGAATATTCTAAATTAAGTATTTGTGAATTTTACCATGCCTCTTTCAATTCTTCGTAAATTTATAATTTGAGTCTATATATTTTTAATTCCAATAATAAAATAGTTTTTTTTGATGGTATTTCGAAATAAAATTAATCGTGTTGAATTTATTAAGGCCTACTCATTTTTAGGGTTAAATCTCTATTTAGGGTCCTCTGGATGCCATATAGCAAATGATGTACCACGTGATTCAAAATTAGATTCCTACGGTGGATGGCAAGCAAAAAAATGATGTTATCCTCATTTTCTTAAAGAAAAAATAGCTCCAACGTTTCTTCGGTTCTTATATAATTGACCCTAAATGGCGTCAATAAGAGTAAGATTGAATTTTTTCAAACACTAATGAGCCTTGAGATAGTTTTAAATATACACCTCCTCTAGTGTGACCGTAATAAACCCTTTCAAGATGAATCTCTCATATCGTACATATCTTGGAATACCTAGCTCTTATTATCGTAAATCAATAAACCATTCCATAGAATGAAAGTAGATAAGAAAGCTATTGGAACTAAAATATAATAAGAATCAGGGATAAAATTTATCACATTTAATTCGTGGGATATATGAGTAAGGCAAATTAAAAGATTTAAGTATAAAACTTTTGCTTTTCTGTTTGTATATTTTTTCATCCCGTAAAGCTAAAAAAATCTTTAATTGTTCTGCTCTACAAATGCATATTTCACAAGTAATTCTAACTCAGCATACTCAAGGGTTTTTTCATGAGTTGCTTCCAATATAAGCTTTGGAGCTTTTCCAGCTTTTTCAGCTTCAATCCATCTACTTACGCATAAACACCATCTATCATCCTCCTTTAAACCAGGAAACTGATAGTGTGGAATTGGAGTAATCAAATCATTTCCCCTGGAAACAGAAAACCGTAAAAATTCATCAGTCATAATTGCGCAAACAGTGTGAGTCCCTCTATCATGTAAAACGGTTTTGCAGAATCCATCCCTGAAATAACCAGTCAAAGGGTTTGCACAACAAATCTCAAGGGGTTCGCCAAAAACATTCTTATCCATAGTCTAAAACTAAAATAAATCAGGCGATTTCACAAATCTAGCTTAAAAGATACTAAAGATTTAAATATCAGATTCAATTTTTCTCATCAATTAAATGATGGAATTAATCTATTATTTTCTAATCATTATATATCACGTTATCCAAAAAATCATCAATTACCTCAAATAATTATTTACCCAATAAAGGAGGTACGGTATTTCGAATTTGTTTGAATTGTTTTGAATGCTCCTTTAAATTCGTATAAATCAGAAAATGACTGAATTCGTACAGCCTCTCTAGGAGATATAACCCTTGGGATATCATCATAATAAAATGACCATTATTGTTCCTCTATGAAACCGAGAGAGAAATAAGGCAGACAAAAAAAAGCTACATGCTCATATGCTTATTTAAACCAACACTGATATGACCTGTAAGGAAGTAAAATATGGTCTTGCTAACGTCTCTATTGGAGATTATCAGCCTATTTATAACAGTCAGGCTGTTTGTAAGTATATTATCCAAGCATATAGGAAAGAAAGTTGACTACGACATAGTATTCAAAGAAATAAGCTAAATCTTTCCTACCTATCTGATTACCTGACGGTAGGATGGATTTTGTAAAATGATTTTTCTTTGGAGGTTCGGGC
>MDTB01074155.1_pt1 | contig 10890 bp, 9 predicted proteins | sample 811161 | NCBI WGS metagenome assembly MDTB01 (sample SAMN05326650, study PRJNA326480) | marine metagenome | isolation source: seawater | place: Mediterranean Sea | collected 2009 | reverse complement strand
TCCGCATGTCCCAGCACGGGAACATGCCAGTCACCCAGATGCTGGAGGTGGAGAAGGAGTACGAACGGGAAGGTGCAGACGCCGAGGGTAACCCTCTGCTGCGAGATGAGCAGAGCTACGGTCACAACGTGTGGCGTTACCTGCAAGCGTACACCCACGTCCTGCAACGGGGCGGCAGGTTCAAGACTGAACACGCAAGACTGGAGTCTATCAATGAGCGAACCTTACAGACTGTCAAACTGCTGGAGAAGTATTGCGACCCAGACGGTAACCGTGTCCGCAGCTTAGTGGAGCAGGAGTCTCTGTTCCCGCAGCAGGATACTATGGCCCAGTCCTACCGCTATGTGCTGGGGGTGCGCAACAGTAACAACATGCGCTTCCCCGTTGGTCTGGCTCTAGGTGTAGCACCATTCGTGTGCGACAACCTGTGCTTCAGTGGTGAGGTAGTAATCAGCCGCCGTCACACTACCAATGTGATCAGCGACCTAACCAAAATGATTTCCACATCGATGGATGACCTACTCCTGCAGGGTCAGATTGCAGGCTAACCTATAAAAGAAAGATAAAACAATGCCGAAGATCATACACAACATCGTAACGAATGCCGAGTGGCCGAAGACTAAACGGCGCAACGCGCAGCACACACGCCAGCGTATCCCTCGTGTACCCCTCCTGTATGGAGAGCTAGATAAGATGCCTGCTGGGCAAACCGTACAGGTCGAAATGCTGAAGGGCGAGGAGGCCGCTACGTGTTTGGGGCACTGGATTTCACTGGCGATATGCCGGTAGTGCTTGGCCCCGACGGCCCCTCGTTGGGTGGTTTTGTCTGCCCCGCGGTGGTGATTAACGCAGACCGCTGGAAACTCGGTCAACTAGTAGCAGGCGACACGATTCAACTGCAGTTGGTGGATCAGGAGCAGGCCAGCGCCCTGAGTGCGGCCCAGAGCCAATGGCTAGTCAGTGACCAAAATCAGTTGCCTACGTCGCCTCAAAGTATTGTGCCGCGGCCTAGCCCCGCCACGCGTATCCGCCTGTATGAGAAGAATGGCGTTGTCATTCGCCAGGCCGGGCAAGAATGGGTGTTGCTTGAGTTTGGCGAGCCAGAGCTAGACCTTCGGGTGCGCATCTTGGTCAGCGAATTCGCCCAGATTCTGCACACCAGTGATCTGCCCGGCATTGTTGAGCAAACTCCTGGTGTGCGCTCACTGCTAGTACGTTTTGACACTCGGCATTGGAACCATCTTAGTTTGACTGTCGCCCTCGAGCCCTTGCTTGATGAAGCTATGGCCCGCGAAAGCAATTTGGTTGCATCGCGCATCGTACGGCTGCCGCTGTCTTGGGATGACCCTGCTTGTCGTGAGGCGATTGATCGCTACACAAAAAACGTTCGGCCGGATGCCCCATGGTGTCCGGACAACATAGAGTTTATTAGGCGCATCAATGGGTTGGCCGTAACTGAACAGGTCAAACAGATTGTTTTTGACGCCAGTTATTTTGTTTTCGGCCTGGGGGATGTGTATCTCGGCGCACCGCTAGCCACGCCTTTGAACCCCATGCATCGCTTGGTTACAACCAAATATAATCCGGCGCGCACCTGGACCGCCGAGGGGTCTGTGGGTATTGGCGGCTCATATATGTGCATTTATGGCATGGAAGGCCCGGGTGGCTATCAGTTTGTCGGTCGTACCATTCCTGTTTGGCGTAACCATGGTTTTGGACACCTTGGCGACGAAAGCTGGTTGCTGCGCAACTTCGACCAGATTCGTTACTTCGAAGTGGATGCGAAAGAACTGGTAGAGATTCGCGAGGCCTCTGCCTATGGCGAGTATTTCCCGGCCACCGAGGCGACCCAACTGGACCTCAATAGCTATGACCAAGAGTTGGCAGCTAATGCTGAACAAATTGGTACATTCCGAGCTACTCGCCAAGGAGCCTTTAACGCCGAGCTGGAGCAGTGGAAACAGTCTGAAAGCTTGACCTTCAGCGCGGCAGCAAATTCCTTCGTGCCCGAAGTAGAGCAAGACCAGCTTGAAGGAGAAGCTGTCACCTGTCCGATAAGTGCATCTGTTTGGAAGGTGTTGGTTAACGACTCAGAGTTGGTAGAAGAAGGGCAAGAAATCGCTATTTTGGAGTCGATGAAAACCGAGGTGCCACTAATAGCGTCGGCATCGGGTTCTATCACCGTGTTGGTTGCGGAGGGGCAAACCGTTGCTGCGGGGCAGGTGGTGGCAGTGCTTGCACCGTGACACACGCCACAGTCCGTACAAAAAAGTTTGTTTGCTTGAATCGAGCGCACCGCAAATGCCGCCACCGGCTGTTGGGACAATTATTGTAAAGCTATAAACAGCAGAACCAGCGCTTAATCTTTGGCTAAATTCGCAGGCGTCGCTAGCAGCATGCTGTTAAGGGGCGTCGTGGCGACATTTGCCCATTTTGTCAATATTATACAAAGAGGTTGATATGCCTTCGTTTCAGATTGAAGTGAACGGCAAGCTGCAAGTGCTTGACGTTGTCAGTGACATGCCGCTGTTGTGGGCACTAAGAGACGTTTTGGGTCTTACGGGCACAAAGTATGGATGTGGTATAGGCCAGTGCGGAGCTTGCACGGTGCATTTGAACGGCCAGCCAATTCGCAGTTGTCTGGTGCCTGCTAGTAGTTTGGCCGGACAAGCGGTTACCACGATTGAAGGGTTAGCTGACAGATCTGCGCTGCATGCCTTGCAGCGGGTCTGGATTGAGCAGGATGTGGCTCAGTGCGGTTACTGCCAATCTGGCCAACTTATGTCTGCCGCGGCGCTGCTCGCGCAAACGTCGAAACCCAGCGATGAGGATATCGACACTGCCATGGCTGGCAACTACTGCCGCTGCGGTACCTATACGCGGATTCGCAAGGCCATACACACCGCCGCATTGGCTTATGCTGCCGTGGGCTCGGGAGAGCCGACATGAAGATAGCTGAGCACCGCTCGCAACAGTCAGGTCAGCCAGCGCAAGAGCAGCAGGCTGATGCTCTGGCATTTTCACGGCGTGGTTTCTTAAAAGTTGCGGGCATTGCCAGTGGCGGGTTTATGCTCGCGCTCACCACCGGCGCTGTTGCCGCGCCCGACAACTCATTGGTCCGTTCCTCTGAGCTTAACGCCTATGTGGAGATACGCAGTGACGGCAGCATTCGTATTTATTCCGGTTCACCAGAAATGGGCCAGGGGATTAAAACGTCATTGCCAATGATTGTTGCCGAAGAGATGGGCGCTGACTGGGCAGATGTAGTAGTTGCGCAGACCCCTACTGTAGATACCGCCAAGTTCGGCAGGCAGCGCACCACAGGCTCATACACGCTGTATCGCAATTGGAACTTAATGCGCGAGATGGGTGCCATGGCGCGGGAGATGCTTATCAGCGCCGCCGCTCAGGTGATGGAGCTGCCGCGGGCAGAGCTGGTGGCAGAAAATAGTGTCATTGCGCACAGATATAGCGGCGCTTCTCGGTCCTTCGCAGAATTAGCATCGCTGGCACCCAAGCAACCGCTACCTAATCCAGCCAACTTGGAATTCAAAGACGCGGCGGATTATCGCATCGTTGGCACGGCTAAGAGCCAGGTAGATTCCTTGGACATTGTCACCGGGCAAGGAGATTTTGCCATCGACACCAGAGTCGAGGATATGCTCTATGGCTGCTATGAAAAATGCCCGGCTATAGGCGGCACCATTGTTAGCGCCAACATTGATCAGATTAAACGGCAACCAGGGGTAGTCGATGCTTATGTCATTAAGGGCAATGGCGTCTACAGCGAGTTGATGGACGGCGTGGGCATTGTTGGCACCAGTACTTGGGCAGTGTTTAAGGCGCGACAGAAGCTAGCGATAACATGGGATGAATCTGCGGCCTCAAAAGACAGTTGGTCTGGCTTTGTGGAGTTTGCTCAGCAGGAAAAACAAACCGGTGCCGACGTTACCTTCCGCAAGGGCAATGTCGATGATGCGTTGGGGGATCCCGCCAATATGGTGGTGAGCAGCTTGTACGAGTATCCCTATCTATCCCATCTGTGCTTAGAGCCTATGAACTGTACCGCCGATTTCCGCCCCAGGCGGGGTGGCAAAAAGGATCACCTTGAAGTCTGGCTGTCGACGCAAAATGGCCCAGGTTTTCAGGCTTTTGCCAAGGCGCATTTTGGTCTTAGCAAGGATCAGGTGACCATCCATATTAAGCGTATGGGTGGCAGTTTCGGCCGCCGCAACACTTATGAATACGTGTGTGAAGCTGTGGCGCTGTCCCAGCGCTGCGGGCGTCCGGTTAAGCTGACCTGGTCGCGGGAAGATAGCATGAAATATGACTACTACCGCGAAGGCGGTTTCATGCGGTTAAGTGGTGCGATGACGGCGGACGGCACTCTCGCGGCGTATGAAGAACACAACATTGGGGTTTGGGTTGACGGTGAACGTTCTCGTTTCACAAAAGTTGATGCTGGATCGTTCCCTATTGCCACATTGCCAAACGTCCGTGGCTCAATCACGACTCACCGGATGGATACTCCCATCGGTCCGTGGCGCGCGCCGTTTGCAAATACCCATGCTTTTGCCTCCCAGTGTTTTATCAACGAATTGGCTCATGCAGGCGGTCGCGATCAGGTCGATCTAACTCTGGAGATTCTTGGCCAGCCGCGCTGGCTTAAGCCAAATAGTATTCGTGCGCTGAATACTGAGCGCGCCGCCAATGTCATTAAGCTTGTCGCTGAGAAGTCTGGTTGGGGTGGCGCGCAACCACAGGGCTATGGCCTCGGCTTTGCCTTTTACTTCTGCCACGCCGCGCATGTTGCTGAAGTGGCCAAGGTGAGTGTTGATGACGCAGGTTTGATTACGTTGCATAAGGTCACTGTGGCTGTAGATGTGGGACCCATAATCAATATGAGCGGGGCGCTGAACCAGGTGCATGGCTCTATTATGGATGGCTATAGCGCTATGATCGGGCAAAAAATCACTATGGAAAATGGTCGTATTGGTGAAACCAATTTAGATCAATATCCGGTGTTGCGCATCGACGCCGCGCCAGAGATCGACGCTCATTTTATTCAAACTGAATACGACCCCACGGGCTTGGGCGAGCCGGCGTTGCCGCCGCTAGCGCCAGCAGTTGCTAATGCGATCTTTGCTGCCACCGGCAAGCGAGTGCGCAAAATGCCGCTGATTGAGCTGGGCTATAAGGTATAGCGTCGCAGACAAATACAGCGTCGCAGACAAATACAGCGTCGCAGACAAATACAGCGTCGCAGGCAGATAGCGTGGAGCGATGCGTCTAGTGAATGCCGCAATGCGCCTCGATTACGTCACCGATAGCGCCTAGGCGAGCAGCAATCTTTAGGGTGTGCTCGCTGTTAGTGTCAAATTCAGTCGCCTCGATAGCCCTAGCTTAAGCCGCCGAAAGCGCCACTATCCTGCGCTGTCGGGCCTCTTTTGTGCCTTCGACAATTGCCTGCTGAGCAGACCGTTGGTCTGATGCTGGTACGAATGCAACCAGATCAACGGCGCTGGGTATTTCTGATTGCTACCGGTTGCTTAAGATCCCAGGGCGGTGGCGAACAGCTCTTCGTATTGTTCTGCAGTGCTGGGGCGCGGATTGGTGAAGGTACAAACGTCTTTGGCCGCGTGCGCCGCTAGCCCAGGAACCTTGTCGCTCGTAACGCCCATGGCAGCCAAGTTTGCAGGCAAGCCTAGCTCGCTGTTCAGGGTTCTGATGTATTCCGCAGGATCAGCATTCGCATCGAGCCCCATGGCTTCGTTGAGACGAGCATATTTATCGCCAACGTAGTCACGATTGAAGTCGAGAATGGTTGGTAAGATTACGGCATTCAAAGTGCCATGGTGTAAGCGTAGCTCTTGATCTGCGCCGCAGGCGTGGCTCATGGAGTGAACAGCGCCAAGACCTTTGCTGAATGCCATTGCGCCCTCGGTTGCCGCCATCATCATATGCCAACGTGCATCTTCACTGCTGCCATCTGTAAAGGCACCTAACAAATGCCCTTCGCGAATGCCACGGACAATGCCGTCACAGGCGACAGCTTCTGCTGGCGGATTAATCTGAGGTGACAGCAGGGCTTCGATGCAGTGCGTAATTGCGTCCATGCCAGTCGCTGCGGTCAAATGCGGCGGCAGCCCCAATGTGAGCATAGGGTCGCAAATCGCGGTTCGTGGTACGAGGTGTTGACTAGCAAGAATAAGCTTCTCGCCATTGTCCATAATGATCACGGCGCCGGAAGACACTTCACTGCCAGTGCCTGCTGTTGTGGGTATGGCAACCAGAGGCGCGATGGGTCCGATCTTGCCCATGCCGCCTTCTCCGGCGGTAAACTCCAATAAGTCGCCCTCGTGGGTGACGGCCAGCGCTACGGCTTTAGCCAGATCCATTGATGAACCGCCGCCAAATGCTACTACCCCGTCACATTCGGACTCTTTATATTGGGCAACAGCTTCTGCAACAGCCGCCTGAGTGGGATTTTCTGGAGTGCGATCAAAGATGGTCAGGGCGGCGTCGTTGCCAAGGTTTCCTACTAAGTCGCCGACCATACCCAGTTGTACAAGACCACGATCGGTGCACAGTAAAGGGCGTCTAATGCCGTTCAGGGCAAGCACTTGGGCGAGTTGCTGGCTGGCGCCGTGGTCGAACAGGGTATGTGTCATAAAGGTTAATGTCGCCATTAGGAAATCCTTTTCTATATGTTAAAGACGGCGCGATGCTAGCATGAAAGTGATTACGTCATAACACTTAAGCCAAGGGGGCTATGTTGATAAATTCGCGACGGATTCAAGCGCATGGACGGACTTTTTAGACACGGCTTGGCGTCGTTTGCTTACTTAGGGCGAGCGCTTAATTTGTATGGAGGTGCCTGGCATGGACTCATCTAATACGGACTTATCTAGCATGGACTCATCTAATACGGACTCATCCAGCCAGGACTCATCCAGCAACTCATCCAGCAAGGACAATGCTCGTATACCCATTGCTGTGTTGACGGGATTTTTAGGCAGCGGCAAAACCACATTACTCAAGCATCTTGGTCAGGTTGGCGAACTGACACGCACCCTAGTGCTGGTTAACGAGTTTGGTGAGGTGGGCTTGGACCACCACTTATTAACCCCCATCGCCGACGACACCTTAGTGGCTATCAGCAGCGGCTGTATTTGCTGCACCATTCGAGCAGACCTTGCCGAGACTTTGGCAAAAGCCCCGGGACGCTATGCGCGAGGCGGTGAGCGTTGGTTTGACCGCGTTGTTATTGAAACCACTGGAATCGCTGATCCCGCGCCTATTTTGCAAACTATCTTGGGTGACTTTGCGGTTAGTATTCGCTACAGCTTGGCAAGCGTGGTGACCACGGTGGATGCGCTAAATGGCCTAGAGTCTTTGCGCGCGCACCCAGAGGCGCTGAAACAGGTCGCAGTTGCAGATCGTATAGCGTTGACTAAAACAGATCTTGTTACTGCAGATCAGCAGCAGCCGTTGCTAGGCCAACTGAATAGCTTGGCGCCGTCTGCACCGGTGATACCCGTGGTTGCTGGCGCAGCTGACATAGATTGGTTTTTTGATGGCCGCAATTATGTGCTCGACGGCAAGCACCCCGACGTGGAAACCTGGTTGGGCGCGGAGCGTCAGTTTGATGCCCAAGCCAGCGGACACGGACAGCACGGTCATAGCGAAATATCTCATGACCACGACAAACATGACCACAACAGACATGATCACAACCAACATGACCTCAACAGACACGCCCGCATCAAGGCCAGTTGCTTGAGATTTGCGGACCCAGTTGACCCGGCGCTGTTCGAAGCGTGTCTACAATCGCTGCTGCAGTTTCGGGGCGCAGACATGCTGCGGATTAAAGGCATTATTAACGTCGTCGGCATGGATAAACCGATGGTGATCCATGGCGTTCAGCATGTGTTCCACCGGCCCGAAATTCTTGATGCGTGGCCGAGTGCAGACCGCGATACGCGAATTGTGCTGATTGCGCGCGATTTAGATCACGAAGAACTACGAGGGTGTTTTGCTGCGCTGGGCCTGGACGCGCGTGCAAGCGCCGTATGAACAAGCGTCGCACTCAAAGCCAGGGCAAGGGTAGGCTCGTCAGCCATCAAACGGTTCTATTTTTTCTGCCCTGAGGGTGTAGCTGGCTGTGGCTAAACTTTCCACGACTCGGAACACAGAGATGTCGCCTTCGATCCAAAACGGATCCCACAGGCTTTCAAGCTTATAACCTGGTTCGAACTCCGCATAGATGGTTTGATTCGGGGGAGGCGGTGGTTCGTGGATGCAGGCGCCGAAGTAAGGCACTAGCAAAAAACGTGTGACGACTTGCGTGTTGCCGAAGTCTACCGGGACGATAAAGCCTGGTATGCGGACCTTTTTATCGTTGAGGTCAATACGAACACGTTCGCCCCAAGGAGTGTTGTCGTCTAGCAACAGCGTTTCATCGAAGACGGGCAGAAGATCACGCCAGGAAATAGTCTCAGCATCTTCAGCTGCGACCGCAGATGTCGCGATCAAAATAGCCGTAAGGCAGGCTGCAAATAGGCGGCGAAATTGGGCCATGCTTTGTGTCCAAATGCGTTACGTTGTAACATCTTCCAGAGTTGTAAAGCAAAACACAAAGTGCCTGATTCAAATCCGAAAGAAGCTGCGATTAAGCTTAAAAGTCTAGTCTATCAGTTCAGCGCTGAGGCCTCTCCTGTATTAGATATACATCACTGGGAAGTGCAGCGCGGAGAACGCGTATTTTTGCAGGGGGAGTCTGGAAGCGGTAAATCTACCTTGCTTGGTTTGCTGGCAGGTTTGCAAACGCCTACTCAAGGCGACGTGAGCATTTTGGGCACGAAGATTTCGGCTCTAGGCAGCCGGCAAAGAGATGTGTTCCGGGCAAGAAATCTCGGCGTCGTGTTTCAACAGTTCAATCTAATTCCCTATCTCTCGGCCTTAGAAAATGTGTTGTTGGCGGCTCAGTTTGGCCAGACCAATGCGCGCGAATCATCAGGACGGGCCACAGAGCTGTTAGAGCGGGTTAACTTGTCCAAGCAGCTGCATACCCGTAAGTCAGCAGAGCTGAGCATTGGACAGCAGCAGCGCGTAGCCATTGTGCGCGCACTTATCAATTTGCCCTCGCTGTTGCTGGTAGATGAACCCACATCTGCTCTGGATCATGCCAATCGGGATGCGTTCTTGGAACTGATCCTGGAGGTGGCGGCGGAGCGGCAGTGTGCCATGGTGTTTGTCAGTCATGATCCATCGATTGGTCAGTTTTTTGACGCGAAGGTTGCGCTGAGCGACTTGAGTCAGGCAGGGCAGGGCAAATGATGGGACAGTTAAGCGCCTTAATATCCGTTGCCTGGCGCAGTCTGGGCTATCGCCTTAGCGGCGTCACTCTAACCATAGCGTCAGTGGCTTTAAGCGTATTCGTTCTGCTAGGCGTAGAGCACGTTAGGCAAGAGGCGCGCACGGGCTTTGCCAGTACAGTTTCAGACGTGGACTTGATTGTTGGCGCCAGGACCGGAGAAATAAACTTACTGCTCTTGTCGATATTTCGGATCGGCAATGCGACCGCAAATGTATCGTGGGACGCCCTTGAAGAAATCAGAGAGCAAAACAACGTTGTCTGGACGGTGCCTATCTCTCTTGGCGACTCCCATCGTAACTTCCGAGTCATTGGCACCACTGACGAATTTTTTTCGCGCTATAAGTATGGTCAGCGACAAGAGCTAAGCTTTCGCCAGGGCGCAGCATTCGATGCGCTTGCTGACGTTGTGCTAGGTGCGCGCGTGGCAGCCGAATTGTCCTATCAGCTTGGTGATTCGCTGGTATTGAGCCATGGCATGGCGGATACCAGCTTCACTCACCATGACCAACTGCCCTTTACCATTAGCGGAGTGCTAGCGCCTACAGGAACGCCGATCGACAACGCACTGTTTGTCGATCTTGAAGCCATTGAGGCTATGCATGCCGATGAGAGTCATGACGAGCATGCGGATCATGACGAGCACGAAGATCATGTCGAGCATGCGGATCATGACGAGCACGAAGAACAGGCAGATCACGATCAACCACCTGAGGAGCACCATGATCACCCGCCGATTGGCACTGTGACGGCAGTATTAGTAGGGCTCGACTCCCCAATTGCTACCTTGCAAGTTAAACGTTGGATTGACGAATACTCGGAAGAACCGCTGCTGGCGATCTTACCTGGGGTGGCGTTGACTCAGCTTTGGGAATTGCTCGGCAATGTCGAAGCGCTGTTACTCGGGATATCGATATTGGTATTTGTGTCTTCGTTGCTTGGGCTTAACGCCATGCTGCTTGCGTCAATGCGAGAGCGGCGGCGAGAAATTGAGATTTTGCGCAGCATGGGGGCGCCCTCGCTGTTTATCTTAGGTTTGTTGATGATCGAGTCGCTGCTGATCGTGACTTTGGGCATTTTAATCGCGGTATTGGGTTTGTTGCTGGCAATATCATTTGCCAATGGTCTTTTGGCTGGCGAGCTTGGGATCATGTTGTCGTCGCAAATCTCTAACTCGTCGAGCCTAACCGCGCTCGCACTGATTTATCTAACCACGCTAATCGTTACTATGGTGCCTGCATGGCAAGCGTATTCCGTATCTAAGTCGGTGGGCGCTAGACTCTAGTGCGTTGACGGTTTTCGGACCAATTGTTACAATGTAACATTACGGAGGGGTAATCTTGACCCAAGACATGAATACGATCCTCGGGCGCGCTCAGCAGCGTTGCGCGGATGCTGGAAGCAGATTGACCACAAAGCGGCGTCAAGTACTAGAGGGATTAGTGAAATCTAGGAAAGCACTCTCTGCCTATGAATTGGCGGATTTTTGTCGTAAAGAGCTTGGCCATTCTTTG
>MDTB01049319.1_pt1 | contig 10890 bp, 11 predicted proteins | sample 811161 | NCBI WGS metagenome assembly MDTB01 (sample SAMN05326650, study PRJNA326480) | marine metagenome | isolation source: seawater | place: Mediterranean Sea | collected 2009 | reverse complement strand
TACAGATAATCAAAAATTTATCAATGATATGAAAAAAAATAATATAACTTGTGGAATACATTATTCTGCTCTTCATTTAAATTCTGTTTATAACAATGGAATTAAATTTAATTGTCCTAAGTCTAAAAATATCCAATCACAAACCGTCAGTTTACCAATGAATGAAAATTTAAACTATGATGAAATATCCTATATAATAAATAAAGTTAAAGGACTTATATGATAAAAAATAAAAAAATATTGGTTTTAGCTACGGGATGGCATTTTAGTTCACACTTTTATGAAATGTTACCTAAACAATTTGTTCCTAAAAATTGGGAAGTTGATTATTTTTGTGTTGCACATAGACTACCAGAAGATAAAAATACGATTGAAGAAAAAGAGCAAATTAGAAATAAATCGTGTGATAATTTTTTAGAAGAGTTGGATAAAAAAATGTATGAATATCCTATATCTACAAAACAAATTGAAGACTTTGGTTGGAAATTTATGTTAGAGGAAAATACAATTGGCGATATGGAGGTTTTTAATCAATGGAGTGAAAAATATGATTACAAACAATATGATATAATTGTAATTACACACGATGATAATTATATATTATCTGATAAATTATTTTTAGATGTGGTTGAGAATAATATTAATGTTTACAAACCCGTAAAAAGTAGTAGGTATGGAATTTCAAATCACCAATTTAAAGTTGAAGAAGTCCCTATAAATGATGGTTGGTTATTTATAGAAAATGGATATAGTGAGTACATTCCAAAGGCTTTTGAGCCAAGAGGTTCATTCAGTTTTTATAAGAAAGAATTTATTGATATGTTACCAAATAATAAATTCGATATGTCAGATAGAGGAAAAGAAGTGTTGACACGCGAGGGTAGAACGGATAGCATAGGTTATGAGGGAATATTGTCTTGGAACTCTCCAGTTGGTACTTTAAGAGATTGGTTGTATGAAAAAGATTTAGTTGAAGATGTAAGGTGGTTTTCTAAAACAAAAAGAATAAGTGACTATTGTATTGAGGGTGAAAGGGGTTTACTTGGTGGACATAAAGCTGGTGAAAATTATCTACAAAATATGATACAAAAAATGAAAGATTTAAATTGGTTGGAAAATGATAAGTATAGTGTATTCACAATATTAAATTCAGTTTATATGAAATTTGGTAAGATATGGTTAAATTCAATGCATGATAATGTTGATATGAATAAAATAGAAAATATTTTTATAGGTGACACGGGTTTAAATGATAATGATAAAAAATATTTAGAAAAATTTAACAAAGTAAAAATCATAAATACTGATGTATCAGATACTGATAGTGACTTCAAAATGTGGGACAGCAAATGGCACAACAGCGTCTCACAAAAAACAAAATTATTTAGGGAGTTAGTTAAGACTCAAGATTTACCAATAATTATGTTGGATGCTGATTTATTATTTTTAAAAGATATAAGTTGTTTAATAAATTCAGACTATGATATACAAGTATGTTTTAGAAATCATGAAAGAAGAGAGAAACCACATCCAATGGATTATTTAGCATCTTATGTTTGTGTTAATAATAAAAAGTCTTTAAAATTTTTAGATGCGTGGGTTGATATGATTGAAAATTCTGATAGTGTGGAAATTAATGGTAATTTGATAACCGCTAAAGAAACTCCTTGTTTGTGTAAGACTGTAGAAGTTTTTAAACAACAACACAATGACATAAAAATAGGTGATGTTGCAGAGGATATTGTTTCTGTCTATGACCCTCCGGGTTTACCCACAATGATTGAACCAGATGTTTGTCGTATAATTCACTTTAAGGGTGGTGGTGCTCATACTTTTTCTAATAACATAGATGAGGCTTATTATGGGAAAGTAGTAGATAAAGGTTGGGGTGACTATGTTGATGAAAAAGGTTATTTAACTTAATGTGTAGTTTTTTATTTACAAATAAAGAAATTAAAGACATTGGTTATTCAAATTTTTTCCAAAAGTTTAGAGGGCCTGACAATACAAATGTTGTTGAGGATGTAGAAAATGGATTTACTTTTGTTCACAATTTATTGAGTATAACTGGAGATAGAATTAATCAACCTTTTTTTAAAAACAATATTGTTTGTATGTTTAATGGTGAAATATATAATCACTTAGATTTTGGAGATTATAAGACTGATGGGGAATGTTTAATTGATTTATATCTTGAATATGGAGAGTCTTTCACTAAAAAATTAGATGGTGAATTTGCTATAGTGTTATTTGATTATGAAAAAAGTAAATTTATAGTTAGTACTGATGTTTTTTCTACAAAACCAATATGGTTGAGTTTTCAAGGAAATAAACTTGGAGTTGCATCGTATCGGAGTGCTTTAGAAAGATTAAATTTTTATGGTGAAATAAAAAAAATAGAGGCTAACACAACAGAGATTTATTCTTTTAAGGATTTTAATTTAACAAATAAATTTACAATTAAAAATTTTGATTTAAATCAACATAAAGATTCATACTCTGATTGGATTAGTGCATTTGAAAACTCAATAAAAAAAAGAACAGCAAATACAAGAGAAAAAATTTACATAGGTTTAAGTAGTGGATATGACAGTGGAGCTATAGCAAAAGAGTTGAGTAATCAAAATGTTTCATTTAAAGCTTTTAGTATATTAGGAAAAGAAAATGAAGATATTATAAAGGATAGGTGTAATTTATTAAAAAATACTGAAATAATACGAATGAGTGATTCACAATATAATGAAACAAAGTTATTTTTGAATCAAAATTGTGAAGATTATAACTATAAAAATTATAGAGTCTTGGATGACAAGGCTTGTCAAGGTTTAGGATACATATCCAAACTAGCTCAAAATGAAAATTATAAAATTTATTTATCAGGACAAGGTGCGGATGAGATAATAAGTGATTATGGGTGGGGTGGTTTTAAGATTTACCCACATAGTCAATTTGGTGGATTGTTCCCTAAAAATTTAACTCAAGTATTTCCCTGGAAAAGTTTTTTTAGTGGAACTCAAATTGATTACATAAACAAGGAGGAGTGTGTGGCTGGATGTTATGGTATGGAAACTCGTTATCCATTTTTAGATGTTGAACTTGTTCAAGAGTTTTTGTGGTTAACCTCTGAGTTAAAAAATAAAAGTTATAAGTCTTGTATAAAAGAATATTTGTCATTTAGTAATTTTCCATTTGATAAAAATTCAAAATGTGGTTTTAATCCATTAGTAAATTCATATCAACCAATAAAGTTAAGGGGATAATAAAAATGAGTATAGAAATTATATTTTCAGAATTTGGCACTAGGTCTACTGCTAATCAACCAGGAAGTTTTACCGATGAGTTTAGGTTAGATCCTACTTATTCATCAGTTAAAAAGTTTTTTCCTGATGCTAAGATTATATTGTATACTGACACGCCTGAATTTGGTAAAAACTATAAAGATGTAGAGGTTAGGGTAATAGATGTAGAAAATGAGAGTCCGTTTACTCGCTCCAATCACAGATGGGGATGGCATTGTTGTGATTATTATGAAGCCAAAGGTTTACTTGAGTCAAAAGCTGATATAGCAATATCAGTTGATTCCGATTTAATGTTTGTGTCTGATGATGTTACAACTATTTTACCAATGATTAAAAAGTTTGGAATATGTGTTCCAGCTAACACTCGCCAATTAGTTAAGGTAGATGGTATTTACACTAGAGGTAATGATGGTGATTATCACTTAGATGAGGATGAAACAAAGGGTAATTTGTTAACTTATGACTTATGGTGGGCTGGATTCAACACTAAAGATGATAGGGCTAGAAAATATCTTGAAGAGTTTTGTAGGTTGATGGAATCTAATCCAAGACGAGCTCCATTACAGATGTCAAGAGCAGCTTGGAATACGGGTATTTATCCATATTCAATGCCAGTTCAGTTTGGAGTTGGTAATGGTCATGAGGGTTGTGGAGAAGAAATTATCTTACATGTTGGTCATGTTGAAATTCAAGATTATTATTTGGAGAGAAGAATATAATATGAGTGATAAAAAAATAATTGGATTTACAAGTGGTTATTTTGATATCATGCATCCAGGTCATGTAATGATGTTAAAAGAATGTAAAAGATATTGTGACTATTTATTAGTTGGTGTGAATGAATATAAAACAAAAACAAAACAACCTGATGGGAGACATAAAAACGAACCAATATGGACAGCACACGAAAGATTATATATGACAGATGCATGTAAATATGTTGATGAAGCTTTTCTATATGATGGTGAAACGGAGTTATATAAGTTTTTAAAAAATAATCAAGACAATATTGATGTTAGAATGGTAGGAGCAGATCACAAAGGACACCCATTTACTGGTGATGACTTGGAAATTAGAATAATATTTAATAGTAGAGATCACGACTATAGCACAACTAATACAATAAAACAAATAATTGAAAATAATTAAGGATACAATATGAAAAATTTAATAGTAACAGCAGCAGGATTATCGTCAAGATTTGAAGGATTAAAACCAAAATGGATGCTTACTCACCCAAAAGGAAATTGGATGATTGTAGAAGCTCTAAAGAATTTAGATTTTGATAATATAGATAAAGTATATCTTGGATTTCTTCGAGAACATATTGAAAAGTATAATTGTAAAGATGCTATAGATATGTGTTTGGATGAACTTGGAGTAAAAGATAAAGCTGAGGTTGTTTTATTAGATGACAGAACTGATAATCAACCACATACCGTTTATGAAGTTATAAAGAAAGCGGATATACAAGGTCAGATAATAATCAAAGAGGTTGACAACAGATTTAAATATAATGTAGAAGATGGTAATTTTATGTGTTTCTATGATTTAAATAAAACAACATCGATTAATCCTTCTAACAAAAGTTACATAACAATAGACGATGATGGTTATATTTCAAGTTTAGTAGAGAAACAAGTCATATCATCGACATTTGGTTGTGGTAGTTATTCATTTAAAAATAGTGAAGATTATTGTGAATATTTTGAACAGATGTCCAATAATAAAAATTTATTTTTATCTGATATTATAAAGGGAATGATTGATGATGGGTTTAAATTTAAACCTGTATTAGTTTCAGATTACATAGATTGGGGAACTAAAGAGGATTGGTTTAATTATGTTAGACAATACAAAACATTATTTGTTGATATAGATGGAACATTAGTTAAAAGTTCTGGTAAATACACACCTCCATATTGGGGTACAACTGCTGGTATAAAAGAAAATATAGACTTTCTAAATAAATTATATGATACAGGTAAAGTTTATATTATATTGACTACTGCTAGACCTTCTTCAGCGAGAGATGTTACGATTAAACAAATGGAAACGGAAGGTGTGAAGTATGATAATATTATCTTTGATTTATTTCATGCAAATAGAACATTGATAAATGATTATGGAACTTCCAACCCATATCCAACTTGTGATGCAGTTAACATAGTTAGAAACTCAAATGAACTAGAACGATTTTTAAAGGATTTAGGCAAATGATTTTAATATCTCACAGGGGAAATTTGAATGGTAAAGATGTGAACAATGAGAACAATCCACTTTACATAGATAGAGCATTAGGAAAAGGATATGATGTTGAAGTTGATGTTTGGTACACAAATAGTAAATGGTATCTTGGACACGATGAACCAACATATCAGATAAAGTTAAATTATTTAAGAAATAAAAAACTATGGTGTCACGCTAAAAATATAGAGGCATTGAACAAAATGTTAAAAGAAGATATTCATTGTTTTTGGCATCAAGAGGATGATGTAACATTAACATCATCTGGTTTTATGTGGACTTACCCTGGAAAAACATTAACTGATACATCGATATGTGTTTTACCTAAAAAAAATAGTAAAATTCCAAAGAAATGTCTAGGAATTTGTAGTGATTTTGTTGTATATTATAAAGAGGAAGAAACTATATGAAAATAGCAGTTTGTATATCAGGACAACCAAGAAATGTGGATAGGGGTATTAAGAATATCAAAGAATTTTTTAAATTTGATTTTGATGTTTTTTCACATACTTGGTGGGATGGTGAATCAGATGGAACAAATTTTCAAACTCAATCAGATGCGGTTAACAATAATTGGATGATTGAAGTATATGAAAATTTAAATGTTGTTAAATTATTAGTTGAAAAACAAAAACAATTTAATGTACCAAAAAACTTTAAAGAGAGAGTAATAAAATTTGCAAATCCAGATATGATTTGTAGTCAATTATACAGCGTTCACACATGTAATAAATTGAAAAAAAATTATGAAGATGAAAACAATTTTAAATATGATTATGTAATTAGAACAAGGTATGACTTTGGTGTGTCAGTACCAATTAACATTGAAGATTTTAATAGAGATATAATTTATGCACCAAATGATAACAGCCACGCTTATGGTTTTAATGACCAATTCGCAATAGGTTCAAGTGAAAATATGGATATATATTCAAATGTGTTTCCAAACATAGAAAGTATAATAGATTCACATCGTGATGGTATTTATACCGCACACTATTGTAATAAACCTGACAATGTGGGAACTGAGACAATATTACAAAGACATATAAATAATAACAATGTGAAGTTTAAATTATTGGATTTTAAAAACTTTTTGTTTAGAATTAAAAATCAAAGGTCACGAATCCATTCAATTGAGGGTTAAGGAGAAAAAATGAAAATATTAGGATTACATGGGGGACACGATTCATCATATACAATATTAGATAATGGTATTCCAAAAGTTCATAACGAACTTGAGAGATTTAACAGACAAAAAGGTTGCAAAGGTGATTCTCTAAAATTGTTTTTAGAAAATGAGACAGATAAAGATTTTGATTATATAGTAACCAATAGAAATGGTAAATGGAAACAATACTTTGGATACTCGGAGAACCAATTTAAGTCTTCAGTTCCAAATGCTAAGTTGTTTATTACAAACCATCATCAAGCACATGCCGCAAATGCATTTTATACGAGTCCATTTGAAGAAGCCTTAATCATCACAGTAGATGGTGGGGGAGTTGATTACAATGATGGTAGAGAGAACAGTTGGTCTGATTTAGATAGTTGGCCAAATACAGATGGAACTGTTACAGCCACAACATTTTGGTTAGGAAAGGATACTAAAATAAAGCCTATAAAAATACATGATTTAAAAAGTTTAAATATTGGTGCTTATTGGGATACTTGTACTTATCACATATTTGGTTTAAATAGAAATTCAGTTAAAAGAGGTGAAGAGGGTACTGTGATGGGTATGGCAGCTCTTGGAGATAAAGAAAAATACATATCTTATTTTAAAAATATGGGTGAAGGTAAACAAGAACCACTTGAAATTAATTTTCTAATTAAAGAAGCTAATAAGTCAGAACAAAATAAATTTGACATAGCAGCCGCACTTCAATTTGAAACTGAAAAAGTGTGTAGAAAATTATTTGATGGTTACATAAATGAGTATAAACCTAAAAACATTTGTTTATCAGGTGGGGTAAGTTTAAATTGTGTAATGGTTGGGAAGATGTTTGATTGGTATCCTGACATAAATATTTTCTGTGATCCAGTTCCTTATGACGCTGGACTAACCATTGGTGGATGTAGGTATGTGTGGCATCATATATTAGATAATCCAAGAATATATAACAATCCAAAAAATACAACCTCTTATTTGGGTAAAACATATAGTAAAGACATCGTATTATCTGAATTAGATAAATCTTCAGTTCCTATTGAATACAAAAAAGTTGATGATGATTATGCCGTAAATTTACTTTTAAAAGATGATAATGTTATATCAGTATATGGTGGTGGTTCGGAGTCAGGTAGAAGAGCTCTTGGTAATAGAAGTATATTAGCAGACCCAAGAAGTCCTAATATGAAAGACATTATTAATGAAAAAGTAAAACACAGACAATGGTTCAGGCCATTCGCACCATCAATATTAAGAGAGGAAGTTAAGAACTGGTTTACACATGATGTTGGTAGTCCTTATATGAGTATAGCTTTACCATTTAAAGATGGTATGGAAAAGAAAGTTCCAGCTGTTTGTCACTTTGATAATACGGCTAGATTACAGACTGTGAAGGAGGAGGATAATGAGTGGTATTACAACTTTATCAAAAAGTTTGGAAAAATAACAGGTGTTCCAATTGTGTTAAACACAAGCTTTAATGATAGAGAACCTATTGTTGAAACGCCAGAACATGCAATAAATTGTTTTTTAAGAACAAATATAGACTATCTTTACTTTAGAGATTATGGTATTTTAGTCAATAAAATAAATACAGGAGAATAGAAATGAAATGTTTAGTTACAGGTGGAGCTGGATTTGTTGGAACAAATTTAATAAAAAGATTATTAAGTGATAATCACAATGTGGTTTCTTTTGATAATTATTCAACAGGATTAAAAGAGAATAAACAAAAAGGTTGTACTTATATTGATGTAGACATTACTGAAAAGTTTGATAATTGGGTGGAGAAGTTTGATGTTATATTTCATTTAGCCGCTCTTGCTAGAATACAACCATCTATTCAAAATCCAGTAAAATGTTTAGAAAATAATTTTAATGGCACTTTAAATGTTTTAGAGTATGCTCGTAACAATAACACGCCTGTCATATATGCAGGCTCAAGTTCTAAACATCACAACTTATATGGTAGTCCATATGCTTGGTCTAAATATAGTGGAGAGGAACTTTGTAAATTATATACCGAAGTATATGGTTTAAATACATCTATATGTAGATTTTACAATGTTTATGGTAAATATCATATAAGAACAGGCTCTTATGCTACAGTTTTAGGAATATTTGAACAACAATATTTGGATGATAAAGATTTAACCATTACATCAACTGGTGAACAAAGAAGAGATTTTACACATGTTGATGACATAGTTGATGGTTTGGTTAAATGTGTTGGAAAAGATTTTAAAGCTGAAGAGTTTGAGTTTGGTAGTGGTGTTAATTATTCTATCAATGAAATAGCTGATATGTTTGGTAAAGATTATCCCAAAAAATACATACCTGCTAGAAAAGGTGAATATGATGTAACTCTGTGTACTGACACAAAAGCTCATAGTTTATTAAATTGGAAACCTAAAAAAAATGTAAAGGATTATATAGATATATGGTTAAAGGAAAACACAGTAAAATAATAGCCAATCACATTGACATTCACGAATCAGTTGAAATTGGTGACAATGTTCAAATTCATTGTGATTCAATAAAAATAGGTGAGTTTGGAAAGATTGGAAACAATGTAAGAATAACTTGTAAAAATCTTGAAGTTGGTTCTTGGTTATATATGGCTGATGGAGTTGAAGTTGGTAGAGGTGGTTGCACTGGTCCTAATTCAAATGTTAAGATTGGAAATCATGTTGGTATCTTTGAAGGAACAATCATAAATCCATCTGAATCAGTAGAGATTGGTAATAATGTTGGTATTGGTGGTGAGGTGATGATTTGGACACATGGAGCTTGGTTAGATGTTACACAAGGATTCCCATCAGACTTTGGTCCTGTTAAGATAGGAAATAATGTATGGTTACCAGCAAGATGTATTGTTTTACCTAATGTTACAATAGGTGATGATTCAGTTATAGGTATTGGTTCTACAATTAATAGAAACATACCAAGTGGTTGTTTAGCAGCTGGTTCACCTTGTAAAGTAATCAAGGAGAATTGTTATCCCAAAGAATTAAATAATGAAGAATTAGAAAGAAAATGCTTGGATATTATAAATAATTGGTGTAAATTACATAGAGACAAAAATATATCTAATGTTGATGTAGAATACGACAGTGGTCGTATTATTTTAAAACAAGGGATAGATGAAATTTTATTTACTCATTATGATGTAAAGAAAAAAGAGTTGGTTGGATATATTAACGAAGTCTCAGAGGATTTACGAGATTATTTAAGAAGAGAAGGTATAAAAATCTATACCGATAAACCATTTAAATCAATAAAGCAGGAGTGGCTATAATGAAGTTTTTAAATTATGATAAAGTTTTGTGTCTATCACCTCATCCAGATGATGCAGAATATGGAATGTTGGGGACAATATGTAAATATAAAGATACAAAATTTGACATTGTTGTGTTATCTCAAGGTGGAGACTTTGATAAGTCAACCGCAGAAGAAAGACAAGATGAGTGTAGAAAAGTTTGGGAAAATATTGATAACATAGATGGGCATTTTATTGAAGATAGTAAATTCATAAAAGATAAGGATGAAGATGAGTGGGTTAACATATTAGAAAATAAATTTGATATTTCATCTTATGATTGTATAATAACAACCTCACCAAGTGATTCCCATTTTGAACACAGAATGGTTAGTGATTTTACATATGCTTTAGTTAGGAGAAGTAAATGTGGAATTATTCAATACAAATCACCAAGCACCTTAGACACTTGGATACCAAATTTATTTGTAGATTTAATGGTATTGGCTGAAAGAGATAAAGAAGATGGTCATTCACAAGGAACTCATGTATTGTTTAGTGCTTTCCTTTGGTATATAAAAATAAATAAATTAAAATTGTTTGAATCACAAAAAGATAAATCATATTTTGAAGATGAATCTATAAAAAGTTTTCATTCTAATTATCAATGTTCAAACAGAGATATGATTCATGTCGAGTCATTTAAAATTATTAGAGGTTATAATTAATGAGAATAGCTGCTTTTACTGAAGGTGGATATACTGGACAAGTTCCGAGAAATCATCCAAATATGAGAACTGATTTAGCTTGGTGGTGTGCATTAGAAGCTACACATCATCCATTACCAACCATACACGAATTACCAAACAATAGTTATGATTTTGGTATTATGATACTACCTAAAAAAAGACAAC
>MDTB01019481.1_pt1 | contig 10890 bp, 12 predicted proteins | sample 811161 | NCBI WGS metagenome assembly MDTB01 (sample SAMN05326650, study PRJNA326480) | marine metagenome | isolation source: seawater | place: Mediterranean Sea | collected 2009 | reverse complement strand
GGTAGATTTATAGAAATTAATGGTGCAAGTGGAAATAACTTAAAAAAAGTTAATTTAAAGATACCAGTAGGAACATTTACTTGTGTAACAGGTGTTTCTGGAAGTGGTAAATCAACTTTAATTCTTCATACTCTGTATAATGCTTTTAATTTAATTTTAAATAAAAATAAAAGCAGAAAAGTTCCAAAAGCTTTTACAGGGTTTAAGGGAACTGAATTAATAGATAAAATCATCGATATTGATCAATCTCCAATAGGAAGAACCCCTAGATCAAACCCAGCTACATATACAGGAGCTTTTGGTCCAATTAGAGAATGGTTTGCAGGACTTCCAGAGTCTAAGGCAAGAGGATATAAAGTAGGAAGATATTCTTTTAATGTAAAAGGCGGTAGATGTGAAACTTGTGAGGGTGATGGTGTTTTGACATATGAAATGCATTTTTTACCAGACGTTTTTATACCTTGTGATACTTGCAAAGGTGCTAGATACAATCGGGAGACCCTCGAAATCAGATTTAAAGGTAAAAATATAGCAGATGTATTAGATATGACAGTGGATGAGGGTTGTGTTTTTTTCGAAAATATTCAAAGTATAAAATCTAAATTAATCACACTAAAACATGTCGGTCTTGGATATATGAAAATTGGTCAACAAGCTACAACTCTTTCTGGAGGTGAGGCCCAAAGAATTAAATTAGCTAAGGAATTATCAAAAAGACCTACAGGGCGAACTCTATATATTTTAGATGAACCAACAACAGGTTTACATTCACATGATATAAAAAAGTTATTAGAAATTTTACAAGCATTTGCAAATACTGGAAATACAGTAGTAGTTATAGAACATAATTTAGATGTAATAAAAACTGCTGATCACATCATTGATATGGGTCCAGAAGGTGGAGTCAATGGCGGAAGAATAATTGCCGAAGGAACACCTGAAAAAGTGTCTACGGTAAAAGAGAGCTATACTGGTAAATTTATAAGAGAAATTATTGGTAATGGGGCTATGAAAAAGACTGCTTAAACATTTAAATTATGGTATAAGGTTTCTATGACTAGCATTTTACAATCTCTTTCAAAAACAGTTCACTTATCTTTAGGTGTAGCAATTCTACTATTACTAGGTTTGCATTTTTTTGGAGATGGTTTTGTTTTTGACAGATATTTTTTTAGCTGGCTTTTTAGATATCTACATGTCTTAACAGGAATAATGTGGATAGGACTATTGTGGTATTTCAATTTTGTTCAAATACCATCGATGCCAAACATTCCCGATGAGCAAAAACCTGCTATAAGTAAAGTTATTGCTCCAAAAGCTTTATTTTGGTTTAGATGGGCTGCTCTTGGAACAATAATCACAGGACTAATTGTTTCTTATCTTCAAGGATATGTGCATCAAGCAATGATACTAGGAATAGGAAGTGGAGACCCAAAAACTTCAGCTATAGGTATTGGAATGTGGTTAGGAATAATCATGGCTTACAATGTGTGGTTTGTTATTTGGCCAAATCAAAAGAAAGCTTTAGGACTAGTGGAATGTTCTCCTGAAGAAAAGACAAATGCAGCAAAAACAGCAATGTTATTTTCTAGAACAAACACATTACTTTCTTTTCCAATGTTATTATCAATGGTGGCAGCACAAAATCTATATTAATTAAGGTACAATTTTTTCTTCACTTTTCTCTAATGTTTTATAACTTACTTTTAGAAATTTTAGGATAGGAGATGCAACAAAAATTGATGAATAGGTCCCTACTAAAACACCTAAAATCATAGCAAAAGAAAAACCTCTTAAGATTTCGCCTCCAAGGATATAAATTGATAATAGAGCTAGTAACGTAGTGACAGAAGTTATTATCGTTCTAGCGAGTGTTTCATTAATTGATAGATTTGCTATTTCGCTAATACTTATTTTAGAGTATTTAAACAGGTTCTCTCTTATACGGTCATATATTACAACGGTGTCATTCATTGAATAACCTACTATAGTTAGAACCGCAGCAATAATTGATAAATTTATTTCTAGTGATAAAATGGAAAAAATACCTAATGTTATTACTACATCATGAAATAAAGCAATAATTGAACCTATGCTAAATTGCCATTCAAATCTTACCCAAATATAAAAAAGCATTGCTGCTAAGGCCAGGGAAATCGCTATGATCGATGACTCTAACAATTCAGAACTTACTTTTGGTCCAACATTTTCAACTCTTCTAAAATTCACCTCAGCACTTAAATTATCTGATAACTTTTTTTTAATTTTAGGTATAAGATTGTTATCATTTGAGCTTTTTTGCTCTACTTTTACTAGGTAATCGCCATCTTTTCCAAATTTCTTAACATTTATATCGCCTAAATCCATTGAGTCTAATGTTGATCTTATTGAAGAAGCTTCTATATTATTTTCTGTCCTAAGTTCTATTAAAGTTCCTCCTTTGAAATCAATTCCGTAATTTAATCCTTTAAAAATGATAAATAATAAACTTGTAAGAAAAAATATTGAAGAAATAACATTTGCTTTTTTAAAATTTGATACAAAATTAATACTATTGGTCATTATATATTTATTTTTTTATTATTATTTTTTAAAACTATAATGGATGTTAAATGTCGAGCTAAGAAGTAGGCGGTAAAAAGCGTTGTAACAATACCAATACCTAAGGTGATTGCAAAGCCTTTAACGGGCCCAGAACCAAACGCAAATAAGATTGTTGCAGCTATCAATGTAGTAATATTAGCATCTAAAACCGTTATCTTTGCTTTAGAATACCCAGAGTCAAAAGCATGAATTACTGATTTTTCAGTTTTTAATTCTTCTTTAATTCTCTCAAATATCAAAACATTAGCATCTACAGCCATACCTACAGTCAAAATAATTCCAGCAATACCAGGCAAGGTTAACGTTGCTTCTAAAATTGTTAAAATACCAATTAACATTAATAAATTTGCTATCAAAGCTGTATTAGCTACTAAACCAAATATTTTATATTTATAAATCATAAAAATGATCACTAGCATAAAACCAACAATCAAAGATGTAATTCCTGATTTTATAGAGTCTTCTCCTAAATCCGGGCCAACAGTTCTTTCTTCAACAATATTTAAAGGAGTTGGTAAAGCTCCTGATCTTAATAAAAGCGCTAAATCAGTTGCCTCTTGAAAAGAAAAGTTTCCTGAGATCATTCCACTACCCCCTGTGATTGGCTCATTTATGTTGGGGGCGCTAATAATTTTTCCATCTAAGACTATCGCTAGTCTTTCACCAACATTGTCAGTCGTAGTACGACCAAATTTTTGAGCACCTAATCTATCTAAAGTAAAAGAAACTATAGGTTCATTGTTTTGACTTTGAACCGAAGGTTGAGCATCAATTAAATTTTCACCACTCATGACTATTCTTTTGCTTACATTAAGTTTTTCCCCATTTTCTGAAATAAGTTTCTCAACTCCAAATTCTGATTCATCACCAACTAATCTAAAATTTAGTTTAGCTGTTTTTCCTAGTAATTTTTTAATCCTATCAGGATCCTTCAAACCTGGTAATTCTACTAAAATTCTTTTTTCACCTCTTTGTAAAATTGTTGGTTCTTTTGTTCCAACATCATCTATTCTTCTCCTAACTATTTCAATTGATTGTTTTAGTGCGGAGTTGTTTATTGTTAATAAACCAAATTTTGAAAATTGAATATCAATGTAATTAGTATTTTTTTTTTTATATTCTAATTCATATGATCTGTAGTTATCGAAATAAGTATTTACTGTGTTATTTTTTTTTGAAAAAAAAAGTAATTCAAACTTTTCTAAGTTATCAACTTTAATTGTCAAAATTTTATTATCTATTTTAAAATTACTATAATTTATTTCATTGTCTTTTAATAGTTTTTTAATCGGAATAACTTTTGATTGAATTTTCTCTTTAACTAGAGTGTCTGAATTTATTTCTAAAAGAAGATAAGATCCACCTTGGAGATCCAAGCCAAGATTAACTTTTTTATCTATTATAAGGTTATCTTTATTTTGAAAGTTTAAAATTGTAAAAATAGATATCAAAAAAAATATTAAATAAATAAAAATTATATTTGTTTTAGAAAAATTTAACACGAAAAAGAATTATTTTTTAACTTCTTCTTTTTTAAGTAAACTTGTTATAGTAGATCTAATAATTTGCACTTTTACGTTATCGCTAATAGTAACTTCAATTCGATCATCTTCCATTATTTTATCTATAGTTCCTATAATTCCACCAGACGTAATAATCTCATCGCCTCTTTTTAAATTTTCAACCATCTGTTTATGATCTTTAACTCTTTTTTGTTGTGGTCTTATTAAAAAAAAGTAAAAAATTACAAAGATTAAAACAAGAGGTATGAATTGTGCTATTCCAGATCCGTCCATTAGAGGATAATTATAATAAATGTGTTAGTTAAACAAGTGAATAATAATCAAATTTTATCTAAATTATTCATATATTTTTTTAAAATATTTGGGATAGTAATTGATCCATCTTCATTTTGATTATTTTCTAATAATGAAATCATTAATCGGCCAACAGCCAATCCTGAGCCATTTAGAGTGCCTAAAAATTCACTCCCGTTTGATGTTTTGTATTTAGCATTCATTCTTCTTGCTTGAAAAGATCCACAAGAAGAACAGCTTGAAATTTCTCTATATTTATTTTCTGATGGAATCCATGATTCAATATCAAAAGTTTTTTCAGCACTAAAGCCCATGTCTCCAGATGATAAAATCTTTACTTGATAGGGTATTTGTAATTGTTTTAGAATTTCTTCAGCGCAATTTAGCATTCTCTCTAGTTCTGTTAAACAGTTTTGAGGCTCTACAATGCTTACAAGTTCTACTTTATAGAATTGATGCTGTCTCATCATTCCCTTAGTATCTTTTCCATAACTACCAGCTTCTTTTCTAAAACATGGAGTTGATGCTACAAATCTTTGAGGTAAATCTTTAGTTAGTAAATTTGATTTCCTAACTAGGTTTGTGAGTACTACTTCAGCAGTTGGTATCAAGAATTTTCTTTGATCTGAAATATCAAATTTTATTTCAAATTGATCTTCTTCAAACTTTGGAAGTTGTCCAGTCCCAAACATTACTTCTTCATTTACAATAAGAGGTGGAGAAACTTCTGTATAATCAAATTTATTAGTATGAAAATCTAACATAAAATTAATTAATGCCCTTTCCAATAAAGCATACTTATCTTTTAGAACAACAAATCTTGTACCAGATAATTTTGCAGACGTATCAAAATCAATGCTTTTATTTTTATCACCAAGTTCGATATGAGATTTTAACTTAAATGAAAACTTTCTTGGTTCTCCTATTTTTTTAACAAGCTTATTAGTTTTGTCGTCTTTACCAATGGGCACAGTCTTATCTGCAATATTTGGTAAATTATGTAAAATAGCATTCAATTTTTTTTGAGCATTATTTTGTTCAACTATAATACTTTCAATTTTTTCTGAAATTTTTTTTGACTTTTCAAAATTTGATTTATCTCTAGTTTTTGATAAAGATTTTTTTTCTTGTTCTAATAATTCTTTTTTATTGATCAGTTCTCTATTAGTCTTATCTAGATTATTGAAATTATTTATATCAAATTGAGCATTTCTCTCTTCAAATTTTTTTTTATATAATTCCAAATGTTTTCGTAATTCTTTTAAATTATGCATCTTTTAAATTTTCTAAATTATCTTTTTTCTTTTCTGTGAATTTAACGGTAATAATTGATATTTCATAAAGCAACAATAAAGGTATAGCTAGACCAATTTGTGTAATTGGATCAGGTGGTGTCAAAATTGCTGCGATGGAAAAAATTATGACTATGACGTACCTTCTAGACTTTTTAAGATAACTAGAGTTAACTATTCCAATTTTTGCCAATAAATTTAATAAAATTGGAAGTTGAAAACTAATACCAAAAGCAAAAATTAACCTCATTATCAAAGAGAGATATTCATTTACTTTAGCTTCAAGTTGAATTGGTAAAGCGCTATCAGAACCAATAGACTCAAAAGATAAGAAAAATTTTATAGCCAAAGGCATGATCAAATAATACACCAGTAGTCCGCCTACTAAAAAAAGAATCGGTGTAAAAATTAAATATGGTAAGATAGCTTTTTTTTCATTTTTATATAATCCTGGTGCGATAAATTTATAAATCTGTATTAATAAAACAGGACTACCTAAAAAAATTGCTGAAAAAAAAGCAACTTTTAAATAAGTTATAAAAGTCTCATGTAGTGCAGTAAAAATTAGTCTTCTTGACTTTAAATCATCTTTGACCGCTTGCGCATAAGGATCTACTAAAAAATTATATATATATTCTGCAAAAATGTATGAGATAATAAATACTACAAATATAAATAAAATTGATTTGATAAGTCTAGATCTAAGCTCTGTAAAATGACTTGTAAAAGAGTTTGAATTAGTCATTAATATTATCTTCTTTTTTTACTTCTTTTTCTTTAGATGTATCTTTATCTATATCTATTTCACTGGTAGCTTTTGATATTTCTCTTTGAAAACTACTGAAGCTATTTTTAATTTTACCTATATAAGAACCAATTTTTTTAAGAGCTATAGGAAACTCTTTAGGGCCTAAAACCAATATTGCAATGATGACAACTGCTAATATCTCTAACCAACCAATTTGAGGCATTTTGATTATTTATTATTGGCGTCTGAATTATCAGAGTTAGTTTTAGTGTCGTCGTTGCTTGAAGAACTATCGTCGGACATACCTTTCTTAAAACTTTTTATACCTTTTGCTACATCCCCCATCAAACTAGATATTTTACCCCTGCCAAAGAGTAAAACCACGATTACAACTACAATTGCTATTTGCCAAAAACTAATTCCCATAAACCTAATTATATACAATAATTTAAAATAAATATATATCTTTATTTGTCTGTTTCGGGTGCTTTATTTATTGCTTCATCAATATCTTTATAAATATTTTGTTTTTTACTTGTTGCTTGTTCTTTAAAAAATTTGCCAGTACCAAAAATCGATTGGTCGATTGTAGAAGTATCAATTAATCCAGCTGAACCAAGTTCATCTACTGTAGGCAAATCAGATAAATTTTGTATATTAAAATGATTTAAAAAATTTTCAGTAGTTGAATATTGAATAGGTTTTCCAGGGACATCTTTTCTTCCAGATGGTCTCACCCAATTTAGTTCAAGTAGAGTATCTAAAGTATTAGAAGCGAAAGATACTCCCCTTATTTCTTCAATTTCAGATCTAGTAACTGGTTGGTGATACACAATTATAGATAAAGTTTCAATTGTTGCTTTAGAAAGTTTTTTTTGAGTTGATTTTTGAAGTGACATTAACTTAGAAAGATCTTCAGCAGTTCTAAAAGACCATTTATCTTTAATACAAATTAAATTTATTCCTCTATTTTTATAATGAATTTTCAGTTTCTTTAAAATATTAAGAATATTAGAATTAGTTTTGATTCTGCTTTCGATGGTCTCTATATCTAGAGGTTCTGATGCAGCGAAAAGTATTGCCTCAATTTGTCTCTCAATTTTTGTTTCCTTGGATTGGAAAGAATAAACATTTGATTTTTTTTTATTTTTCATCAATTTATATTTTCTTTATCATAACTTTTTTAAATATTTCTTGTTGTGATATTTTGATAACTCCCTCCTTTGAAAGCTCAAGCGAGGCAGCGAATATTCCAGCAAGTCCAGTTTTTTTCATCTCATTATCATAAAAATATTTTGGAATAAGATCTTTAATATCTTTCCAATCTTCAATTTCTTTTAAATTACTCTGAATTTGTTTAATGCCTTCTTCGGTGGTAAAAACTGGTAACTTAGGAATATTTACTATTTGAAAAGATTTTTGCATTTGAATATTTGCATAAGTTTTTAAAAGCTCATAAAGAGGTAGATCATACTTTGGGGTATAAATTGATTTAATTCCACCCTTCATGCCTCTGGTAAAAATATGAACTCCAAGCCTATTTTTTTGTAACATTTGATCTGACAAAATCCGAATTAACTCCAATTTTTTTAATTGTAACTTTAATTTTTCAGCAACTTCGAATGCCTTGAAATCATCATCTTCATCTTCAGGCAATAATAATTTTGATTTTAAGTAAGCTAACCAAGTAGCCATTAGAAGAAATTCTGAAGCTGTTTCTAAATTTAAGTTTTCTTTATTTTTAATAAAATTTAAAAATTGATTTGCTAATTGAGTAATTGAAATTTCAGCTAGATCAACTTTTTGAGTCTTAGCTAGATCTAAAAGCACTTCTAAAGGTCCACTGTAATTAGGAATATCTATAGAAATCTGTTCATTGTTTTTTGATTCCATTTAACTACTTTATCTTAAAAATTTGTAAAATTCTGAAGTTTTTTTTGAGGTAAATTTATCTACATAAGGAACCTCTTTAACTAATTTATAAGTCTCTTTGTACTTACCCCCGCAATATAAAACAATATTACAACCGGCACCTAATGCTTTTTTTGCATTTGTAATTAAATCATATTTTAAAGCTTTCATAGATATGTCGTCAGAAATTAAAATACCTTTAAATCCCAATTTTTTTCTGATTGTTTTTTGAATTATTTTTTTTGAAAATGTAGCAACATTAAATTTATCTAATTTTCGATAAAGTATGTGGGCTGTCATGGCAAATCTAGAACGGCTATTTTTAAAAGGAAAAAAGTCTATATCATTTAAATCTTTAATATTCAGATTAACTTTTGGTAATTTTTTATGAGTATCCAAAGTAGAGCATCCATGACCTGGGATGTGTTTAATTACAGTTCCTATCTTATTTAATTGGTAATATTTGACACATACTTTACCTAATGTTTTAACAATATTTTTATTTTCTGAAAAACTTCTGTTACCTATTATTTTATTAGTATCTTTTCTTAAAACATCTAGTACAGGCACAGTATTAATATTAATTCCTATATCTTTTAAAAAGCTTATTACATCTAATAAATACTTTTTATACATGTTTATTGATAACTTTGAATTAAACCTAAAAATATCACCAAATAGTTTTTGATAAAGTTCGTGTTTGATTATGCGGCTTATTCTAGTAACAGTGCCACCTTCCTCATCAATCAAAATTGGGAAATATTTATCTTTTGTAATTTTTCTTATGCTTAAAATTAAGCGTTTTAACTGATTTAATGATTTAATATTTCTCTTAAAAAGAATTAAACCCCATGGTTTATTCTCTAACAATATTTTTTTTTCTTTTTTGCTTAATGCAAGACCACTTATACTAATGATAATTGCTTTTGTTTTCATTTAGTTTCTAACAAATTCCAAAAATTTCTAGTTTTATCATTTTTTATTCCTTCTGAGTATGAAGAATTAAATTCTATGACATTGTTGGTATCACTCTCAATTACTGGCAAATTTAAAGATTTTTTTTTCAAAATTTCATTTATATTAATTCTGTTTAAGTTTGTTTCCTTTATATTTTTTTCTGAAAAGTAATAATTAACTATACTTAAAAAAAACAAGACAATTATAGTGAATAAAAGTAAATTGATAATATTTTTCATCACATTTTATCAGGTAATGACACTCCTAGAATACTCATGCCTCTTTGTAAAACGACAGAAATAAGAATTAATATAGTTAGAGTTGCAGGATTCTTAATTTTTCCATTTTCTATTATCTTATATTTATGATCTTCATTTCCTTTACCCCAATATGAATGGAATAAGGTAGCTAGTTCATAAAGATAATAAGGAATTCTGTGTGGCTCATATTTGCTTGATGCTGTCTCTACAATTTTTGGCCATTCAAAAATCTTTTTTATAATCTTAATTTCAAAATCATTTATCTGAAATTCATCTGATTTTATCAGAGCATTTTTTGTATTATTTATATTTAATGTTCTAAATAAAGAGCTAATTCTAGCAAATGAATATTGAACGTAATAAACTGGATTATCTTTATTTTTTTCTAAAACTTTATTAAAATCAAATTCTATTTCAACATCGTTACTTCTATTTAACATCATAAATCTTAAAGAATCCTTATCTACTTCATTAAGTAGATCATTAGCTGAAATAAATTCACCTGCTCTTTTGGACATCTTGAAAGGTTTTCCATTTTTAAATAACTTAACCAATTGACAAACCTTACAGTTTAATTTCACTTTATTTTTAGAAAGAGCATTAACGGCTGCTTCTATTCTTTTTTTATAGCCAGTATGATCAGCTCCTAAAACATTTATTAAATACTCATATTTTCTCTCAACTTTATTCATATGGTAAGCAATATCATTTGCAAAATAAGTCCAGCTACCATCGTTTTTTTGTATCGCTCTGTCTGTGTCATCTCCAAATTTTGAAGATTTAAAAATGAGTCTTTTGGTTTTTTTCCAATCTATATCAGTTTCACCTTTTGGAGGCTGTAAATACCCGTAAGAAACATAATTTTGTTTTTTCAATTGATCAACTGCTTTATCTACAAGTTTATTTTTAACTAACTCAGATTCTGAAAAAAATTTATCATGTTCAATGCCAAGTTTTTTTAAATCAGATTTTATCAAATTCATTGAATGTTTAAGCGAATCTTTTTTTAATAACTCAAAAGAGTCTTCAAAATTTTTAAAATTTTCATTTTTATTTGAGTCAATTATTTTTTTACATATTTCAATAACATATTGACCTGGATAAAGATTTTCATTAGGAACAAATTTTTCATTATACTTAATTTCTCTTATTCTTAAAAAAATAGATTTTGTAAAATTTACTATTTGATTTCCATAATCATTAATATAATATTCTTTTGTTACTTTATTGCCGTTGAATTTTAATAAATTTGCAAGAACATCGCCATAAATAGCTCCTCTACAATGACCTACATGCATTGG
>MDTB01178293.1_pt1 | contig 10891 bp, 10 predicted proteins | sample 811161 | NCBI WGS metagenome assembly MDTB01 (sample SAMN05326650, study PRJNA326480) | marine metagenome | isolation source: seawater | place: Mediterranean Sea | collected 2009 | reverse complement strand
CTCACTGCGCTTCTCCCCGCTGAACTCGACCATGTCTGAGCGAAAATAGCAAGTTCTTAAACCTTTCAGTTTTCTAGACATTTGGCTTTTTCAAGCGTTAAACTGAAACCGTTCAAAGGGGAGAAAATCCGTGTCAGAATATCGTTCCGGCCCGCAAAATGCATCGTTTTTGCAGGGCCTCATTCTAGCTGGTCTCATTGTTTTCGCCGGCTTTCTGCTCAATGAGCAAGGGCTTATCGGCCTGTTGCTGGCGGGCGACCGCAGCGGCATTTCTTATCTGATTGCGGGCATTTGGCTGGTTCTCACCTTGCGCTGGTTGTGGTTGTTGCGTTGGGTGCAACGCCAATACGACCTGCCGACCGATTTTGACGCGCAACACCGCGAAGCGATTTTGGCGCGCTGGCTGAACCATGGCTGGTTCGCTGCCGACGCCGTTTTGAAACTGGGCCTGTTGGGAACCATTATTGGCTTTATTCTCATGCTGGCGCCGATTAGCAAATTGAGCGGCTATGATGCGGCAAGCCTGCAAGCCGCGCTGGGCGAAATGAGTGCCGGCATGGCCGTCGCGCTGTATACGACGCTGACGGGGCTGGTCGCCAATTTACTGCTGCGCCTGCAATTTCAAATATTGTCTGACGCCATGCAGGAATATTTGCTCGAACTGGGCCGCGACCCCTCATGATCGGCAAAGATCTGTTTCCACCCGATGACGACCAGAACCCGTTCACGGATGTTTTGTTCAATGCCTTGCTCGGTTTTGCCTTCATGTTCTCGGTGGCGTTTATCATGATCCGCCCGGAAATCACGCAAGGCAAGGTTAACCCCAAGGCCGAATTTCTGATCACCGCGCAATGGCCGGACAATCATCCCGACGATATCGACCTGATAGTCGAAGACGCGACCGGCAATCTGGTCTGGTTCGACACGCGCGAGGCGGGTCTGATGCATCTTGACCGCGATGATCGCGGCAGTCTGAACGACGCGCTGACGGTCAATGGCGAGCGCATTGAAAACCCGCTCAATCAGGAAACCGTTACCTTGCGCGGCATTGCGCCGGGAGAATATGTGGTCAATCTGCTGCATTACCGAGCGGTGACGGGAAACCCCGTGCCGGTAAAGGTCAAGGTTGAGAAATTAAACCCCAGCGTTTCGGTGGTGTTTGCGGGCACCAACATATTAACCGGCGCGGGCAATGAGCAAACGGCTGTGCGCTTCAGTCTTGATGCCATTGGCAATGTGTCGAAAATTTACACGCGCGATAAGGCGCTGATCCGAGCCGGAGACAAGCCATGAACATTCCCCTGCTGCTCGGCATTGCCTATGCGGTGGTCGCCGCGCTTCTGCTCAATTTGAATTTGGCAAGCCCATGGCGCCGCGAAATTAAAATCGCCGCGATATTTTTGGTCACCGCGCTTTATGTGGGAGCTTATATTGGCGCGCAGAATTTGCGCGGCTGGGCGATTGCCGAAGCCCCCGAAAACCCCTTCAAGCTGCATTGGGCGGTGATTGACGAACCCGACAAGGTCAATGGAACCGCGGGCCGCATTTACATTCTTGCCCAGCCCATGGACGCGGGAGGTGCGTTGCGTGGCGCCCCGCGCCTACACGCGCTGCCGTTTTCGCCGGAACTGGCGGATGCCGTGGAGGAGGCGCTAGAGCAAATTGAAGGCGGCAAGCCGTTTGAAGCGCGCCTTGCCTATAAACAGGCCAGCCCGCCCGAAGAGGCTAAAATTCAAAAGCGCGAAGGCCAGAGCGCAAGCCAGGATTCGGCGGGTGAGCGCAACACATTGAAACTGGAGTTCCGCGATTTACCCGTGCCCGACCTGCCCCCCAAGGGCAGCGTCAACTGAGCGGATTAATTTGTCAGCGCGCTTGTCTGCTCTTCAAGGTTTGTGTCTGCCTTGGCTTCTTCCTGCAATTTGTAATCCTCCCAAGCGCGTGCGTTGATATAGGCATAAATGCTATCAACATCCGCCGCGCTCAAGCGGTCGGAGAAGTTCGACATGCCGCGATCTTCCAGCACACCTTCAAGCACAATCTCGTTGAACATGCGGTGGGTCTGATCGCTCATTTTCCGCAAATCAGGGATCGCCGGGCCACCATAGGCACCAATCCCATGACAAAAAGCACAAACCTCGCCATATAGCTCGCCGCCCAGTTGGATCTGGGCCGCAGACGCCTCGACAATCGGCGGCTCGGGAATTTCGCGCGCCCAATGCTCCGGCTCGTCAATCGACAAACCGCCATTGAGTTTGAACACCAGCATGCGGCCAAAATTGCCATATTTGGCGGAGGCCGGCATTGCCAGATCACCCTCCGTCAGGCCGGCGGCACCGCCGGAGCCAACTTGAATGGCAACATATTGCTCGCCGCCCACGGCGTAGGTAATGGGCGGCGCGATGATGCTGGTATAGGTATTGACCTTCCACAGTTCATCGCCATTTTGCGCGTCATAAGCGACGAAATAACCATCGCCATTTCCTTGAAAAACCAGATCGGCCGCCGTCGACAACGTGCCCCCGTTCCAGTGCGTGCCATGCTCGCGCGTCCAGTGCGTTTTGCCCGTCAGCGGGTCAAACGCCATGATATAGCCCTTGCCTGCCGGCAGGTCGGGGTGCTCGCCCAGCAATTCCATCAGCCGTCCGAACTCGACGCCGGTATTCCAGCCGCCTTCAATATATTTGAACCGACCCGTTGCCTTGAAATCATGTTCGACATCAAACACCAGCGGGTTTTCGAGAGCGGGAATATACACCAATCCTGTGTTTGGGTTGAACGACATGGACTGCCAGTTATGCCCGCCAAGCGGCCCGGGCAAAATCCATTGCGAGTCGCCGGTCAAAAAATCCTTATCCGGGTTTTCAACCGGGCGTCCGGTTTCCATATCAATATGCGACGCCCAATTTACCGTGACATAAGGGTTGGCACGCAGCAATTCGCCGGTTTGCCGATCGAGCACATAGAAGAAGCCGTTTTTAGGCGCCTGCATAATGACTTTTCGCATTTTGCCGTCGATTTCCAGATCGGCCAGCATCATGTCTTGCACGGCTGTATAATCCCAATTATCGCCGGGCGTGGTCTGGTAGTACCAGCGCATTTTGCCCGTATTGGCATCGACGGCAACGATGGACGACAAAAACAGATTATCGCCGCCGCCCGGAGACCGGATGGTGCGCGTCCAGGGTGAGCCATTGCCAACCCCCAAAAATACCGTGTCGGTTTCGGCGTCATAAACGATCGAATTCCAGACCGTTCCGCCGCCGCCGATTTTCCACCATTCGCCGCCCTTCCAAGTCGGTGCCGCGACTTCCATTTCGGGGTGTTCAAACGGCTTTGAGGGATCGCCGGGCACGGTGAAGAAGCGCCAGTCCAAATCGCCGGTTTTCGTGTCATAAGCCGATACATAGCCACGCACGCCGTACTCACCGCCGCCATTGCCAATGAATACGCGGCCATTGGCGACGCGCGGAGCACCCGTGATCGTATATGCGCGGGTGCGGTCAATAATTGTGTTGATGCGCCAAATCACCTCGCCCGTTTCGGCATTGAGCGACACGAGATAGCCGTCCAGTGTGGCGATATAGACAGCGCCTTCATAAACCGCCACGCCGCGATTGACGACATCGCAACACGCTTTGCGCGCCCAGTCGCCCGGCACTTCCGGGTCATACGACCAAATTTCCTCGCCGGTCTTGGCATCAACGGCAAAAACCACACTCCAAGATCCGGTCATATACATAATGCCGTCAACCACGATGGGGGAAGCCTCAAGGCCGCGATTGGTAAACATGTCGAACGACCAGGCAAGTTCCAGATCCTTGATCGACTGCTTGTTAACTTGCGTCAGCGGAGAAAAACGCTGTTCGCCATAATCACGCCCATAAGCCAACCAATCTCCGGGGGTCTCGTCGGCCGCCAATATACGTTGGGTATCAATAAGCCCGACATTTGTGCTCGCCGCCGCCTGGATCGGGGCATCGGCCTCAGAACGCTCAAGCGGCGTTGATTTGAGGACGCCCACCAGCGCCAATGCTGCGATAGCGCCCAGCGCGATCACATTTACAATCGTCGCCTGCTTTTGATTCAAAGTCGGATGTGCCATGATTAAGTCCCTCCCTTAAGAAAACTTTAAACAAATTAATGCACACGTAAACAGTAAATTTAGCGCGCTGACCCCGCGCTGACCCCGCGGTAAAATAGCGGCTTGCGATTAATTAGTTTGTGCATAAACTAGATATCTCAGGGGGGAGTTAAGCTTTGAGCAGCATTACCAATCAGAGTGGTCAGACACCGCATATAACCATTATCGGCAGCGGGGTTGGTGGCATGTGCATGGCCATGCAACTCGAACGCGCTGGCATAACATCTTACGAGATCGTAGAAAAAGCCCATGATATCGGCGGCACGTGGCGCGACAATACATATCCGGGATGCGCGTGCGACGTTCCATCGCACTTTTATTCCTATTCTTTCGAGGGCCGATCCGACTGGACGCGCACATTTCCCGCGCGCAGCGAAATCTATGGCTACCTCACCGGCCTTGCCAAAAAATACGGGCTGTATGACAAAACCCGCTTCAACACGGAAATCAAACAGGCGAAATATGACGAAGCCCGCTCCAAATGGCAGCTTGAGACCATTTCGGGCGGGGTGCTGGAAACCGATATTGTCGTCACGGCGCTGGGCCAGTTGAACCGGCCAAAAGTGCCCGAAATTGCCGGCAAGGATACGTTCCAAGGCCCGATTTTCCACTCCGCCGAATGGCAACACGATGTTGACCTGACCGGCAAACGCGTGGCGGTTATCGGCAATGGCCCCTCGGCCGCACAATTTATTCCCGAAGTTGCCAAAGTTGCGGGCCATCTCGCCGTATTCCAGCGCTCCCCCTGCCATGTGGTACCGCGCAATGACGAGCCTTATTCGGCGTTTCAAAAGGCCATGTTCAAATATATTCCGGGCTATCGCAAATTTATTCGGGGCTTGATCTACTGGTCGCTGGAACGCAATTTCACCGCTTTCAACGAGGTTAAGAAAACCAAATTTCTCGTCAATGCCCTCAACATGACCAGCACCATTCTCGATCAGGTGGAAAGCCATTTTGACGCGCAAGTTACCGACCCGCATTTGCGCGAAATTTTGAAACCCGATTACCCCGTGGGGTGCAAGCGGGTGGTGATTTCCGACGATTATTATCCGGCCCTGCACCGCGAAAATGTTTCGGTCGAAACGGCGGGTATCAAATGCATCAATGCAACGGGCATTGAAACCGTTGACGGCCAGCAACATGATTACGACGTGATCATTTGGGGGACCGGTTTCGAGTCGACCGACTTTCTGGCACCGCTGGAAATTTCGGGCGCGAAGGGCGCTGACCTGAACACGTCTTGGCAGCAAGGTGCCGAGGCGTTTCTCGGCATCACCATGCCCAAATTCCCGAATTTCTTCATGCTTTACGGCCCCAATACCAATCTGGGGCACAATTCGATCATTTTCATGATCGAGTGTCAGGTCAACTATATTGTCGATGCCGTGAAGACGCTGATCTCAAGTCGCGCGGCGGCGATGGATCTGAAAAGCGAGCGTATGGCGGAGTTTGCCGACTATCTAAAGGCGCGCCTCGAGACATCCGTTTGGGAAAAGGACTGCGATAGCTGGTACAAAAATGAGAGCGGTAAGGTCACCAATAACTGGCCCGACTTTACATATATTTATGAAGAGGCGACACAGCGCATCAACCCCGATGATTATGCTTTTACCCAGCTCGACCAATCTGAAATGAATAACGCGGCTGAATAAAAAAAAGGATCGTTTCCATGTCGCAAATTATATGGGCGGTCACACTGGCACTTTTTGCTTTTGTCGTTCCCGCAAGGGCTGACATTATTGTTCAAGAGCTGGAATTCCGCCCGGGCATTGGCGAACGTCCGGGCGTGATATTCGGACGGCTAACGCATCAGGGCGCGGTGCCCGATCAGCTGATTGCGGTGGAAAGCCCCGATGCGCGGATCGAACTGCACACCCATGAATTGCAGGGCAATGTGATGCGGATGCGCCGCGTCACGGGATTTTCTCTTGCCCCAGGCGAAGATTTGCTTCTCACTTCGGGCGGACATCATTTGATGGTTTTTGATCTGCTTCGCAAACAAGACAAAATGCCCTTGCGCCTCACCTTTAGATTTGAAAACGCACCGGCTGTCACGACCGACATTGCGGTTCCCGCAAAAGCCGAAGCCAAGCGTCATCATCATCACTAATTGCCACTTTTGACGGGCATTCTGCCCCATTTAGGGTTACTCGCCTGTCTGCCTTTGGCATGGCCGTGAGCGTTTGGCGTGGCGGCGAACCGTCAGTTTTGCTGTATCAAGCTGCCGAAATCGGCAGAAATTTCAATTTTTCTGGAAAATCACTTTTATTTACATAACTTAAGTCATCAGTACATTTACTATGTAAAGAAATTTTTTTTCTAAAAACTTATATTTTGTCTTGCCATGCCAAAATGTCGCATTAACCTCTTATTGTCTGAATAAGGGAGTATCGTCATGACGACTATTTTGAAAAACTGGAAGACCGCTGCTGCAGCTGCTGTCTTCGCCATGATGCCGACATTGGCGTCTGCTGCTAATCTGCAGTCGGACGATTATGTCGGGATTTCTTTTTGGCTGATATCCATTGCGATGGTCGCCTCAACTGTTTTCTTCTATGCGGAAGCTCGCCGTGTTGGCGGGAAGTGGGGCGTATCGCTGCTCGTTGCAGCTTTGGTTACCTTAGTCGCAGCAGTTCACTACTTTTATATGCGTGAAGTCTGGGCAACGACGGGCGAGTCACCGACCGTCTACCGTTACATTGACTGGCTGATTACCGTTCCACTTCAAATGATCGAATTTTATTTGATCCTTGCTGCAGTTGGAGCTGCAACTAGCAGAATCTTCTGGCATCTGCTCGTCGGTACGCTGGTCATGCTTCTGGGCGGTTATTTCGGCGAAATTGGAGTGATCGACGCAACGATCGGCTTTGTCATCGGAATGGCTGGCTGGGTATATATCCTCTACTTTATTTTTGCAGGGGAAGCTGGGAAGAACGCCGCGACCACATCGCCTGCTGTCCAAAGTGCATTTAGCGCTATGCGCCTAATTGTACTAGTAGGTTGGTCTATATACCCGCTTGGTTATGTGCTTGGGTACCTGACAGGCTCAGTAGACGCCGCATCGCTAAACGGCATCTACAACATTGCTGATTTCGTCAACAAAATCGCTTTTGGTCTGATGATCTGGGCAGCTGCTACTTCTGAAGAAGCCTCAGCTTAATCAAAACAGAAAAAGTGAGCAGGCCCGCCTTGTGCGGGCCTGTTTTTTTTCGTAGCGTTTAAACTAGCGGCGGATACACAGGAGACAAAAAAATGCGGCCACGGGCAATTGAAAATTGGCATCATGTGATGCATACGGGCGATGTGTCGACACTGCCTGAGATACTCCACGACGACGCGATCTTTCATTCGCCGGTTGTGCATACGCCGCAAATCGGCAAAGCCAAAGTGATGATGTATCTCACCGCCGCAACTTCTGTATTCGACGATACGCAATTTACCTATACGCGCGAGATTTTTGGCGACGGCCAAGCCATGCTTGAATTTTCAAGTGTTGTGGATGGCATTGAGGTCAATGGCGTCGATATTGTCAGCTGGGACGCAGACGACCAGATAACCGACTTCAAAGTCATGGTGCGCCCGGTCAAAGCGGTCAATAAATTATGGGAAAAAATGGGCGAAATGCTCGAATTGCAAAAATCCGCCTGATTGACGATACGTCGCAAAAAGCGTCAAAATTTTTCTTTCTGCATTTACCGTTAATTAACCTTCACGCGCCTATATTGAAACTGCAAGTTGGATATGTCTCTCCCTACATATCGCCACCGGCAGTTTCGACTGTCGGGGGTTACTGGTTTAGGCTGCGCGTTAAATGGCCTAATCGCCCAGCGCAATACGCATCAAATGATAACTGATCAGGGCAGCCGTAAAATCGCTGACCGGCTGGCCCGAAACGGGAGCCAGTTCCACCACATCAATGCCTTTGACGCAGCGCCCGCATGCTGCACTTTCAACCAGATCGAGCGCCTGATAAAACCCAAGGCCGCCGGGTACCGGCGTGCCGGTTGAGGGCAGAACGGACGGGTCGAGGCCGTCGAGATCAAAGGTGATATAGACGTTTTCGGGAAAATCATCCGGAAGCGTTATAGCGTGCGTGTCGTCGCGCATTAACTGACGCGCATCATGTGTTATGACGCCATGGGCTTGGCGCGCTGTATCTTCTTCGGCCGACAGCGCGCGCACGCCAAACGACACCATGGCCAACCCCTCGCCCGCCAGCAAATGCATGACACTGGCATGGGAAAATTTATGTCCCTGATAGGCGTCGCGAAAATCTGCATGCGCGTCAACATGGATAAGCCCGACCGGGCCAACCGCATCGACAACCCCCATAACGGCGCCATAGCTGATGCTGTGTTCGCCGCCTAGCGTGACCGGAACATGCCCGCGCCGCGCAATCTCGCCTGTCAAATAACGCAAATCCTGCATGACCCCATCGACAGCTTGAGCGCAATTTACAGGCGGGTGGGTAAAAATTCCCTCGCGGCACGGCTCGCCATCATAAACCAGCCTTTCAAGCTGATGGCTGGCTGCGATAATGGCCGATGGGCCATGCGCGGTGCCCGTGCCATAGGAAACCGATGCCTCCAGACCACACGGCACCACCTCAAAGCGCGCCGTATCGCGCATGTTTTCCGACGCCGCAAGCTCTTCGCCCAAAAATTGATCCACAGATATCCGGCTCATGACAAACGCCCCTCAAAATCGGCATAATCAAACGCGCGCACGACCCGCAAAGCATCCGTGTCGCTGTTCCATACAGCAAGTGCCGGCAGGGGTACGCCGTTGAACGTCGTGGTTTTCACCATGGAATAATGTGCCTGATCAAGAAAAGCCAGCCGATCGCCGGGCTGCGGCGGCGCGCTGAAGCCATAAGTGCCGATAACATCGCCTGCCAAACAGCTAGGCCCGGCAAGGCGCACGCCGTCACCATCGGCCTGCTCATCGCGCAAGGCCGGACGATATGGCGCTTCCAAAACATCCGGCATGTGGCAGGTGGCAGAGACATCCAGCACCGCAACAGCCCCGTCATTTTCCATGACGTCCAGCACCTCGCCGACCAGAATGCCCGCGTCAAAGGCGACGGCAGTACCCAGTTCGAGATATACCCGCACACCATATTTGTGGGTCAGCGCATTTATAAGTTCGCCAAGCGCCTCGCGCTCATAATCTGGGCGGGTGACCAAATGCCCGCCCCCCAGATTGAGCCAGTTTAATTGCGCCGCCACCTTATCCAGAAACGGAACCAGCGCGTCTACCGTGCGCGCCAGCGGCGCAAAATCCTGCTCGCACAAAGTATGGATATGCAGACCGCGTACCATTTCCGGCAGGGTGCCCTCAAGCTGCGGCAGCGGCGTGCCGAGCCGTGAGCCGGGGGCACACGGGTCGTATTTTGCCACTTGCCCTTCCGAATGCATCGGGTTCACGCGCAAGCCCAGCTCGGCCTGAGCCGCACCAATCTGCGCGCCAAAGCGCGCTGCCTGTTGCGCGGTGTTGACGATAACATGGTCAGACAAATGCGCGATCTCGGCAATTTCATCAGACTTAAAAGCCGGTGCATAGGTGCTGACATGGCCGCCAAACCGCGCGCGCGCAAGTTTGGCTTCCCAAAGACCCGACGCGCAACACCCGTCGAGATGCGCGCTGATGAGCGGGGCCAGTTCCCACATGGAAAATGCCTTGAGCGCCAGCAAAATATTTGCATTGGCCGCAGTGCCCAGCGCTTTCAAAATGGCAAGATTGTGCGCCAATGCCACCTCATCGACCACGAAACACGGGCTGGGCACCCGCGTCAGGTCAAAATCGGCAAAGCGGCCCGCGCCGGCTGATTGGGTTGGCATCATGGTCAAAAATCCAACGGTGCTGACAATTCTGTCACCTGCCAGGGCAGACCGTGTTTGGTCAAAAGTTCCATAAACGGGTCCGGGTCGAGTTGTTCAAGGTTGAAAACGCCGGGCTTGCGCCAAGTGCCGTTCAACATCAATGTCGCCCCGATCATGGCCGGCACGCCCGTTGTGTAGCTGACCGCCTGACTGCCCACTTCGGCAAAACACGCTTCGTGGTCGCACACATTATAGAGGTAAACCGTGCGCGGCTGACTGGCATGTTGGCCCGACACAATATTGCCTATGCACGTTTTCCCCGTGGTGGTTTTGCCGAGGTCGCCGGGGTCGGGCAACACCGCTTTCAAAAACTGCAAGGGAATGATCTCCCTCCCCTCATACATAACCGGCTCAATCGCTGTCATGCCGACATTTTGCAGAACTTCCAAATGTGTCAGATAGGCGTCACCGAAGGTCATCCAAAACCGGGCGCGTTCAAGCGCCGGAAAATGCTTGGTGAGCGATTCCAGTTCTTCGTGATACATGAGATACATATTGCGCGCGCCAACTGAGGGAAAATCGAAAGTTTCGCGGTGCGATAGGGCTGGCGTTTCCACCCAGCCGCCCGCTTCCCAATGGCGCGCGGGCGCGGTGACCTCACGAATATTAATCTCAGGATTGAAATTGGTCGCAAAATGCTGGCCGTGATCGCCGCCATTGCAATCCAGAATGTCCAGCGTGTGCATGTCCTCGACATAATGCTTGGCGATATAGGCGGTAAAAACATTTGTAACGCCGGGGTCAAAACCGCTACCCAACAGCGCCATGATGCCGCGCTCGACAAAGCGTTCATGATAGGCCCATTGCCAGCGATACTCGAACTTTGCCTCGTCGCGCGGTTCGTAATTTGCCGTGTCCAGATAAT
>MDTB01132432.1_pt1 | contig 10891 bp, 8 predicted proteins | sample 811161 | NCBI WGS metagenome assembly MDTB01 (sample SAMN05326650, study PRJNA326480) | marine metagenome | isolation source: seawater | place: Mediterranean Sea | collected 2009 | reverse complement strand
TTGATGTTTGGATGAGTCATGGAGATTATGTTTCAAGTTTACCGGACCAATTTAATATATTAGCCTCAACTAAGTCATCTCCTATCGCTGCCATGCAACATATTGAAAAACCTTTATTTGCTTTGCAGTTTCATCCAGAGGTAACTCATACAAAACAAGGTAATGAAGTATTAAATAATTTTACTTTCAAGATATGCAAATGTTCTGCTCAGTGGAAAATGGAAAATCTGATTGAGCAGAGAATCCTTGAGATTAAAAAGCAGGTGGGCGATCAAAAGGTATTATTAGGCTTATCTGGTGGGGTTGATTCATCTGTTTCAGCTATGTTATTGGATAGAGCTATTGATAAAAATCTTGTATGTGTATTTGTTGACAATGGGTTGCTACGAAAAAATGAAGCCTTAGAAGTAGAAAATCTATTTAAAGAAAAAATGAATTTAAATTTAATTGTTGTAGATGCAAAAAAAATATTCTACAGACATCTAAAAGGAGTGTCTGATCCCGAGCAAAAAAGAAAAGTTATTGGTAGAACATTTATTGATATTTTCGATAATGAAGCTGCAAAGTTAAAGGACGAAATTAATTTTCTAGCTCAAGGGACAATCTATCCAGATGTAATTGAGTCATCTGAGTCTGAATCCAAAGAAGCAAGAGTCATAAAATCTCATCATAATGTTGGAGGTTTGCCTGAAGATATGAAAATGGAACTTGTCGAACCTTTAAGAGATTTATTTAAAGATGAGGTAAGAAAAATGGGAGCCGAGCTTGGACTTCCATTTGAAATGCTTAATCGTCATCCATTTCCAGGTCCTGGATTAGGGGTCAGAGTTTTAGGTGAAATTAATCAAGATAAGGTTTCTATTTTGCAGGATGCGGATGCAATTTTTATCGAAGAACTGATCAAATCAGATTTATATGATCAAGTTAGCCAAGCTTTTTGCGCCTACCTACCTATTAAATCTGTTGGAGTGGTAGGAGATGAAAGAAGGTATGCAGATGTAATTGCGATTAGAGCAGTTGAAACGGTAGATTTTATGACTGCTACTTGGGCTAAGCTTCCATATGATTTCTTGGCACATGTCTCAAATCGAATCGTAAATGAGCTGGAGGGAGTTAGTAGGGTTGTTTATGACATTTCAAGCAAGCCACCAGCAACTATTGAGTGGGAATGATAGAAATTGAAAATATTCTTAAAAAACTAATAACACAACAACAAAACAACTCTGACTTCTACAAAAACAAACACGAACTTTACAACAGCAGATGTGCTAACCTTTTACATGGATTTTAAGGTGGAGAAGTAAAGGTGAGCTTATTAAGTTTTCTAAAGCCAATAGTAGAGAAATTTCCAAATATCGCAAACTACTATCGTTATTTGCGTGATGCCAAAATCTTAAGAAGTGAAGTGCTTTTTAGAGAAAAGCTTGGCTTCTTTTTTAATGGTATGAGCGCTATGGAAGATGGAGAGTTTGAACCTGATGAAACTAATATATTTGAAAAAATTATTAGTAATTACGACGTGTTCGTTAATATTGGCGCGAATACTGGATACTATGTATGTAAAGCTCTTAAAAAAGAGATATGTACAATCGCATTCGAACCAAACCAGTTAAATATTAATATCTTGCTTCGAAACATTGAAGCAAATAACTTTGATGCTGACTTCCAATTGTTCCCAATTGCCCTAGGTGACGAACTCGGAGTACTTCCATTGTATGGTGCAAGCACAGGAGCTTCTCTTGTAGAGGGCTGGGCTGGACAAGTTAGCAATACTCTTGTTCCGATATCATCATTCGATTCCACTGCCTTGCCTTTAACTGAGCACAAGAAGTGCTTTGTAATGATTGACATAGAAGGAGCAGAATTGGGATGCCTCAAAGGGGCAAGTTCTTTGTTAACTTCAGATACAAATAATGATTTTCTCATTGAGATTTGCGTAGACGAGCATCAACCAGAGGGCACAATAATTAATCCTAAATTAGTTGAGACATTCGAACTTATCTATTCCTTCGGCTATGTTGGATACACAATAGGTAACAAATTACGAAAAGTTGAACTATCTGAAGTAAGAGAAATTCAATCTACCAGCATTGATACTTTGGGGGTACACAATTTTCTTTTTATTAAATCTAATAAATCTCTTAAGAGTATTGGGCTTTAATTGATAATATTTTAATAATATATCTTTTTTATAGAAGCAAAGTCTTTGTAGAAATTTTCAGCTAAAATTCAAATTATAATACTTCATCAGAGGTTTAATTAAGGCTAAAATTTTTTTTTAATCTAAACATTTTATCTGCTTATAATTTAATTTTTTACTGAGTATTTAATAAAATATTTTATGACATCTCTTCAATGTATGTGCAAACGCGTTATTATGATTAAAAATTTTATTAAATACATTTAAAGTATGCGATATCAATCCTTACTCAATCCATGCAAAAAGCCAATGACGCTGGGCACTGCCCAGTTTGGCATGGACTATGGAATTACAAATTCTAATGGTCAGGTTCATTTAGACGATGCAATAGAAATAATAAGGTCTGCAATAGCAGAAGGTATTGAATATATTGATACAGCTGCAGCCTATGGCAATAGCGAAAAGGTTATTGGCGAGGCTTTGAGTGAGGGATGGTCAAGTCGTGTAAAAATTATTTCAAAAATGTCACCATTTGATGATTTTCTCCATAAAGACAATAGAGAGATTGACTGGCCTTTGCATGTCAGAGATTCTGTGCTTGCCTCATGCATTAATCTTAATGCTTCGTCAATCAATACATTGATGTTACATAGAGCAGATCATTTACAAAATGAATTCATTATGAAAGAACTTCTTGAATTAAAAAAAGAGGACATAATTGAAAATATTGGTGTTTCCATTCAAAACCCCATAGAACTGGAAAATGCTTTAAATAATTATGATGTGTCAATTATTCAAATGCCGTTTAATATACTTGATGGCAGATGGGATACCATGATAAGTAGGATTCAAGCAATCAAGAAGAAGAGAGGACTACTTATTCATGCTAGAAGCTCGCTTCTGCAAGGCTTATTGTGCTCATCAAATCCAGATAAATGGGAAACTGCCAATATCACTAATTATGAGAGAATTCTTAACTGGTTAAATCATCAATATAAACAACATGAGAAAGTCTCAGTTTCAGATTTATGCATTGGGTATGTAAATTCTCAGGATTGGATAGACTCAGTTGTTGTTGGTGTTGATTCAAAAGAAAATCTCTATTTAAATTTACAATCAATTTTAATGCCAAGCATGAGTAATAAAGCAATTCTTGACCTGCAATTATCAAGACCTAATTTAGGAGAGGATTCACTTAATCCTTCTAATTGGAAAACTCGTGTTTGATTTTGGGCTTAGATTTTTTAGAAATAGTCATTTTTATTTAACTATAATGTTAATTGTAGAAAGAGCTTTGTTCATTCTGTCTTTGCATTGATTATTACTTTTTCCTTGAACAATTACATAACCAAATCTATCAGAATGCATGCGAATATTCTTTTGAATATCTCCAACTTTATTAAAAAAGCCATATTTGATTATGCCTGGTGTTGATTCTAATTTATCTATCCCATTAATTTCTTTTATGCTTCCTTGATCTGGATACCAATATCTTATAGAAGTTGATTTTTTGAAAAAGGGCATTAAGTCTTCTTCGGCAATTTTTTCATTAAGTGAGTATGAGATTACTGCAGAGATTAGATCAATATTAGTTGCCGCTGGAATTTGATGACTGGCAAACCAGCCGCCTGAAAGTCTTGCTGCAATTTCTATAATTAAGGGATCACCATTTCTATCTAAAACAAGATCTCCTTTGATTATTCCCTCATTAATACCTATTGCATTTGCTCCATCAAGTATTAAATTATCAATTTTATCCAGCAAATCTTTTCCTTGGCTATGATTAATATCACCTCCATCCTCTATGATATATGGTGAATATTTTTTTATATTCTTATAATTCCTTTCTGCTACAGCAGCTGTATAACACTTACCATCTAATAAAAAAGATTCTGTAGAGAATTGCATGCCCTCTATAAACTCTTCTATTATTAAAAAATCTCCAGATCCGTATGATCTTGATTCTTTGTATGCCCATTTTAAATCATCATTCTTATTAATAAGTAATACTCCTCTAGCGCCTCTTTCATCTAATGGTTTTAAAACATAAAGCTTCTTTTCTGGAGCACTTTTCATAAATTTAATTAAATCCCTCAAAGAGCTAATTTTTTGAAATTGCGGACAGGCAACATTATGCTCTTTAAAGCATTTTTTCATTAGATATTTATTAGATGCATTTTTTGCAGCTTTAATGCTAATAGATTTTGTTCCCAAATAATTTGCAATTGTTGCAACCGTTAACGGTACATCATTTGCAATAGTCATTACTCCATCTATTTGATGTGACTTTGAAAAATTTTGAATTTCACTTAAAGTTTTAACAGGATCTCTTGTTGAAGCATTGATAGAAAAGTCAGCTAATTTTAATCCAGGCGCGTTATTTTTTATATCAGTACCGACTATTGTAAGATTCCTTTTCTTTGCTATCTGATATGCTGGAACCTGTTCGGGGCCTGCGCCAATAATCAGTAGTGTCTTAGCCAAAATACATCCCACCATTTACATTAATGCACTGGCCTGTTATGTATGATGAGCTATCATTTGTAAGAAAAATAATTGCAGATATTACCTCTTCCATCTCAGCAATTCTGCCCATTGGAATTTGCTTGATTTTTAATTTTCCATTTTCACTATTGATTTCCTCTCGAGTCATATCTGTTTCTACCAAACCAGGAGAAACAGTATTAATAGTTATAGAATTTTTTGCGTATAGTTTTGCAAGAGATTTAGTAAGACCCAATAGACCAGATTTTGCAGTAGCGTAATGAATTTGATTTGTGCCTCCGAATTGACCTCCTATTGATGAAAGATTAATAATACGTCCCCAATTATTTTTTATCATCATAGGTATTATCTCTTGACTAAAAATAAACGAGCCCAAAAGATTAACTGACAGCATTTTCATAAGATCTTTATCAGTTATATCAAGAAAATTTTTCACTTGTGAGATTCCAGCATTATTGATTAGTATTCCTATTTCACCCAACTCATTAGCTACATATTCAATAGCATCTTTGATGCTCTCTCGATTTTCGACTGCAACTTGGACAATTATAGAAGTTCCTCCATTTGATAATATTTTTTGTTGAAGTTTTTTGGCTTGATTTTTGCTTGAGTTATAGCCAATCGCTATTTTATAACCTTGCATCGCCATTTTAAATGCTAAAGCGGCACCAATGCCCCTGCTTCCTCCAGAGATCATAACTATCTTTGTAGAATCAATCTTCATAACCCATCCACATGTCATCCATAGTTCTGCCAGCCAGTAACATAGGGATTAAATTCGCATCATGATCTATTGTGACATCTAGTAATTGAGGGCCAGATTTAGAGAGTAGCCACTTAATTTTTCTCTGAATATCTTTTTTTTCAATTAACTGCTTTGAATCTATTCCAAACCCTGAAGAAATATTCTTAAAATTTAATTTTTTTAAGTCTCCTGTACTTGGATCATTTGCAAAGGTAATCTTTTGGAATTGAGAAACAATTCCTAGTCTAGAATTATTTAAGACAATAATTTTTAAATTTAATCCCCTCTCTTTTATAGAAGCTAACTCTTGTATATTCATTAAGATCGAACCGTCGCCAACAATGCATATGATTAACTTTTCTGGATGTAATATTGAAGCCCCTATAGAAGAGGGCAGATCAAAACCCATAGCCCCATGTCCAGAAGAAGATACAAAAATCTTCTTTTTGGGTTTATATGATAAATGTCTTGCAGTCCAATGCTGATGAAGCCCAACTCCAGTTACAACTATTGTATCAATAGCTTTAGTTTGAGCTTCGAACTCATCTAGGAAAACTCTAGGATGAATATTATTATTTTTAGGAATTTGCTGATCGTCAAGCCTCAATCTTTTATGCTTGAGGATGTTTTTTCCCCATTTTTTATCTTTTGTATTTTGATAATTTTGTAGCAGGATATCTATTTTTTTTAGAAAATTATTGATGTCATCATGAATCTTCCAATCTGGTTTTACTCTTGTGTTATCAAGTTCATTTTCATCAAAATCGATTAAAAGTATTTTCCCATTTTTTACAAACTCATTTACTTCTGAACCTGTCTGTCTTATATCCAGTCTAGAGCCGAGCACTATTAAAAAATCAGACTCAGCAAGCGCAATATTTGCTGCATAGTGACCTACATGACCAATATAACCAATGTAGCTTTTATCCCTCGTGTTATATGAGCCCACTCCTAAAAAACTCGTGACAACAAAAGCATCAATTTTCTTTACTAAATTTTCAAGTAAACTGTAATTTTTGATTGCATGAGCACCATTGCCTAACAAAATTACTGGTTTCTTAGCTTTTTTTAATTCTGTAACTATTTTTATAAGGCTATAATTTTTTTTATAATTGATTTTCTTTATTTTATAAGCAGGATAATTTGCTAATGATTTGATTTCTTCAGACCTCTGAATATTCATTGGAAAATCAAGAACTACTGGTCCTTTCCTTCCAGAATTTGAAGTGTGAAAAGCGTCAAAAAGATTGCTAGATATGTTTTTTTCAGAATCTAGCATAATTGCTTTTTTTGAGATTTTTTTAGTCATAGCTAGTGTGGGAGCCTCTTGAAACCCCCTCTGTCTTATAGCTTTCCTTTGATTTAACTCAATAGTTGAGATTTGCCCTGAAATAATTATTAGTGGAATAGAGTCATAATAAGCGTCAGCAATTACCGTAATCAGATTTGTAATGCCTGGCCCAGACGTTACCATTATCACTTGTGGCAAATTGGATATTTTTGAATATGCTAAAGCAGCATATCCTGCACCTTGTTCATTTTTGAAATTTTCAATTTTTATGCCTTTATCTATACATGCATTGACTAATGGAGCTATAGTTCCACCAGGATAAAGAAAAACCCTATCTAAACCCTGCTTGATAAAAATTTCTACAACAATATCAGCAACGTTACAATTTATTTTATTAAGCGTTCTTTTAGGCATATAAATAGTATAATCTCTATAAACTTGATTTAAAAAATTACTATCTAATTACAAAGTTTATAGCCTTGTTCTTTAATTTCAAATTATAAATAATTCTTTGCTAAATTTTTATGATATATAGAAAAGAAATTGATGGTTTTAGAGCATTGGCAGTTCTTTCTGTAATTTTTTTTCATGCAGGGTTGCCTTACTTTAATGGAGGGTATCTTGGAGTAGATATTTTTTTTGTAATCAGTGGTTTTCTTATAACTTCGATTCTACTTGAAGAGATCTCTAAAAATTCCTTTACTGTAATTTCTTTTTACGAAAGAAGAATTCGTAGAATTATCCCGCCACTTTTTGCAATGATGTTATTAATTGCTCCGATTTCCTGGTTTTTATATGGCTTAGATGACATGAAAAACTTTTCTCAAAGCATCGCTACAACAGCATTATTTTCTTCAAATATTCTTTTTTGGAGAGAATCTGGTTATTTTGGACCGATAGCTGAGCTGAAGCCACTTCTGCATACTTGGAGCCTAGCTGTAGAGGAACAATATTATATTTTATTCCCCATTTTTTTACTATTAGTTAAGAATATTTCCCATAAATTCATCTTGTCCTTTCTAATTTTTATAGGCATCATCAGTTTGGGACTTGCAGAATGGGCATTAAGCACAAATAGATCGCACGCAGCTTTTTTTCTATTGCCAACAAGGGGTTGGGAAATTTTATTAGGTGCATATGGCGCATTCTTTGTATCAAAATATCCAATTATTCCTCTTTCGACTTATCTGCAATCATGTCTAAGTGGGCTAGGTCTTGTAATGGTTATCTGCAGCATTCTTTTCTTTGATGAATCTATCTTATTGCCTGGATCGTATCTTCTCATTCCAACTTTTGGGACATTATTAATGATCCTATTTAGCAATAATACGAATTTTGTTGGACGTATATTTGCTAACCCTCTACTAGTTTTTATTGGCCTGATAAGCTATAGCTTGTATTTGTGGCATCAGCCAATATTTGCTTTTGCTAAGTTTGCAAACTTAGATGAATTAAATGTATTTCAAACTATCTTTATTATTTTTAGTACATTTATTCTTGCTTTTCTAAGCTGGAAATTTATTGAAAAACCATTTAGAGACAAAAAAATTATTTCAACCAAAGTAGTTTTAAGTTTTACTGCAATTGGAATATTTTTGTTTACTTCATTTGGTCTTGTCGGTCACCTAAGCAACGGTTACCCAGATAGATTAGGCGATGATGCTTTAAAATTTTTCCATGGATGGAGTTATGCTGTTAACTACGACTGTGAGTCTTATGCCTCAAGTCCTAAAGATCCTTTAAATCCATGTCAAAGCAGTAAAAATATAGATATAGACACTTTTTTAGTTGGCGATTCGCATGCTTTTTTAATTAGCGGAGCTTTATCAAGAGAATTTTCTAAAGTTAACAAAGGTTTTTATTTTCTTCCTGCTAGTGGATGTGATCCGTCGCATGGATTAAATTCTCGTCCTTCAGAAGATTTTTGTAGTAGACACAATTCATTGCTATATAAATTTATCAAGCAAAATAATGAGGTAAAAAATGTCATTATTTATGCCTCATGGTTTAAATGGTTTGAACAAGAAAAATTATTAAATAAATCAATTGATCAAAAAGAAAAAGCGCTTATAAAATTAGTTAACTTATTTAGTAAAGACAACTTAAATATATTTCTAATTTATCCTACACCTACAAATGAAATATACATTCCACAAATTCTCTGGATGCAATATTTACGTGGAAAAGAATACAAGCAGCAATCCATTGAAATGTTTTTCGATCCAGAAGTTCTTAAGATTTTTGATTCTTTATCGAAAATGGAAAATGTCTATCCTATCAAGCCATATGGTAACTTCTGTAGCGAAGCCAAAGAAAATCTAAGATTGTGCCAAATCTCTAATGAGAAGCACCCCCTCTATTCAGATGGCAGTCATCTCACTCCTGAAGGTGCAAATATCTTAGCAAAACAAATAGTGCAAAATTTTTTGAAGTAAAGCTATCATAGACATAGCATAGATTTATCGTGTAGGAATCATGCCAACCTTCATATAAAATTAAAAAATGAACGTAACAGATGCAGTCCAGTCAAGATCTTCAATTAGATCATTTTTGGATAATCCTGTTTCTGATGAGCTTCTAAAAGTTTTATTAGAGAAATCATCAAGAGCCGCATCTGGTGGCAACCTCCAGCCTTGGAAAATCTTTGTTTTAAATAACTCATCAATGAATGAATTTCTTGAATTTCAAGAGAGATGGACTGAGCCTGAAGTGCCGGCTTATGAGATTTATCCTCCAAAACTTAAAGAACCTTATAGAACTTCTAGGTTTGAGTTAGGCGAGCAAATGTATGAAATTTTGGGAATAGGGAGAGAGGATAAAGATGCTAGGATCGCACAAGTTATGAAGAACTTTATATTCTTCGGAGCGCCGTGTGCTTTTTTTTGCTTTGTTGATCGACAAATGGGTCCTCCTCAATGGTCTGATTTAGGAATGTTTTTACAAACTTTTATGTTATTGGCTAAAGAAGCTGGGTTAGATACTTGTGCTCAAGAGGCGTGGTCAATGAAGCATGATAGTGTTTCTGAGTTTGTAAAAGCTGAAGACAGCGATATATTATTTTGCGGCATGGCAATAGGGTATAGAGATGATAGTGCTGTAGTTAACTCCTTAAAATCTGAAAGAAGGCCCCTTAAAGAATGGGCTAAATTTCTATAAAAAACCTAATTATAAAATTTGTCCATAGAAGATAATTATATTAAGCATTTCATGGTTGAGGCCATCGATATGGCTAAATTAGCATTTGACAATGATGAGGTCCCAGTTGGCGCAATAGTTGTAAGAAGGGGAAAAATTATCGGCCGTGGCTTTAACCAAGTAAAAACAAAAAACTCAGTCTCCTCTCATGCAGAAATCAATGCAATTAATCAAGCAAGCCAATATATTAAGAATTATAGGTTAATTGGTTGTGAAATCTATGTAACCCTTGAGCCTTGTCATATGTGCGCAAAAGCAATAATAGATGCCAGAATTGATTCCATATATTTTGGTGCACATGAACCAAAGACAGGCGCAATTACATCAATTGATCAATTTCTAGACAGAGATCATCTTAATCATAAAGTTCTTTTTAGTGGGGGACACATGCAAGAGCAATCATCTAATCTTCTTAAAAAATTTTTTCAATCTAAAAGAAAAAGAAAGTCTCTTGAAATTTTATTTTAATTCCACCCAAATTGGACAATGATCAGAGGGTTTTTCCATCGTTCTAGCAGAGTAATCTATTCCAGTATTAAGAATTGCGTCCTCTATATTTTCTGATAATAGTATGTGATCAATTCGTAATCCTCTTTTGGGATCATCATCAAACATCCTTGAGCGGTAATCAAACCATGAATATATTGATCCCTCTTCAGGATTTTGTTTTCTCCAAGAATCTACAAAACCCAAGTCTTTAATTTTATTCCACATTGCTATTTCTTCTGGAAGAAATGCTGTTTTCCCATCACGTAACCATCTTTTTGCATTTTGTTCTCCTATCCCTATATCTAATTCTGTTGGAGCAACATTAAAATCCCCCATTACAATCAAATTCTCTTCAACTTTTTTAAGTTTTTTGATGTGATTTTCTAAATCATTATAAAACTTTATTTTTTTTGGAAATTTGATTTCATGTGACCTATTTTCTCCCTGAGGAAAATACCCATTCATGATAGTAATTTTTTTTCTTTTCCATTTAAAAGTAGCTTGTATAAATCTTTTTTGATCATCT
>MDTB01071452.1_pt1 | contig 10891 bp, 10 predicted proteins | sample 811161 | NCBI WGS metagenome assembly MDTB01 (sample SAMN05326650, study PRJNA326480) | marine metagenome | isolation source: seawater | place: Mediterranean Sea | collected 2009 | reverse complement strand
TAACTTGTTCTGTTAATCATCAGATTAAAAATATTGGAGCTCAACAGTTCTTTTTGAAAGAAGGACCTCTTGCAATATTACCCTATAATAAAAACAAATTTTCTGTGGTATGGAGTATTGAAGATAAATACTTTATACAAAATAAAAAAAATATTTCAAACTACTTAAAAACAAAACTCTCAAATTTATTAAAAACAAATAAAATATCTTTAGGAAATATTCAAAGTTATCCTTTAAAGTTGTTGCTAAAAAGAAGATATTATAAAAAAAATGCAATAATCTTAGGAGATGGACTACATGTAGTTCACCCTTTAGCAGGACAAGGGTTTAATTTAATTCTAAGAGATATTGAAAAATTAAATAAACTTATTTCTTATAACCTTAAGTTAGGTTTAACTATAAAAGATTCAAATATACCAAAAGATTTATCAGATAGTAGGAAACCAGAAAATATACTAATGGGATTGGGGATAGACACAACAAGAAAATTTTTTAAGAGCAATAAATATTTAGATCCCATAAAAGAAAATATTTTAAACAATTTTTCCAAATCAAAATTATTAAAAAAAATTACCAAAAGAGTTGCAAACCTAGGTTTAAACTAATGAATATTTTTGCTTTGTCCTCTGGTAGAGGGCCATGTGGTATAGCTATTATTAGAATGTCAGGCCCTGATACTTTAAGTATTTGCAAACTAATTTCTAAAGAAAAGAAGATTAAAGAAAATGAGATAAACTTATGTAAATTTTTTGATCCAAGTAATGATACAATTATAGATCCTGAAGCTTTAATTTTATGGTTTCCGAGGCCAAATAGTTTTACAGGCGACGATTTAGCAGAATTTCACATTCATGGAAGTAACGCAATTATGAGCTATTTTTTAAAAGTATTATCGAACCAAAAAAATTGCAGAATGGCTGAACCTGGAGAATTCACAAAAATAGCTTTTCAAAATAATAAAATTGACCTTTTAAAAGCCGAAAGTATTGGGGATTTAATACACTCCGAAACTGAACTACAAAGAAAACAAGCAGCAAATTTAGTTAATGGGCATGCTTCAAAATATTACGACGACTTAAGATTTAAATTAATAAAATCCCTTTCTTTCATTGAGGCTAAAATAGATGTTGCTGAAGACGATCTTCCTGAAAACGTTCTAAAAGAAGCACACAAAACAATTAAATCAATACACAGTGATATAAGTAAAATTATAAATGATAACAAAGTAGGTGAGAAAATCAGAGACGGATTTAGAGTATCAATTATTGGAGAAACTAATGTTGGAAAATCCTCTTTATTAAATTTACTATCAAAGAGAGACGTTGCCATAGTTTCAGATGAAGCTGGCACAACTAGAGATATTATTGAGACATATCTTAACTTAGATGGTTATCCAGTTATTCTCGCGGATACGGCTGGGATTAGAGAAGCAAAGAATGACGTCGAAAAAAAAGGAATATCGTTAGCTTTAAGTAAATTTAAAGATGCGGATTTAAATATTGTAGTTGTAGATAATTCAAATAAACAAATTAGTGATAAAATAAAGTCTATGATTAATAAAGACTCAATAGTTTTATTAAATAAATCTGATGTCCAAGATAAAATAAATCATAAATTTAATACCGATACCATATTAGCATCAGTTAAAAATAATAAGAATATTGATAAACTGATTAATCTTATTAAAAAAAAACTAAGTAATAAATATTCATTGAATAATAACGTTTTAATTACCAGAGAAAGGCATAGAGTTAAATTAAATGAATGTTTGAAAGAAATAGATAAATTTTTAAAAAAAGATCAAAACAAACATCTCGAATTAGCAGCCGAGGACTTAAGAATGGCTACACGTCATTTAGGAAGTATAGTTGGCAAAGTAGATGTAGAAGAAATACTTGGATCTATATTTAAAGACTTCTGTATAGGTAAATAAAAAAGCTCTTGTATTATTAATTTAGAGCGTTACATTCTCCTGATGACTAAATTAAGCTATGATGTAGTAGTTATAGGTGGTGGGCACGCTGGATGTGAAGCTTCTGCAGCTTCCGCTAGAATGGGTGTGAATACTGCACTTTTTACACATAAAATTGAAACAATTGGAGAAATGTCATGTAATCCAGCCATAGGTGGACTGGGAAAAGGGCATTTGGTCCGTGAAATTGATGCACTAGATGGTGTAATGGGTGGAGTCTCCGACAAATCAGGAATTCAGTTCCGATTATTAAATAGAAGCAGAGGTCCAGCAGTTAGAGGACCCCGAACTCAATCCGACAGAGCTCTTTATAAAAAGTACATGCAAAAAATATTACTTAATTATAAAAACTTAACTGTAATAGCTGATCCCGTAGTTAAATTTTTGTTTAACAATAATCAGGTTAAAGGATTTTTATGTCGAAGCGGGAAGGAGATAAGGTGCAAGGAACTTATCTTGACGACTGGAACTTTTTTAAATGGATTAATACACATAGGCGAAACACAAATCCCTGCTGGGAGATATAATGAAAAACCGTCTACCGGCTTAAGTGAACAACTAGCTAAATTCAAAATGAGAATAGGCAGACTAAAAACTGGCACTCCTCCGAGATTGGATGGTTCGACAATTAATTATGATGATTTAGAAATGCAGCCTGCTGATACGGATCCTTACTTCTTTTCTTTTTTAACAACTAAACTAGAAAACAAACAGATTTCATGCGGCATGACCTACACTAATGATAAGGTACATAAAATTATTAGTGATAATATTAATAGGAGTGCGATGTACTCTGGTAATATCAAAGGCGTTGGACCGAGATATTGTCCATCAATTGAAGATAAGATTGTTAAATTTAGAGAAAAACAGAAACATCAAATTTTTTTGGAGCCAGAGGGATTAAAGGACAATACTGTTTACCCAAATGGTATATCTACTTCTTTACCAGAAGATGTTCAACTCAAAATATTAAGTAAAATCAAGGGTTTAGAGACTGTTAAGATGAAAAGGGCGGGCTATGCGATAGAGTATGATTACGTAGATCCTAGAGAGCTTAATCCTACATTGGAGACAAAAAAAATTAAATCACTATTTTTAGCAGGTCAAATAAATGGAACTACTGGATACGAAGAAGCCGCTGGACAAGGTCTTGTTGCTGGTATTAATGCAGCTTTAAAAATATTAAAAAAAGAAGAATTTATTTTAGATAGATCCGAGTCTTATATTGGCGTGATGATTGATGATTTAATTACGAAAGGTGTATCAGAGCCATATCGTATGTTTACTTCTAGAGCAGAATACAGACTCTCCTTAAGAGCAGATAATGCAGACCAAAGGTTAACCCCATTAGGAATTAAAATAAATTGTGTAGGAAAAGACAGATCAAAAATATTTTTAGACAAACAAAAAAAATTAATACATATATTAGATCATCTTAAATCAAATTTAATATCTCCTACTGAAGCAAGTAAGTATGAAATAAAAATTGCACAAGATGGTGTTAAAAGATCAGGCATAGAGTTGATGGCACAACGAAATTTAAATATGGCAAAAATAAGGCAGATATGGCCTATGTTACCCTCACATGGAACCGATCTAGATGATCAAGTTGAAATCGATGCTCATTACTCTGGTTACCTGAAAAGGCAGTCTCATGATATAGCCGCCTTCAAAAAAGATGAAGGCATTAAGATACCAGATAAGATTGATTACGATATTTTCAGCGGTCTATCTAATGAGATAAAATACAAACTAAAGATGATAAAGCCTAAAACTTTAGGTCAGGCTCTTAGAATTGATGGAGTAACTCCAGCTGCAGCTATAATATTGTTGGGTTACATCAAATCTAAAAATAAAAGGGCCTTAGCTTGATAACCGAGTCCAATGTTAAAAGTATACTAGTTCAAAATCTCAAATTTGATACCTTAAAGATCAAAAAATTAGATAATTTTGTTAAAAACCTCCTTATTTATAATAAAAAACGTAATTTAATTGCTAAAAGTACAGAAAAACAAGTTTGGGTTAGACATATTCTTGATAGCGCCCAAATAATTAAATTTATAGACGATAAAAACTGCACGGGAATAGCAGATTTAGGTTCAGGAGGAGGCTTTCCCGGTATCATTTTAGCCATATATTACCAAAATTACAATTTTCACGTGAAACTATATGAAAAATCTCCTGTAAAAGCGGTTTTTTTATTGAATATATCCAAACTATTATCCTTAAAATGTAAAATTATATGTAGTGACGTTAATTCTCAAAAAATCGAGTCAAATTATATTGTTTGTAGAGCATTTAAAAAATTACCCCATATATTGAATATTTCACGTGAAAACTGTGTAAAAAAACATAAAATTATCGTTATGAAGGGAAAAAATGCACAACAAGAAATAAAAAACACTTCCCAGATGACAAATTATGAGTATAGATTAGAGAATAGCATTACAGATAATAATTCTAAAATAATTATTATGAATGCGGAATAAATTTTGTGAAACCGAACATCATAGCTGTTATAAATCAAAAAGGTGGAGTAGGAAAAACCACTACAGTTATAAATTTAGCTGCTTCACTGTCCATTATGGGTCAAAATAATCTTGTTATAGATTTGGACCCTCAAGGAAACGCAACTACAGGTTTGGGCAAGTCAAATAACGATGATGATAAAAATATTTATAATCTTTTAATAAAAAAAATAAATTTAAAAGAAGGTTTACAAAAAACTAATATCACTAACCTAGATATATTTGGGTCTAACGTAAATCTTTCAGGTTTAGAAGTGGAAACGGCTAACGACGAAAATAGAGCTTTCATATTAAAGGAGATTTTTAACAATAACTCTGAAATTATAAATCAATACGATAATATTTTTATAGATTGTCCTCCATCACTAAGCTTACTTACTATCATGGCTTTAGTTTCAGCAAATGAAATATTGGTACCATTACAAACAGAATTTTTTGCCCTAGAGGGTATAACGCAACTAGTCAAAACAATAGATAGAATTAAAATAAATTTAAACCCATCTTTAAGTATGAGAGGTATTCTTTTAACTATGTTTGATAAAAGAAATAAGCTCTCATCCCAAGTTGATAAAGAAGCAAGGAATTATTTTAAAGAAAAAGTATATCAATCTGTAATCCCAAGAAATGTTAGACTGTCAGAAGCACCGTCACATGGCCAACCTTGTGTAACATACGATAAGGCTTGTAGTGGCAGTAAAGCATACTTTAAGCTAGCTGAAGAATTCAAAAGTCAAACAAGCAAAATAGGTAGTGCAGCATGAATGCTAAAAAAAATAAAGGTTTAGGAAAAGGATTATCGGCTTTGTTTGGAGAGCAAAAAAAGTCTGAAAACAACGATAAAATTGAGGATAATGTTCAAAAAGCTCTCATAGGGGAGTTAGCTAGAAATAAATATCAACCTAGATCATTTTTTGATGAAGATAAGTTAAAAGAGCTTTCACAATCAATAAAAAAAAAATGGAATAATTCAACCAATAGCGGTTCGTAAAAACAATTCTTCATCAGAGCCATATGAAATTGTTGCTGGTGAAAGAAGATGGTTAGCTGCTCAAAAAGCTGGTTTACATGAAGTTCCTATAACTATTTTAGACTTAAATGATAGCGAAACTTTAGAAGTAGCTATTGTTGAAAACATTCAAAGGGAAGATTTAAATGTTATTGAAGAGGCTAAAGGATATAAGAGATTAAATGAAGAATTTGGTTATGATCAAGATAAAATAGCTAATATGATGTCTAGAAGCAGAAGTCACGTGAGTAATACTTTGCGTTTATTAAATCTTCCAAAAGATATTATTGCAATGTTGGAGCAGGGTGAATTAACTGCTGGTCAAGCTCGTCCTCTAATTGGAATGCCTAATGCTTCATCTATTGCTGAGGAAATTGTAGCAAAAAAACTATCAGCTAGATCAATTGAAAATATAAAAAAAAAGAAATCTAAATCATTCACTATAGACCCTAATATTTTCGATGCTCAAAGAGATATTGAAAGATCTATTGGATTAAAAATAATTATACAAAACAAAAAGAACAACTCCGGAAAGTTGACTATTGAGTATAAAAATCTGGATCAATTGGAACTTATCTCCGATTTACTTAAAAATAAATCCAAGAATTAGTACAAATATTTGTAATTGAGTTTTTTACCATTGTTAAATTATTTAAAGCACTATTTTTTTTAATTTTTTCTTCTGTCTGTCCAATATATTTTAGTGCTTCTATAACGCTATGTTTATCCCATTTTTTTAACAGTTTTAAAAAAACAGGTTTGTCTTTCCAAAAAATAGGTGGCCTCATTTTACTAATTGTAATACCAAAATCATTATTGTTTTCATTTTGTTTATGAATTTCTAGAAGTTTAATTAATCTATAATTAATCATATTTAAGTAAAGATAAGATTCTTCTTTAGAGAAGGAAAAATTATTCAATAAATTGTTAAGTATTGTTTTGTCACCATTTAGAGCAGCATCTCTAATATTTTCAAACATTTCATTTCTATCTGAATTTAACAGTGTTTCTAAACTTCCTTCTGATAATATTTTTTTATCATAAAACGATTTTATTTTTTCCAAATTATTAAGAATAGTTTTGCGGTTCAAATTTGAAAAACTTAATATCATATTTACCATATTGGAATTTAGGTTCTTGAAATCTTTTAGCTCACCCTGAACTAATTTTCTTAAAGTAATATCATTATCATTATAACAAGGAATAATTGCTAGATTAGATGCTTTTTCAAAAAGTCCCCTCAATTTTGATTTTTTTTCTAATATGTCTCCTATAAGTATAATCCTTATATCTTCTTTACTATCTAACAAGTCTTCTATTTCAGAAAAATGTTTTTCATTAACTTGATTTACAATAATTAATTTTTCTTGATTAAATAGAGATACATTTTTAATTTCCATAGAAATTATATCTTTATTTTTTACTATATCTTCTTGGTAAAGATTAATTATATCTGCTTTATTGCTTAGATTGATAATTTTTTTCTTTATAACTTCCTTAAGCCCAATATTTTCCCCATAAATAAGTATAAACTTAAACTTAAAAATATTTTTAATATTATTTTCTACTTCAAAACTTTTAAGTATCATCTTAACTGTAATAAATTCTTAGTTGATCTAATATCTCATTTACTATCTCATCTATCAAAGAATTGTTTGTTTCTTTCGCGTTGTTAATTGTAGAAGAGTATCTATCTTCAACATTATAAGTTTGATTAGCTACAAAAACTCTGTTCATCTCTTCATTTGTTTTGAGTTCAATTATTTTAACCTTAGCTAGTAATTGAATATTATATTTAGTTACTTTATTCTGAATATTCTTCTCTCGAATAGTCTTATTTTTACTTAATTCTACTGAAATTTTTATTCTATTCGTACTTTCTTTATTAGAAAATCTTTGAATTTTTTTTTGTATTATAAAAGATTCTCTATAGTCCCCAGCAATTTCAAACTCTTGTATATAAAACTTTTTCTGATTTACAGAATTCTTTTTCTTATAAGAGCATGAGCTAAAAAATAATATACTTAAAAAAGAAATAATTATTAAAATATTAATTTTATTCATTGTTTATAATAAAGTTAATTATTCTATCTTTTACAAAAATAACTTTTAATATAGATTTATTTAAAATCTTATCTTTAATTTTAAAGTTATTTTTACAAAGCTTCTCAACTGAAATTTGATTAATTCCTTTTTCTATTTCAATAACGTCTCTAGTTTTACCATTGATCTGTATTGCCATTTTAATTTTTTCTTTCAGTATTAATTTTGTATTTATTTTTGGCCAGTTTTTTACTTCTTTAACTCCTAACATTTCTAAACATTCATAAGCCATATGAGGAGTGAAAGGAATTAGAATTTTCATTAAGTTAATTAGATTAATTTTTAGACACTGGCTGCTAATTTCTTTATTAAGGTGATCATTAAATAAATTATAAATTTCGTAAACATTTGCTACTACTACATTTAAATTAAAATCATTAATAGATTTTGTAATTTTATTAACATATGAGTTCATCTTTAAATCAAAATCTTTATTAAGATTGTTTTTTTCACCAGATCTCTCGTTAATAATACAACAGAGATTATAAATTTTTTGAAGAAACTTATAGGCAGCATTAACACCTTGATTAGACCATTGAATATCTTTTTCTGGGGGGCTATCAGAAAGTATAAACCATCTCACTGCATCAGCTCCATATGACTTAATCATACTTTCTGGATCAATTACGTTTTTTTTTGATTTAGACATGGACTCTGAAGGACCTACTATGACTTCACTTTTATCAGATATTTTATTATATTTACCCTCTGAAACTTTTTCAACTTCTGAAGGGGTAAGCCATTTTCCACTTTGATCTTTGTATGTTTCATGACAAACCATTCCTTGAGTAAACAAACCTTTAAATGGTTCATTGTCCTCAATTTTATTGTTATTTTTTTTTAATGCTCTCATAAAAAATCTTGAGTAAAGTAAATGAAGAATTGCATGCTCTACACCACCTATGTATTGATCTACAGGCATCCAGTAATTAACTTTTTTGACATCAAAAGGATCTGAAACTGTTTTAGGTGAACAAAATCTTAAAAAATACCAAGAGGAGTCAACAAATGTATCTAAAGTATCTGTTTCTCTCTTTGCAGGTTTACCAGTCTTTTTATGAACTGTATTCCTCCAACTTTTGTGCTTTTCTAACGGATTACCACTCTGATCTAAATCTATATCTTCAGGAAGCTTAATTGGCAACTCACTTTTTTCCACTGGTACAATCGAACCATCTTCTAAATGCAACATTGGAATAGGGCAGCCCCAATATCTCTGTCTTGAAATTCCCCAATCTTTTAATCTAAAAGTTATTTTTTGTTTTCCTATTTTTAGTTTCTCAATTTCTTTTATTATTTTTGTTTTAGCTTGGTCTACTTTTAAACCATTAAGAAAATCAGAATTTATAATTGTACCATCACCAACATACGCTTCTGACAAATTATCAAAATTTTTAGATTTTGAAGGATTATCTGAAACGACTTCCGTGATCTCTAGATTGTATTTTTTTGCAAAATCCAAGTCCCTCTGATCGTGGGCAGGACATCCAAATATTGCTCCAGTCCCGTAGTCCATCAAAATAAAATTAGCAACATAAACTGGCAATTTTTTACCTTTGATAAATGGATGTGATGCAAGTAATTTTGTGTTAAATCCAATTTTTTCTGCATTAGCTAAAGCTTCTTCAGTTGTACCAACTTTGAGACATTCTTCTTTAAATTTGTTGTATTTTTCGTCTTTCAAAAATTTGTTACATATGGGGTGGTCAACAGATACGGCTAAAAAAGACGCCCCAAACAATGTATCTGGACGTGTTGTAAAAACATTTATTTTATTTTTTTCTCCCTCAATCTTAAATTCTATCTCACACCCTACAGATTTACCTATCCAGTTTTTTTGCATAATCTTCACTTTTTCTGGCCAATTATTTAACTCGTCAAGACCCTTCAATAAGTCCTCAGAAAATTTTGTTATATCAAAAAACCATTGTGAAAGTTTTTTTCTCTCAACTACAGCACCTGATCGCCATCCTCTACCATTAACAACTTGTTCATTAGCTAAAACTGTTTGTTCAACAGGATCCCAGTTTACATAGTTTTCTTTTCTTTTGACAAATCCTTTATTGTAAAAATCAATAAATATTTCTTGTTGATGTTTGTAATATTTTTCATCACAAGTAGAAACTTCCAGATCCCAATCAATTGATAAACCCATAAGTTTAAGCTGTCTTTTCATTTCTGCTATGTTTTGCTCAGTCCATTTTTTTGGGTGCAATTTATTTTCTTTCGCAGCATTTTCTGCAGGCAAACCAAATGCATCCCAACCCATTGGATGTAAAACATTATATCCATTCATAAATTTAAATCGGGCAATTACATCTCCGATGGTGTAATTTCTTACATGACCCATATGAATTTTGCCAGAAGGATAGGGAAACATTTCTAGGCAATAAAATTTTTTTGAACTCTTACTATTGTAAAGTTTTTCTTTTTCAAAAGTAGATTGCCATTTTTTTTTAATCGCTTGAAAATTTAGTCTTTCCATAATCTTAAAATATTATTTTTTTTGTTGTTTTTTCAAAATAGCTGCTTCTTTTAAAATAGATGCAATGAGTTCCTCTTGTATTCTGGATTTGAATAATTCAACATTACAGTTTTGATTAGTAGAACATTTTTTTCTATGAACTGTAACTTTAATACTATTACTTTGCACTTCGTTTGATAAAAATCTAACTGTAACTTTAAGCGCCTGATCTTTATTTGAATTATCAGTATACCAATCTGAAATAATGACTCCTCCAGAGTAATCCACTGTGCTTAGTGGTAAGAAGTCTAAAATATCTAATGTAGCCCGCCACATCGGATTAGAGGTGCTAAACTCATAATTTGTGGATCCCCTAGCTTTATTAATTGCTTGACCCAACCCAACTCCTCTACCTTCTCGAACATTTTTTTTAGCTCTTTCAGGACCAGATATCGGCGTTTCTCTCGTATCCACTTTTTTAAATCCACCACAGGACACAATTGAAGAAAATAGAAAAGAATAGACAATTATTTTGATAAAATTTCTCATTTTTTGGCTAACTATTCATTAAATAGCATTGTTAGCTCAAAATCCAATGAAAATAGGGAAAACAAAGGGTTATTTGAGTGTGGTATTTGTGCAACATAAGTTCAGAATTTGAGAGTATTTGATAACTTTTCATACAATTCAACTGCAAAAAAGCAGATAAATAGCCTGTTAATTATAATTAACTTTTTAACAAAGGAGAAACAATGAATAAATTAACAAAACTATTGTTCTCAGTTATTTCTTCAGTAGCTATTGCTACATCAGCTTTT
>MDTB01056468.1_pt1 | contig 10891 bp, 8 predicted proteins | sample 811161 | NCBI WGS metagenome assembly MDTB01 (sample SAMN05326650, study PRJNA326480) | marine metagenome | isolation source: seawater | place: Mediterranean Sea | collected 2009 | reverse complement strand
TGTCCCCTGAATCTAGAATGTCCTGAAAATTCTCCCTATTCTCTACCCGGAAACGGCGTCTCGTCTTTCGTGCGTGATACTTCCTTATCACGGAATTGGTGGTGCCGTGGGGCTATCTCTAGCTCTTAACAGATAGATTGGAATGACGGCGGGGGATCCCAAGTCGCAAAATAAACCAAAGTTCCTGAAGGCGAGGATCCAGATCGGCTCCTGCAAAGGCCCCATCAGCTACCAGGCTGGTCAGACTGTGTTCCATCACGATGACATCCCTGAGGCACGAAGAGAGCGCAAGCGAGAGGTAAGAGAGTGGGCCAGGAGTAAAATCTTGAGTGGAGAGAGGCCAGAGTGGAGAAAGTCGACGACTACGGGGTTCTACCCAGTTTGTGAACGGAGACAAGCGGAGCTTTACACAAGGGATAGGTCTAAGCCGTACCAGTACAATTATCGCGCAGAAACACTCGACTATGCACACATAGTGGAGCCAATTGACCAGCCTCAAAAGTTCCACGTGAGTAGAACCACCACAGCCAAGGCCGCGGAGATAGCCGCTATCCAAAAGAAGGATCGTTTACAGAGTGGGTACTTCAAGAGGAACCAGGAGATGCCCACTCATCCCAAATTAGAGAACTTGGCTCCGTGGAACAATACCGTGACACTCTCCCCGAAAGAGAGAGAGCAAACATTGCAAAGAATGACTTTGAAGTCCAGAGCAGCCACAGCTAAGGTGACGAGACGGCTTGGATCATCGGAAATGTACAAGACGCCGTACGAGCAGAGCAAGGAGATCAGCAATGATGTGCGAGAACTGAAGAGGACAGGCAAGTTTAACAAGGAGGAGGACCACACGCACCATCACGCGAAAGTGGCAGAGCAAAAGGTGTCGGTCAAGAATCGCAATGCCGTCGAGAGCAGCCGCAAATACAAGACAAACCACCATAGCGGCGTGTGGGAGTTCAATAAAGCCGAAGGGCGATACATGTGGTCGGACACGGGGTCGTTTGTCTATGAATCAAAGGGGGACATCCAAAAAATACACAATCCTGATGCGTTGAACCTCGAGGGGCCTGTGCAATTTCGACCTTTGAGCGGCACGAACCTGGTCGCAGTCGATCACGTTGACCACAGGTAGGATTCAAATAGAGTGTAGTATTATGTATCATCTTGTGCACGGTGCACAACTAAACAATAGTATATCTCAGCAGCAGGTGCCGTCATGACCGCACCTGACCTCCACCTGGTTTGCTACCAAAACCCAGTCTTTCCTTTCCCCCGACGTGCGGTAAACCACCTTGCCGTTTCGAGTATAGCAATGTGAGAGAACTCTCTTCAAACTCTTTCTCACTCTCTCGTACGTGGAGGCATACTTGCCTTTGTGGCTTTCCTTCGATAAAAACACATTCATATCGCTGCTCGGGTTCTCTTCGAAGCCCTCCTCTTGGAATCCAATAGCAGTACCTGGAAGGGCTGAGTCGGGAGCAAGCAGCGGCATGAAGTTATGGTCATTACTCTCAGAGAAAAGCACCATGGCCTCGCTCAACTGGCCTCTCAGCGTGGCGGGCCTGATGTTGGTCAAACACAGCACGCTCAAGTCTAGTAGAAAGTTGCTCTCCTCTCCCTTGCGACCAGTCACGATCACCTTACGGCCGTGGGTTGGCCCGAAGTCCACTTCGTTCACTTGCAAATTGTCTGCATTCTCGTGGGGTCTAACGGCTACCACCTTTCCGACACGGATCTCCAAATCGAACAGAGAGCGGTCCACGGAGTTGAAGACTCGGTGGTTGTTGGCGTGGATCTGTACCTTTTTACTTGTGCTGACTTCATCGTGAGGACCACTTTTTCCGCTCTCCCACGATGATTCATCATTACCTATGGCTGCGGTGGCCTCAGCATCGGTGATGAGCATGGACACTCTCGTTGGCTCTCCAGCAAGGGCCTTGAAGTCTCGCACTGCATCGTCAGCTGATTGTGAGCGCCACAGAATTTCCGCAAATTCTTTGTGCACGGCGGGGTTGTCGTTCCTAAGGAGGTTCTCTAAGGGATCAGCATCGAATAAAGGGTCCACTGCTCGAAGGTAATCGTCCAATGCGCGCGAATTCTGTATAGGGGGGGCCCCGATGTCGTAGCAGTGGTCGTGCGTCTCCCTCGAAATGGGCCTGTAACGACAGAAGAAATTAAAGTGCCAGGGTAAGAAGTACATTGTGTGCTTCTTCGCGTAACTATCGTCCCCAAATTGGTCTTTAAACGACTGTGCCAACCGAAAGTAGACTTCAGCCACTCGCTGCTCCGGTGAAGGATCCCAGGCGAGGTCATCGCGATACTCTTTGAAGAGCCACGGCTTTATCAGAGCGCCCCTTGCGGCCATGATGGCGTCCACATCGTTCTTCTCAAGCCGATCCTTGCACTCCCAGTGCGTCAAGAGGTCCCCATTCCCTATAATCGGCAAGTCGGGGCTGTGCTCTTTCGCCATCTCAGTAATAAGAGGCCAATTGGCAGGCTTCGAATATCTTGCCTCTCCAGTCCTACCGTGAATTGTGACAGCCTGTGCTCCAGCATTCTTCAACCCCTGAACCACATCCTTCACATTAATTCCCGTTCCTTCCGTGACCCCAAGACGGATTTTCACAGTCACAGGGAGCGGACTCTCTTTGGTAAACATATCGACCATCTTGTATAGCCTTTCTGGTCTCTTGAGCATGGCGCATCCTAGTCCCTTACTTGTAGCTTCCCAAATTGGGCACCCACAATTGAGGTCTATCCAAGACGCTCCATTCTCCTGCGCAAATTGTGCCGCCCTAATGCCTTCACTCGAGCATTTCGTGGCGATCTGGAACCCAAATGTACTCTCATCTAGCTCACTCTTACGGCAGAGTGCACGCTCCTTTCTTACATTCTTGTGATAGCCGCGGAACAAATTTCTCGCTATCGCCATTTCGCTCATCGTGTGGGTGCATCCAAAGTCAGAACAAAGGCGTCGGAATGCAAGGTTGCCTCCTCTCGTCAATGGAGCTAGGAGCAAGCGCCCCTTGAGGCTCTTCTGGAACTCATTCCAAGCAGAAATGGTCACCAGCGCACTTATAAGGAGGAGCACTCCTGGCATTTGCTCAGCGAGGACCAAAGTGTCGAGGTTTACCCGGAGGCTATTTGTTTACCCCTACAAGAGTTTATCTGTGCGGATATTAACACAAAGGCTATGAGACTGCCAAAAAAGCAAAGTGCGTCACTACTTCTCATAGAATACTTATCTGCCCTTGAAATTTTTCTGTGATCTTCTAGTAGTACTAATTATCCCATTTTCTTTGGGATAGTGTGCTAGAACGAGCTTTTCACTGTCTATGACCGGTCTGATCGCGCTGATCGTCATGCTCGCCTTTGCGCACCGCTTGGTGGCTCTAAGACCAGTATTTAAGGACCATCGCGCTATACAGGAGTCAACCAAGAGACTCTTATGTACGCCTGGAGACGACTTTGATATGAAAGTGCAAGACACGTATGACAAGATGAGCAAGAGGCGGATGATTATCTCTGAAGACAACTCCAAGGTCAAGCTGGTCAAGTCTCTACAGCAGAAAAAGAAGAGGGACAAGGAAAGTCTCGTCCTACTAGAGGGACACCGCCAGGTGATAGACGCATTGAGGTTTGGGTCCAGACCGCGGCATATATTCATCACCGAACGGGGTATAGATGGACCTCTGGGCTATTCACTCATGGAAGCCTTGACGTTCGGGTGCACAGACTCGCTCAGTGAGGTAGACATCATCAGCGATACTATTATGAGGAAGTGCTTCTCTGATGTTGAGAACGCACAGGGAGTCGTGGCTTCTTTCGCTCGCCCCAACCGCGAAACCTACTTGCCAAGCCGCGGGGGAGAGGAGGGCGCCTCTGACCAGCCGCCATTACTCGTGGTACTAGACCGTCTAGCTGATCCAGGCAACATGGGCACTCTCATTCGGTCATCTTTTGGCTTCGGAGCGGACGCTGTGGTGGTTGCGGAGGGATGCGATCCATGGGCGCCTAAGACAATCCGCAGCGCTATGGGGACAGGTTTGCAGCTGCCAGTGGTGGAGACGACGTGGGGTGGCGAGCTTCTGGATATTCTCGAAAAACCAAGCATAGAGGCTGTGGGGCGGCTGTACCCGAGTTCTCACGAATCCTACTCTGGAAGTCAAAATCAATACCAAATCCTGATTGCGGACTGCGACGTGTCGGCTGTGCCCTACACTGAGATTGACTACACCCAGCCCACCATTCTTGTAGTTGGAAACGAGGCACATGGCCCAAGCCCCGAGGCTCTTGACCTCCCTTGTGCCCGAAAGATCTATATCCCCATGCAGCGCGACCTCGAGTCGCTCAATGCTGCAATCGCTGGTTCCATCATCCTCTCTGAGGCTGCCAGGCAACGCCAGGAGCATAGGTAGAAGTATCATAGTATGAGGGCCATACTGGACAAGGTGTACCCTACTGCACTTGAATTGAACAAAAATAGACACCAATTACAGCTTATATCAGCCAGACTCTCCGTTGACCGGATGGCCAGCACGCTATCTTTGTTTGTCTCTAGGGGTCGGTACCCATCCTCGAGGTGGCCGCATCGAGTAATTGCTTCTGGAAAGAGTAAAAGCGACGCTTGCCGTTGTACGTGTACTGGGCCAACAAGCGCTCCTGCAAGTCTTGAAGGGCTTGAGCGGAGATGACGAGCTTCTCATTGCGCACCAAATCATATACGTTTGCCTGCTCCTGTTGCATGGGGTGCACATGCCCAAGATTGCGGCTGGCAAGAGCAAAATTCATGTTGAAGTCGTTGTCGATATAAATGGTCTTATCTGTGCTCAAATTGTGGGCTTCAAGAAGCTTAAGCAGGTCCTTCGTCTTGGGCGAGTCTGCGGTAATTGAGTCAAAGACGTGTAAGTTCCCCTCTCGGAGCTTAGCAGACAGGCAAATCATCATACCCATCGCCCTAAACTTGCGATTGAGGCTAAAGGAGTAGTCACGAATGACAGGACCGTGCGCTTTCATTCCCCCTCGCCACGCCGAGTTCCTTTTGTTTCCCACCTGGGACAAGCCCTGTCCTTTCTGCGGGCGAGGTTTCTTTTTCGAGCCAGAGATCTCCCCTACTCTCTTTGTCTTTTTAGGCTGCCTCACCTTCGCCCTCTGGTATCGAATAACTTCGTGCACGATGTCCTTCCTCAGCGCCACCCCGAACAATGTGGGGTCAAGCGGTACCATTTCACCCGTTTTGATGCCTGGTTCCTTAAATTTTACCACTTCCAATGCCTCAGTGACCTTCAATGGTGGAAATACGAACTCTTCCTCGCGAATAGAAGGAGTTGTCGCCGCTTCGGGCTCGAGTACCACCTCGAGGTCTTCCAGATGCAAGTTTGTGGGGATAGTCACGCCCGCAGTCATAGATCGTGTAGTCATGGAGACAGCATTATTACCTTTCACCAGACTAAGCCTACTAAACGCCAGTCGCAACATTACTTAGACAAAGTCACCGTATATTAATGTTTGGTTCTTCAGGCAGGAGGGAAGGGGGGTCCCTCTCCCTTTGGAAGCCAATAAAGGAAGACTGTCACGGGATCCATGCGTAATTAAAATATTATGATTGACTCTAATCTGATGATTTGGTCGTCGTTCACACATCAATGAATTTCACTTTACATAGCGGCCACGAAGTTACGTATGGCGTTGTTGCTCATCGTTCCCCAGAAAGCAGTGCCAGCAATCAGCAGCAGGGAATTGAACGCAATCTTCAATCCAGGAGCCCTCTTACCTTCGGTTCGGGCTTCTTTCTGGAGGGCCTTGATGTACAGAAGAGGGGGGAATACGAACATCATCGCGGATCCGAGCAGGGAGCCGGCGACGGTGCCCACAGTCGCCACATCCTGCACCTTACTGCACATATAGCCAATCATCGCCAGGAGGCCAACAGTGACCTTCTCTGTCGTGAACTGCTTCTTCAAAAAGGGCAGCACCTTGGGCAATGTGTCAACGAAGTGGTTGCGCATGACAAGGAAGATCAGAGGCTGACTGGCCAGCACGCTGCAGCCAAAAGCTACATTAGCTACCAAGGAGAGAGGATCAGCAGCAGCCAGAGATCCGAGAGCAAAGGACTTGGAAGATTTGCCAAACAGCTTGAGGCCGGCGAACATACTGCCCAGGTAGATTGTGGCGGTGGCGAGATGGGCCTTGGCAGCTACGGTGGGGAGGTCTTTCTTCTTCTCCAACTCGTTATAATACTTGGCAGTGTTGTAGTGGGACACAATGCAGTAGCTCACCATCGATGCCACAACGAAGAAAGAACTTAAAGGAAAAACAGTCGTTGCAGCAGCAGCCTTGCTCTTCGCCGCCGCCTTAGCCGCCGCCTCCATCGCAGATCCGGCATAATACTGCCCCCCAACCGCATAGGAGCCATCAAAGGCTCTTTTCAGCATGACTCCAAGAGCTGACAAATGACCCAATAAGCCAAAGGCAGAAGCAGACTTCAGGGTCCCCAAGTCCTTCTTCACGCACAATGGGTAGAAAACCAGGGAAGACAGCAGTGCAATAACGACGTTGCGGTTTCCAGAAATAGCTATAGGGGCGCCAGCTTTCTTCAATAATGTACCAAACACATCTGTCAAAACAATCGTGTTACTCAAGCACGCAATAACGGGTGCCAACACAATCACGATGGAGACCAAGAATTTCGTCTTCTGCGAAATTGTGCGCCCCCATGCCTCAGGGTACGTAGAAGCATTTGTAATTCTGCATACTTCACTTAACGTATAGAAGTTGTACGTCGCCCAAGAAGCCAGGGCAAGTACAAGGGCGCTGACGGGGCCCATAATGCTCGTGGATGCACTGATCTGGGCAACCTTGGCGCTCAAGCTGAATACGCCAGCTCCCACCATATTTTTTGTCAAGTTCACTGTCATGGCATTACTGGTACTCTTCGATCCTCCGTTCTTCTGAGCAATGTAGCCCGCCGATGGACCATATGACCGCATCTGCATTGCGCGCTGCGTAGGCCGCGCTCTCAGGGCCATCTTGGGGCCATGAAACCCAAAACAGACACCTAGTGCTACCAAGACCAACAAACCTTGCATATTTGCGCTGCTTGCCCCAAAATCTAACGACTTCGAGGTTGACGTCGTTGGTGCCAGGAATTTGGTGGTAACAAAAGCCGCTAGCCTCATTTGGACACGTTTGTGTGCGCCTTGCTGTGTCTCTTTGGGAGCACGAATAAGTTTCCTAGCTTCATTAAGCGCCCAAATTTTTATAGATAGAACTGTGGTGTTTACGTGTACCGTTGCCCGGTACAAAGAGGTAAAATGAGTGTGGCCGGCAGTGTGTTGAACTCTGAGCCCTTAACAGACGAGCAGCTGCGAGCTCTGTATGCTTGGATCGATGCCATCCCATTGAGTCGACCAAAGCGCAATATTCAACGTGATTTTAGCGACGGAGTGATGCTTGCAGAGGTGGTAGCGGCCTACTTTCCGGCGCTTGTCGAGTTGCATAACTACGGACCTGCCAATAGCATAAAGCAGAAAATCTATAACTTTGAGACGTTGAACACACGAGTATTAAAGAAGATAGGCTACCAGATTCCTCGATCGAGCATCGAAGATATAGTCAAATGCCGTCCAGGCGCCGTCGAGAGCGTCCTCAACAGTTTGCAGCTAAAGATGGCGAGGTATAGGGAGAAGAAGGCTATGCAAGGAGGCGCGGATACACCACGCGAGCCATCAATTGTATCAAGGACTCCTGGTGGTGCACCAAATAGCGCCCGATCCAATGCAGCTGCCAAGGGACCTGGTGGCAAGGGGGCGAAGTCCTCTGTCATGGCGAGCGTGGACGAGGAGATTCTTATGGAGAAGGAGACACAAATCAGAGAGCTCCAGGAGACAGTAGAGATTCTGGAGCTAAAGGTGGCTAAACTTGAACAGCTCGTTAGGCTTAAGGACACCAAGCTGCAGAAGATCCTAGGCGGCAAATAGTGGCCCGCGTGTTTGCTGTGTAATCTATTCATGGCGGTTCTTGTTTGTCATGGTCTGTTATCGCTAATGTAGGAAGGACAATTAAGATACTATATCTACAAATTTTGCTTGCATGCACATACACCCCGAATTCAAGGTGGCGCACGGTATTTAAGCTTCGGCCTCTATACGGTCATGATGTACGCCATCGCGCGGTCGTAGTCGTCCCTTGGGCTGTGCTGCGTGCAGGCACCCTTACGCCAGAGTTTTTCATCAATTTCTGTTATGCGTATATCATTCTGTTGCGCCAAATCCATGATGTCCTGCTGTTCTATACCTGCTCTAGGGACGTGACACAGGATCATTTTGGACTTAGCAGAAAAATGGAGAAGTTTCTTGGCCACATTCATAAAAGGTTCCAACAGCTCTCTCTTATATAGAACGTCACCGGCCACAATGCGTAGGCTATCTGGTGTCTCTTCCACAGATGCACCTAACATATCCCGCATAGCATATACGTCCAGCCCCTCGAACCAATCCAAAGCGCGCACAGAAGCATGACACTTATTGTGTGGGACATCAGACTCCATATGCACCAAGCTACGCTTATCATTATCAGTAACCACGACAGTGCTCGCCCCAAGCTTCTCGCACAGCATCCCGAGGACCCCCGTGCCAGCCCCTAGCTCCAGTACTGTTTTACCCCGCACAAAATCAGATTGATCTAGCAAGTACTCTATCACACCAAGGCTACCACACCACAGCTTCTGCCCGCTAACCTCCTTGGACGCTCCATCTTGTCTTTCCGACAGGGCTGAAAGCACTTCGAGTGGTATGAAGCCGATTGTGGTCACCTCGAACGTGTAGGGCCCAATGTTGAACTTTTCAAGCTCATATTCTATCTCGTCTTGCAGCTCACTCATGGTGATGATGCAAGTGGAAGGAACTAGAGAGCCCGAACTTTCCTCATGCTGAACCCCCGCATTCCTAGCACTGCTAATGTAAAAAGAGTTGCGTGTGTGATAGATTTCTTTATAGGAGAAGAGAAATGAATTCTACATACGTCACGGTATCGCTTAGAGCAAAGACCGTGATTTGAAGCATCAGGCAAAGAGGTTGGCCTATGTTCTTACTCGTCAAGCCATAGCTTGAGGTACTTCTCGAACTCTGCTCTCTCGTCCTTGAGGTGCTGATGGTCGGCGTCTGTGGGCTCATGGAAGTCGGCACAGTGTCCGCAGTCGTCACAGAAGGCGTAGCCGTAGGGTTGGTCCACTCCAGGAGGATAGTTGACGCTAGCGCGTTGCCAGGGATCGTCGCTGAAATCCGAGTAGAAGACATTATGAGCGGTAGGGGAGTCTCCGCCGAATTTCTTAATGAGAGGAGTCACGGCGGGGAACATCTTGTATCCAAAAATCTCGGCACACTGCTTGAGGTGGTAGTCGAGATTGACACTCTCGCTGCGTACGCTACCCTGAGGCGGGGCAGTATTGAACCAGGCCACCTGGTAGCATGTTTGCCATCTCCGGCTTCTGCTGTTCGTATCCCATCTAGCTGGATCCTTCAAAGCAGCGGTGTTGTAAAAGCCCTGGGAGCAGAATTCTGCTCCCCAGTACTCCTTGCTGAGCTCACTGAAGACAGTGGTCAACCTCTCAGTGGTCAAGTCACTCTCTGGGATGGCGAGGATGGTGTCACAGAGCTTGCTCTTTCCTCCGTACTGCACCATCATCGAATAACTGTCTGCAATCATGTACAGAAAGTCAGTCTCAGCCATGTCGCTCTCACATTCCATTTGCCCTTTGGAGTAGGCAAAGCCATCTTTTGTCCGTAGCTGCTCCTCGAAGGCCTCATTGACCTTCTTCAGACGAGTGCCACACTCATTCCCACTAGCGGAGGACACCTGTTCGTCAAATTGGTAAAAATCAACAATAGGATTGACCACACCACTGCTGCTCAAAGATCCCACACTCGCCTCAGGGTACGCGTTGCGGTACCAGCTGCTCAATGCACCAGGATAAGACCCACCGAACACGAACCACTTGCCCTTTAAATTGTGATCAGCGGTGTATTGTTGGGTAAATGCATTGAGGTCTGCTAGTGCCTGCTCAACAGTTAGGTGCTTCTTAAGGTTTTCTGTCTCGGAGTTGCCCCCGGGAATGCTCTCACCGTAGAATCTGTGCTCCAAAGCCACTAGCTTAGCGCTGTATTGCTTGGCCAGAGTGGCAAGATACCCGGCTGGAGCCCCACTGAGGGTACCCTCACCACCAATCTCGAAGAAAATAGGGGCATCAGAGCCCTCAGTGTAGTAAGTATCGTCCACAAAGTATCTCTGCGCGAACGTGCAGTTGCAGTCATCGTTGAAATGATCTGTTTTCTGGGTGAAGATCAGCGCATTATTGGCAGCCTTGGATTGAAGGAGCTTCTTGTACGCTGAACCACCTCGACAACGCTCTGGCAACTCGTGAGAGGCCATGGCGAGGCCAAGTGCGAGCAAAAAGGGTAAAATCGCTATTAGCGACATTTAGAGACAATACCAAGATAGAATTCGATTAAAGGGTCTTAACTTGGCTGTTACTTAGTCAGTGATGCGCGAACACTTCGATATGTAGCCAGTAATCGGTTAACCAGATCAGTATTAGATCACGTTAGCAACGCGGATGTGTGTTTTGATAACGGGCCTCTAAGCGCCCACTCGTGTGCTCTTTGGCCGATATTTTAAAAGTATGAGCCATATTAATGAGTTAAGGGCTCTGTGTAGCGACAAGTCTACCACAGACGAAGAAATAGATGCCTTTATCAGGTCCAAGCTTAAGATCAACGCCAGCAGTACTTTGATAGCCCAGAATGAGTTCGAATTGGGCCGCTTCATCAAGGAGCTTTTCGTATCTTACAAGTGGTACCTAGTTAATTATCCTGTCCTTACTAAGGCTTCTACAAGT
>MDTB01143371.1_pt1 | contig 10892 bp, 17 predicted proteins | sample 811161 | NCBI WGS metagenome assembly MDTB01 (sample SAMN05326650, study PRJNA326480) | marine metagenome | isolation source: seawater | place: Mediterranean Sea | collected 2009 | reverse complement strand
GGGTTGACTTCAATTCGGGTTGACTTCAATTCGGGTTGACTCTAACATTTCCCCAGATCAAATGGAGGCTATGCCTATGAACATGAAAGAACACGTCGAGTCCCTCGGGCTCTTCGATGGAGAGTCCCGCAGGAGCAACTGCCCCTCGTGCGGACATAAGAACACATTCTCTGCAACAAACACAAACGGAGAACTCATGTGGAATTGTTTCCACGCTGAGTGTGACGTGAAGGGTAGAGCCAACCGTCGCATCACCCGTGACAATGTACACAGCATACTGAGTAAACGTACTCAACCACTCGAGCAAAGTGTACCCTTCGAGAGACCCAAGTCTTGGTCTCGCCAAATCTCACAGAAAGGCTTGGACTACGCCAATGAGGTACATACCTCGGGACGTTACGACGACATCTACTACGATGTCAGACACAAGAGACTCGTGTACGCCATCCGTGACAACGACGGTAGGCTCGTGGATGGTGCAGGACGTACCTTGATCGGAGCCCGCCCCAAGTGGTATCGCTACGGTAATTACCGGGGCGGCTTCCGTATAGGCACATCCGATATCGCCTTTGTTGTGGAAGACATCCCTTCCGCCATCAGCATCAGCGACTGGGTTACAGGGTACGCTCTTCTCGGTACAAGCCTACGTGATGAGCACATCCAAGACCTCACCAAGTTCAGGCGGGTTGTTGTCGCTCTCGATAAAGACGCAACAGACAAAGCCTTGACATACATGCGAGCCTTGAATAGTCTCGTGCCCACTGGCATCTTGATGTTAGACAAAGACTTAAAGTCATTAGGAGATAACGAACGTGAACGAATCATCAGAACAGCAATCTTTGGAGTGTAAGATACTCTCCTTCTGCTTACGGAAGGATTGCTATGACAGGGTAAAGAACATCCTCACGAAGGATATGTTTGAGGGGGAATGGGCCCCAATGTGGCAGGCCCTCGTCGACGCCCACGCACAATACACCGGAGACTTCACAGGAGCCGAGCTACAGGCCTATTTCGACTCGAAGTATCCTGCCCTACCCGACAGCACCCGCATACGCTACTGGGAGCATTTTGAGACGCTCCAAGATGAGATAGGTAATAACATCGATTTGCAGGAGAGGATCATACGTGATCTTTGGATGCGGAATCGTGCTCGTATGATTTCGGAATTGTCGGTAGATATCTTTCTCGGTAAGGAGAATAACTTTGGAGAACTCAAACGACTCATTGAGAGTACAGCGGAGGATTCGATTGGCGAAAAGACGACCTACACGGAGGTGGACATGGGGCTCGAGGAGCTTCTGGACTCCCTTACGCTCACTCCCGATTTCCCCTTCGACTGGGGGCCACTGTCCAACTACGTTTCGGGATTGGATCGAGGACATTTTGGAATCATCTTCGCACGACCGGAAACGGGCAAGACTACGTTCGTATCTTTCCTCACTGAGAGGTTCCTCCGACAAGGGCTTACCGTTGCGGTTTGGGGGAATGAAGAGCCGGCTGTACGAACTAAACTACGTATCATCCAGAGCTATTTTAAAGCTACGCGGAAAGAACTGTCTGAGGGGCGCGGGAAGTTTGCTGAAGTATGGCATAAGGAGATCGCTGACCGTCTCCATGTTCTTGATTGTGTTGGAACGACCATTCAGTAGATTGATGACTGGTGCAAGATCAACAAGCCTGACGTCATATTTGTCGATCAACTCGATAAGGTGAAAGTGGCCGGTAAGTTCAACCGAGGTGATGAGAAGCTGAAGGAGATTTACTTGCAGGCCCGCGAGATTGCTAAGAAAAACAAATGCTTAGTGTGGGGTGTGAGTCAGGCATCTGCTGAGGCGGAATCCATGATGCACGTTGAGTATCAGTATCTCGACAACTCGAAGACAGGTAAGGCAGGTGAAGCTGACCTCATCATCGGTATCGGCCGTAGTGGGGATCGAACATCGGAGAACACCAAGAGGTATATCTGTGTCTCGAAGAACAAGCAGAACGGCTGGCATGGGACAGTGCCGTGTGAGATTGACATGTATCGCGCTGTGTTTGAGAAGAACAATACGGTGATTGATGTCCCGGAAGAGTACCAAGAGGATGTGGTGGAGCCAACAGAAGAGGAGATGAGTAATGTGGAGTGAATATAACGCGGAGTACCATACTCGTAAGAGTTATGATTCAGTGCTCGGTAGATGCGGGTATCAATCCCACGTACCTACTCCGTCTTTTACTGATTACATAGCTAAAGGCATCACTGTGTGTGACAGGTGGCTACAGTCCTACAAAAATTTTGTGGAGGATATGGGCTTACGCCCTTCAAAGCGTATGACTTTAGACCGTATTGATAACTCGAAGGGATATTTCAAAGATAACTGTAGGTGGGCAAGCTGGTTTGTACAACAATACAACAGGGCTAAAAAGCCGAAGAACTATCACTACGATAAGAGCCACACACAGAAGTGGGTGGTGTCCTTTCAGGTAGAGGGAAAGACTATTAATGTAGGAAGATTCGAGGACGAGAAGACAGCCAATAAAGTGGCGAAGGGTATTCACCGTTTGATTGATCGTTTTATTGAGACGGAGTTGTTGCGATGAACATCCTAACCTTTGATGTGGAGACAACTCACAAGCCAAAGCCCAACGGTGGGTACACACCACTTCCCTATTTTGGTAATCATCTGGTGAGCATCGGGTGGAAGGTGGGTAAGAACCCTGTGGAATACGCGTGTGTCTACCATGAGCAACGCGAGTCAGACTTGGAGCAGATTGAAAAGTTCCGCAGTGACCTAAAGCTTGCCGATGTCATCGTCGGGCACAATGTGAAGTTCGACCTCAACTGGATAAAGGAGTGTGGATTCGACTATGATGGACCTGTCTACGATACTATGGTGGCTGAGTACCTCCTTGCGAGAGCACGTAAGTGGCCGCTATCCCTCGATGCCCTCTCGAAAAGGTATGAGGTTACTGAAAAGAAGAAAGACCTTACGGAGGATTATCTCAAGAGTGGCAAGACATTCGCGCAGATTCCGTGGGAGATCGTAGAGGAGTATGGTATTGCTGACGTAGAGGCTACATGGGAGGTAGCTGACAAACAAGTAAGGGAGAAGTACAACACGACGTGGGAGGAGCTGTATGGCGAAGCACGATAAGTGGACTCAAAAAGAAATAGATACTCTGGTAACTATGTGGAATGCGGACCGTCCATCCAAGGAGATTGCGGAGGCACTTAACCGGAAGCGATCTACAATCAGTATGTTTGTATCTCGCCACTCTAAAGAGTTGGGTATCGAGAAGAGAATGCACCTGTGTTACGGGGGTAGACCTAAGTCAACTAAGCTTGTTCCATTTGAAAAGCAGTGGCATGGTGTGATACCCTGTGGACATTGGATGATTACGAAACCGTGGAGATAAACTATGTGTGGAGGAATCTATGAAGAGGATTTTACGGGAGAGATGTGGATGAATAAGAAACCGATGATTGACCGAGGACTACTCGGCGGAGTAACCTTAGAATCTGCTGTTAAGTTAGTGGAGTTCCTGAAGTGTGAAGCTGACATGGACGACGACCTAACGACAGTCGAGTACTACAATGGTATGCTCGAAGGATTAAACGCAAACATGGCTGGGGAGATATGCTCCGAAGCCCTTGAGAGAGAGATCAAAGCCTATGGCATCCAAACTTGTATCAACTTTAAAGCTTTCCCTACAGATGACAGAAGTCTTATCGAGCTTGGAGAGGACCGGTATCAAGATCGACCCAAATGTCCTCAGTGACATCGAGAAAGAATACCGGGATGAGATGAACGCCCTCGAGGTCAAACTACAACGTATGGCTGAGGATGCTATGGGCGACACGCCTGTTAACCTCAATAGTGCCGACGACCGCTCCATGTTGTTTTACTCACGAAAAGTAATGGACAAGAAACGGTGGGCGTCCATCTTCAACTTGGGCTCAGAGTTACGGGGTGCTACCCGTAAGCCTAAGCAACGTACGAAGATGACAAAAAATTTATTTGGCATGTACGTCAAGGACGAAACGAAAATACTCCACAAGACTGTCGCATCTCGGTGTACAGCCTGCAAGGGTGCAGGACGTAAGCGAGCTATTAAGAAAGATGGTACGGAAGGTAAAGCCGTACGTATATGTAAAGCCTGTGCAGGGGATGGGGTAATCTATGCGAAGACTAAACAAATCGCCGGTTTCAAAATTATTCCGAGGGACGCATGGGACACAGCGGCCGCCGGATTTAAGACCGATCACGAGACACTTAGGGAGCGTATGGATGAACTTTCTGGAGATGCCCGAGAGTTTGCAGAGTCATACTCGCGATACAATGCACTCCGAACTTACCTCTCTACTTTCGTCGAGGGACTCAAGAATAATCGAGACGCAAACGACATTGTACACCCCGATTTTATGCAGTGTGTCACAGCTACAGGACGGCTCAGCTCTCGTAACCCCAACTTCCAGAATATGCCCCGTGGCTCTACGTTTGCTATCCGGAAAGCAATGGTCTCTCGTTTTGACGGAGGGAAAATCCTCGAAGCTGACTACGGACAACTCGAGTTTCGTGTCGCCGGATTCCTAGCCAACGACCCGCAGGCTTACCACGACGTGGAGAGTAAGACAGATGTACACAGTGTTACTGCTGAGATCATTGGGTGTTCCCGCCAAGATGCTAAAGCGCACACCTTTAAACCTCTTTATGGGGGTACCACAGGTACTCCTGATCAACAGCGATACTACCGGACTTTTAAAGAGAAGTATGCTGGCGTGACGGCGTGGCATGAGAAGCTACAGAGTGATGCGGTGGAGAAGGGATTCATCACGCTTCCATCAGGAAGACAGTACGCCTTTCCGGGAACGACATGGACTGAATGGGGTACAGCGACCAACCGCACCTCCATCTGTAACTATCCTGTGCAAGGATTTGCAACGGGTGATCTCTTACCAATAGCCTTAGTAAAGTTATATAAGTCTATGAAATCAAAGGATTTAAAAAGTGTTATATGTAATACGGTTCATGATAGTATAGTACTTGACGTATTCCCCGGAGAGGAGGATACTTGTACTACCCTCGTGGTAGAGGCAATGATGTCACTACCCGAAGAGTGTCGGCGGAGATACGGTATCGAGTACGATATGCCAATCTCAGTCGAGTGTAAGATGGGGTCCAACTGGTTGGACACCGAAGTTGTTTACGCAAATTAAGGAGAGCGTAATGGGCGAAGTGAGCGTTTTGGACAATCCTTTCGACAGTATGTTGGAAGCAGTGAAGGCAGGTAACACGCAGGATTTGATGCGTCTATCTGGTCAAGCAGATGAGGACACACCCAAGGCAGGGTTGTCTCGCTTGAACATCAACTACGATACGGACACAGATGAGGGGCACTCCCTCAAGAAGGGTACATGGAAGGTGTACTACGATGGTGAGTTTGTTTATGCAGACTCTGTGCAGTTCCGCCCTTTGGTGCGGACATACGAGTGGTCTGTGTGGGATCAGGAGGAGGGTAAGTTTTCTAGCCGCTCCATCCAAGCACCCTCATTAGACTACCAGTTTCCAGACACAACGGGAGGTAACAAGTGTGGCCGCCTAACTAAGTCTGATGAAGAGCAACTCGGAGAAGACCACCCGCAGACCTTAGCCTCACGTCTCGCTACGTGTAACCAAGTGTTCTACGCGGTGATTAGTATGAAGGGTAAGACCGCTGAGGGTAAAGACGTCGAGATCAAGGATTATCCTGTCGTCTCTTACTTCAAGCGTTCAGGCTTCCGTCCTGCACGTGAGGCGATCCAGAAGCTCGCTAACACACCGATGAATGAGGTGGTGTTTGAGTTGACTACGAAGCGACATAAGATGGGGAGTGTGACTTACTTCACCCCTGTGTTTACGCAATCACGTAGTGTTCGTCTGGACGGTCCTACAACTGAGTTACTCACTATGTTCCTCGAGACTGTGAAGGCGTCAAATGCGAACATCTTAGAGCAACATAAGGAGGCTGTAAAAGCTAAGTCCTCGACCGAGGAAGTTGACTTGGCGGCGGACTTTAATTGATGCTAGCGGAAGTTCAGGTTAAGAACTTCCTTCAAGCGGCCACGAGGGGGGAAGCAGAGCTTTCCCCTTCTGTGCTTGAGGAGTTCGCACAGGAATGTCAGCAGGCACTCGAAAAGCAATTCAATCGTAACCCTGAGTGGAGGATACGTATGAGTGGGTTAGGACGACCCCTCTGCCAGCAGGTACATGGACGGGATGGTAAGGACGAGGAGATGTCCTACAATGCTATCATGCGCTTTCTCATAGGAGACCTTGTGGAGTGTGCAGTGATGGCGATTCTCAGAGGAGCGGGGATTAAGATAGTAGAGGCACAGGGAAGGTGCCAGCTTAACGTCGGGGGCGAGGATGTACAGGGTACCCTAGATTTGATTCTCGACGATCCTGTGGACGGAGAGAAGGTCTGGGACGTAAAGTCGGCAAGCCCCTACTCCTACCAACAGAAGTTTAGTAAGGGGTACGACAATCTTAAAGAAGATGATCCTTTCGGGTACTTGATGCAGGGACACCTGTATGCAGAATCGAAGGGGATGGACTTCGGCGGATGGATTGTGGTGGATAAGTCGAGTGGCGAAATCCAGTTTGTACAAGCACCGGACGATCAGCAAGAAGACAGGGAGTACTACATCTCTGAGGCTGGTAAAGTTGTCGAAGCCCTGATGTCGAACTTCTCATACAAGAAGCCTCCGATAGAGCCTATCCCGGAAACGTACAAGAAAGACGGGGTGCCCCATGAGACAGGGAACAAGCTCCTCGCAAAGAACTGTACTTTCTGTGGTTATCGTAAGCACTGCTGGCCTAACGCTGTGCAACATCCAAAGGTAACGTCAAAGGCGAAGAACAAACCTTTCGCGTGGTATCACACATTGAAGGTAAAGGAATTATGAAGACAGCAGATATCAAAAAGGTAGTTGAGCTACAGGGTAGGGTTCTTAAACTCAAAGATCGTATCATGAAGGATGTCGCAAAGCACAACACGATGGTCATTGATGAGTTACGACCTATGCTAGACGACGTGCAGTATGCTACGATCTACCAAGTAGGGGACATGACCTACAAGAGGGGTAAGATATTTAGTCAGCTTGAGTGTCAAGACTACGGGCTCGGGATTAAAGCGGACGGGCTAGCTACCCTCCGAAGAATTGTTGTGGAGAATAGAGATGCCCCTTCTGATGACACAGAAAGTGGATCGTCAGCTTCTTTACCTGAATGAGGGAGCTCACGCAGTCTACATAGAGTCGGCCGGTAGCAAAGGCGGTGATGCTTGGACACGGTGGGCTCGTAACTTTGACAGGTGCTTGCCCCTGACGATGTGGTCCCATAATGGGACTGCCCTATCTCACGAGACATGGGAGCGGGATGGTAGGAAGGCTACTGATGAGTTGGTTAACATATCGAATGCTGTCAGGCAGGGTAGGGTAGTAATATTCCCCGGCGATGACTACACCCGAGCACTCGAGCAAATCCGGAGTACAACTCCTAAATTGCACGATAGAATTTCTCAATCGATACAGGGACTTATGAACGTATGAGTAAACCAATCCGACATAAGTTCCGCTCTGATTATGAGTTGAGTGTAGCGAAGTACCTTGCAGAGCAAGGGGTTAAGTACGAGTATGAGTCTGCGAAACTTACGTATCAGCCCAAGCCGAAGACGTACACCCCAGACTTCTACCTACCAGAGCAAGGTATCTACGTAGAGGCTAAGGGATTTTTTAGTCCGGCGGATCGCCAGAAGATGTTGCTCGTGATTAAACAGAATACGTCCTGCGACATACGAATGCTTTTCTTACGAGCATCAAACAAATTGAACCGTTCTAGTAAGACTACCTATGGATCATGGTGCGATAAGCATGGTATCCTCTGGGCTGACGGACAAATACCACTGGAGTGGTTGGAGAAGAAAGTATGACAGACTTAACTTTAGATGAAGACAAGATACTCGCCCTCGAGCAAGCCGGCTTACTGAAGGGGCGGTACTACATTGTATTGGAGCCAGTTGAAAGTGAAGATGAGGACGAGGATGGTTTTGCTGTCCGCGCATACGCAACTAAAAATTTTAAGATGGAAGATGATGATGAGAGTGGGCTGGACCCGACTTATGTGGTCCTTCAAGGATTACTTGGGGCAATCCACGAGCACTTCGACGACGTGTACGACATGGGACTGGAAAGGGTTACGCTGGAGGCGTTGGGTGAAGTCGTCCCAGAAGAAGACTTGAAGCCGGAACACAAGGAACGTATCAAGTCGATGGAAGGTAATGTTATCGTAGCTAATTTTGGGAGCTTACAATGAGTGATTCTATTTTCTTTGATCCAGACACTGGCGTGACGCTCGACATCTCAGACGATAGGGTGGTAAAATTACCGGACTGGAAGAACCCCGACCACTACAAGAAGCAAGATTTTGAGGCCATCGAGGTCATCAGGTCTGTACTCACGAAAGAACAATTTACTGGCTATCTACTCGGAAACTCGCTAAAATATTTACTACGGGTAAACGATAAAGATACTCCCTTAATGAACGCGGGCAAGGCAGAATGGTATGCGGCCCGAGCAGAAAAAGAACTTTCGGAGAAATAATGGAACACATGTACTGCAACAAGATTGCGATTGACTACGACCGTGATGAGAATTTCACCGCACAGGCTCTGAAGTTACTCACGGATTACTATATGTTGCCGGATGAGTCGAGCCCCCAAGAGGCTTTTGCACGGGCGGCCTTGGCTTATTGTGAGGGTGATTATGGATTCGCTCAGCGTATTTATGACTATGCAAGTCAGCAGTGGTTTATGTTTGCTAGTCCTGTTCTTAGTAATGCTCCGAGACTAGGGGATGACCCCAAGGGACTGCCCATTAGTTGTTTCCTTACTTACGTTGGCGATAATCTTGAGTCCCTTATCCATCATAATAGTGAAGTTGCTTGGCTCTCCGTGAAGGGTGGCGGTGTCGGTGGACACTGGAACGATGTACGGGGTGTCTCAGACAAAGCACCGGGACCTATTCCTTTCATGAAAGTTGTCGATTCAGGTATGACAGCGTGGAAGCAGGGCCGCACCCGTAAAGGGAGTTACGCGGCTTACCTCGATGTGTCTCACCCAGACATTATCGAATTTATTAACTTTAAAGTACCCACTGGCGATACCAACAGGAAATGTTTTAATCTGTTTAACGCCGTAAACATTACAGATGCTTTTATGGAGGCAGTAGAACATGGAACAGAATGGCAATTACGAGACCCTAATGAAGGAGATGTCCGAGATTCAATCCCAGCTAGAGAACTGTGGCAAAGAATACTCGAAGCTCGTTTCCGAACTGGGTCTCCTTATCTCCATTTCATCGACGAATCCAACCGACAGTTACCAGATACTCAAAAAGCACTTGGACTTGCAGTTAGAGGGTCTAACCTTTGCTCTGAGATCACTCTCCCTACATCTGAAGAACGCACGGCAGTTTGCTGTCTCTCCTCAGTCAACCTCGAAAAGTACGACGAGTGGAGCGGAACAAGCATGGTTGGAGACCTTGTGCGATTCTTGGACAACGTCCTTGAATTCTTTATCCGAAATGCACCGCCAGAGTTATCAAAAGCTGTTTACTCAGCTAAACGGGAAAGATCAATCGGCTTAGGAGCAATGGGATGGCATGGGTATCTACAGAAGAATGGTATCTCGTGGGAGGGTCTCAGCGCGAAGTTTGCGAACCAACGGATATTTGCCGACATACACGCAAAGGCTCATGAGGAAAGTTTGCGTATTGGCAAAGAGAAGGGTGAGGCACCTGACATGGAGGGCACAGGACTTAGGAACGCTCACCTTCTCGCTATCGCTCCAAACGCTAATAGTTCTATTCTCTGTGGGTGTAGTGCTAGCATTGAGCCTATTAAGTCTAATGCTTACACCCATCGTACTCGTGCGGGTGCTCACCTCGTCAAGAACCCAAACCTCGAGGAGGTCTTAGATGCTCTCGGAAAGAATAATCAAGAAACGTGGAAAAGCATCGTTAATGCTCAAGGCTCTGCTCAGCACTTGGAGTTTCTGTCGGATGAACAGAGGGACGTTTTTAAGACTGCGTATGAAATCGATCAAGGGTCCGTCGTTGAGCATGCGGGTGATCGACAACCCTACATTTGCCAAGCACAATCCGTCAATCTATTTTTCCCTGCTGGTTCGCCGGCGTCTTATGTTAACTCGGTACACCTTCGCGCATGGAAGTCTAAACTCAAATCCCTTTATTACCTCCGCACAGATGCGGGTGTCGAGGCAGACAAAGTTGGAGTCGCAGTTGAAAGAGTGGCTCTACAAGACGCGGAAGAGTGCTTGTCATGTCACGGCTAGAGCCTGACAACAAGTGCAGTATCTGCCATTGTGAGTTTGACATGGAGTCTGAGGGTGGCATTCAAGGCTACATCGGGATCATCCCCTTTAGCCTTTGCCCGATGTGCTTCAGTGGTATGATGGACATGTACGACCAACTAAACGGAGACTTCGATGACAACGAAGACGGACAAGAGATACAGAGAGATGACGAGGACGAGAGCCGGTAAAGGCTCTGCTCTTCGTCCGATGGATAAGAAAAAGTACAACCGTAACTGGGAAAGGATATTTGGTGATGCACAAACTACAGAAGAAAATGTTAAAGATTTACCACCGGATCTTGAAAGCTTCGGTCAAGAAAAAATTTGACAAGGCTGATGATCTCAATTGGAAGCTATTACAGCTAGAAATTAAACTCAGACAGCTTGACGAGAAGGACGAGTCGTCGTAACATAGGTAGTGGGATATAAGTTTTCTCCCTTGCCGGATTGATCCCCGGCATTTTGTGGGCCCTTTGGGGCCTTTTTTTTCCAACAAAT
>MDTB01043411.1_pt1 | contig 10892 bp, 10 predicted proteins | sample 811161 | NCBI WGS metagenome assembly MDTB01 (sample SAMN05326650, study PRJNA326480) | marine metagenome | isolation source: seawater | place: Mediterranean Sea | collected 2009 | reverse complement strand
ATTGGGGCCTTAGCAAGAAGATATGGGCATAGGCTCACCTTTCATCCAGGTCAATTTAATGTCTTAGGCACACCAAGGACAAAAGCATGGCATCAAACGCTTCAAGATTTAGAGTATCATGCCACCGTTCTTGATATTATGGGGATGGGTAAAGATTCGGTTATGGTGATTCATGGAGGAGGCGTCTATGATGATAAAGAAGCAACGATTGCAAGATGGATCGAGCGTTATCATAATTTACCCGATAAAATTAAAAATAGACTCGTATTAGAGAATTGCGAAAAATCATATAGCATCGTGGATTGTCTTAACATATCTAAAAAAACGGGAATCCCTTTGGTCTTTGATACCCACCATTTTGAATGCTATAAATTATTGCATCCTGACGAATCATTTGAAGATCCATCATATTATATCCCTTTGATCTTAGATACGTGGACTATATCAGGTATCAAACCTAAATTTCACGTGAGCGAACAAGGGTCAGGTAAGATAGGTCATCATAGCGATTATATTGATGTTTTACCCGAATATCTCCTTGAGATTCCCGAGAAATATGGTGTCGCAATCGATATCATGATTGAGGCAAAGAAAAAAGAACTTACGATCCAGCAATTATATGACAAATATCCTCAATGCAATTGCTTGCGTTATCCTAAATAAATATATATATTATATATTATGGCTGAAATGAGTGAATTGATTTCAGCTAGAGAATTGACGCAAGGTAAAGTCAAGAGTGCAAACACTAGCTTCGGAAAACCCCGCTATAATTTGGTGGTTAAAGTAGACACTTGTGGTGGAGCATTCGCTACGTGGGCGAAAAGCAACTTGAATCAAACAGTCCCCTTGACACCCTTTGATGATTTTCTAATTAACGAGGACGTTCGAAAATGTCGTTCTAAGGAGCCTGATGTATGTACGCTCGATGAAAGTTGCACTACGTCCAGGGGTAATACTACGCTATTTGTAAGTGGATGGGATGAATGGATACAGAAAGCCAAGACATGGAAAACATCAGAGGATGCAGAACAAGCACTAGGTTTAAATTATGATGTCAGTAATTTTTGCATAGTCGTTTTAGAAATGGTCGACCCAAATCGTATCAGAGTGCCCTGTGCAAACATACCCAGTGTGGACTGTGTTGAACAATGTAATTATGATTTTCAAGGAGATAGCGATATTGATATGTGTAATGAAGATTTTCAAGGGTCCTATCCTGCATTAAGAAACATAATCAACAATATGGGATTATGTAAGGATGATGGAATGCCTTTTTTAGGTACAGGACAAACACCGAATGGCGCTAGAGAATATCTTCTCCATACAGGAGCGACGACAAAGTGTGTACCAAAATTAGTGTTAGGTATGAAGGAGTGTCTTCAAATTGTACGAGATAACGCGGGTACCCTAAATTCAAATGATTTCAGTATATTTGATAAACCAAAAGACACAAGCGCAGTAGCTGGACACGATTTGTCTAGTTCCTCACTCACTAGGCAAGGAAGCGCTCCTGCTGTACTCGTTGGTAGTGGTTCTTCTAAGAAAAGAAGAAACAATAGATCAAAGGGGCATAGAACTCGTAAGAAATCCAGAAAGTCTAAGAAATCCAGAAAGTCTAAGAAATCTAGAAAGTCCAAGAAATCCAGAAAGTCTAAGAAATCTAGAAAGATGAATAAGAATTTGTATCGTGGAGATCCCTACTAAATTTGATACTCATATAGATCTCATGATTGAGGCAAAGAAAAAAGAACTTACGATCCAGCAATTATATGAGAAATATCCTCAATGCAATTGCTTACGTTATCCTAAATAAAAATATATCAAAATTTGATATATTTTTTTATCCCCCGATATCAAACTATGGATATCGTCCCATTATCTAAAGAACTATATAAACCCGATTACGATGCCCATCGAGGCACTTATTATGATCGCTCACCTTTCGCGAAACGATCACGAAATAATCCCGTTATCGAGTGCCGATGTCGGGTCGGAACCTTTTTGCGAACCCATAGCCAATTTCAAACTCATATCAAAACCAAAACTCATAAATTATTCTTGGATTCCTATGATTCCTATTATAGGGATCAAGATTCTCTGCAAGAAGAGATAAAGGGTCTCAAAATAGAGAATGAACGTTTAAAGCGTAGATTGATGAAGCGCGACAATATCATTAAATTGCGAGATCAAGAGATCGCTTATTTGTCTGAAAAAGATAACGAAGATAATAAGAGTGAGGGCGATGAGAGTGAGGGTGAAGATGATTTCAAATCACCTAAAGCTGAACTTTGAATGAATCAACCTTAACATGTTTCACGAATTTGATGATAGGATAATTATTAAAATTTTTTATGTGGTAGATCACTATGAATGAGTATTTGATGGATTATGATCTCAAAGAAGAGATCAATATTTATGTGATGATCCATTGGGAGAGGGATTGGAAGCGTACGTGGAAGTGGCGCATCTTTCGAAAAGAACCGAGTGAGAAGTGGATCGAGCGTTATATCGATAAGGTCGCTCTCTCCTTCCAAAATAGGCGTCTTTTCAAATAATATTTTAATTATCTAATACTGAAAATGCAACAAGATATAACATTATTAAAATAAAGTATTCTGATCTTTACCATCTATATCTAACAATTCACTTTGATAATTGTATGTATTATATAGTAAATAATTCATACGATATATTTCCCCCTGTTGATCTATGATTAATTTGTTACAAAAATCTATTAAGTAACTGTGATTAGTATGTAATAATAATCTCTTACTCATATCAATAGCTACTTGATGATGAGGAATCATATGCTCCAAATAAGATTTATCATTTATTTCCATGTGTTCCATATGTTTGGAATGATCATCTGGTTTAAAAAATAAAGGATCACAACCACCATCTTCAGGCATACTCATAACTGGAGCGTAGAATTCTAATTTTGTGGGTATGCTTTGTATATATCCCATTCGATTTTCAAACATAGTATCTGATAAATTATTTTTCATCATTTCCATCTCCCATATTTCATAATTTTGTTTTCTTATAATATCCCGACATAAGTGGAGCATTATTGGATTGTTTGTATGAGGTACTAACATATGACTCATATCAATAGCTACTTGATGATGGGGTATCATGTGTTTTAAATATTCTATATCAGTTAGTTTATCTGTGCAAGGATTAGTACCCGTGGGATTGGGCTGTGAATTCATATGATGTGAATGATCCATATAATAATTAAGTTTATATAAGTTTTTTTATGATATGTTATATCCTAAAGTCTTCGTTATAATATAGATATATTTTTGTAAGATACGATCAATGTGGAGAATTGCGATACCCTCACTTGGTCGAATTGATGGATTAGGAAAGAAAACATTAGCAACCTTAGAGAGATATAAGATTGATAAATCAATCATCGATATTTTTTGCATCAAAGATGAGATTGATGCCTATCAAAAGAGATATCCCGAATATAATTTTGTTGAGGCTCCTTTAGGATTAAAAGAGGTGAGAAATTTCATCTTTCAAGAGTATTATAATGAAGGAGATTGGGTCATCAATTTAGATGATGATCTGGAAGGATTTCGTCGTAAAAATCCTTATGACGATCAACCGAGCTCTTATTGGGATCTTGACGATTTAAATGGAGAATTTAGACGAGGATTTGAGGAGTGTATAGAGAATGGATATAATTTATGGGGGATCTATCCCGTAGAGAATCATATGTTTATGAAAAATACGATAACTTATGATTTAAAATTTTGTGGGGGATGGTGTTGGGGATGCATCGTGCGTAAGCCTTTGCAGCTTATCGAGTGCCCCAATGGCGACGGCGATGATTATGAGCGCACTCTCAAACATTATTTACATGATGGGGGGGTCGTACGATTAAATTATTTTTGCGCGAAAACGAAATATAGACAAGTGGGAGGGGGGATGGACGGCCAACGCCTACCTCGATCTGAGGTTTGTGATTATCTTACCCAAACCTATCCCATGCTCGTATCAATACGTCAAAAAAAGAACGGTCCGAATCCTGTGTTACGAGACCGAAGATAAAAATATATATAATTAATAAATATGGTTTCAAAAGAAGAAGATAAAGAACAGAAATCTCTATGCTTGAATTGCAAAGTTGAAGAAGAGATTCAACCTCCGAATGCAAAGAGAGCCTCTTCATCGAAAGATAAATCAGATGGATCAGATAATACGCTAGGTGAATTTGAGGCCGATTCAAAAGAAGAGATTCCTAAGTGGTCGAAAAAAGTAGGAAATTATAGCCCTTACCCTAAATATTTGACGTGTGATGATAAATATAATTTAAGCAGGCGTGATGATTTGGTGGAAATTGCGGGCGAGATCCAAGGGAAATCGATCAAGGTCAAATTATCCCTAGGAGATGAGTATGCGAAAGTGTGGGTGTGTGCGTGGGCCTCTACCGAGACAGAAAATCCTCTTAAAATCATTGGACCAGGTCAAGCATATCGGTCCGATGAAAATCATGGTCTCCAAATGACAGATGAGAAAGGACGCGTATCTTTCACATTAAATTGCCCCCAACCTTATCATGTGGATGGGCGAACTTATTGTAGGCACGTGCATTACGTGATTGAGGATCGCGTAGAAAAGATTTGGATGCCGATGAAAACGAGGCGTGTCATTTGCCAAGCTACGATCGAAGAAGTCGATGAAGCACTCAAAGAAAAAACGATGATGGTTATCAACTCATTACCTAAAGAATATTATGATAAAAAGAAAATCCCCAAATCGTTAAATTTGCCTCGCGAAACTCTCGATAAAAAGTCTACGGATGAAAAGCGTAAGATCGTAACTGATTTCTTGAAAAAGCATTTATCAGAGTATCCTCCGATCGAGAAAGCAGTCGCACAAAAAGATCTGCTACTTACAGATATCCCTTTGATTATTTATTGTATGAATGAAGAGTGTCAATCGGCCTCACGTTTGCTACATCACCTTTATGAAGTGGGTGTCAATAATGTGTTAGAATTCTCAAAAGGTGTGGATGGGTGGATGGAGGAGCGTATCTTATTTGATGACGCATCTGAAAGTGAGGATGAAGATTCAGAATCAGACGAGGATTCAGACGAGGATGAAGATTCGTCTGATATCGATTATGAACCATTGACATTTGAAGGAGTTGAATATTTATACGACAAAAAAACAAAGAAAGTGTATAATGATGAGTTGACCGAAATAGGATTAGCGATCATGCGTGGCAAAATATGTCAAAAGATAAAATGGAAGAATGATAAATTTCAAAAAAAACACGAACGGGAAAGAGATGGCGAAGAAAGCGATGAATCAGAGGAGGAATCTGACGATGAATCTGAGGAGGCAGAGGAAGCAGAGGAAGCAGATGAGGATGAGGATGAAGCAGAGGAAGATGAGGATGAAGATGAGGATGAAGATGAAGATGAAGAGGAGTCAGATGAGGATGAGGATGAAGATGAGGATGAGGATGAAGATGATGAAGCAGATGAGGATGAGGATGAAGAAGATGAAGATGAAGAAGATGAAGATGAGGAGTCAGATGAAGAACCAACACCCGAACCGACACCCGAACCGACACCCGATCAAGAGCCCAAAGGAATCTATGATTATGATATGAGTGATTTAGAGCGAATGAATATGACTCAATTAAGATCACTCGTGAAAGAATTAAATGGGCGCAAGAAAACAACAATCATGTTTCCTTTGGGTAGCCAAGGTTTGAAAACCAAAGAGGAAATTATAGGATTGATCCTTGGCTGCCAAGGGAAGGCAACTAAGGTCAAGAGCAACTATCGTTTCTTAGATGCTGCAGATCTGCGAAAAAAGAAAGTGGCAGAGTTGAAATATATTGTGAAGCAAATGACCGATAGAGAACCCGAAGAATTCAAAACAACTTGTTCAAGATGGTCGAAAGGAACCCTCATAGGATATATCATGAGCTGTCGTGGGATACCCATTCATAAGAGTCAAAATAAAGAGAAAAAAGATCAAGGGACTCTCTCATCTCAAAAGAAGCAGGTGGGTCGTGGGTGGGGGTATGGATTTTAGATGGATAGATAGACTTATGATACAATTGATATAATAAGACATGACTTGATTTTATGATGCCTTTGCTATCTCGAAAGCAATCTTTTTTATATAAATGAGAGCGATCATTCATCGTTTATAATTTTAGAATATTATAGTTGTGATTTTAAATGGATCTCAACGCTGATTTATTGCTGGCACATAAGGGCCGTCCAATCATCAATTTGGATAGAAAGGATCATTGTGAATCCTTACGAAATATGTGCAATTTCTTTTTAGGAACCTTAAATTTAGGAGTATCTTGTGCGCTTATCTATTTCGTAATGACCAATATTGATGATAGTCAAAAAACGATCAATACTATTATTCAAGATACCTTTTTAGAAAATGCGACCGAAACACGCGAAATATTAAGCAAGATCCCAAGAATCGTCGAAATAGTTTGTCATGATATCCATTGCTAACTAAATTTGATGTGTCTCATGACTCATGATTCAAAAGATATTAAAATCAAAAGATATCAAAATGGATAACGAACCACAAATCATCGGCTATTATTCTAAAGCATCACAACAAAAAAGACACAGGAAGAAGGTTGTTAGGAAACAGAGAATCATCGCTTTCCCTCGCACCCATCTAATGCGCCGATTCTTTGTAGCATGGGCGCAAGCGCATAAGAAGAGTCAAAGATCATATATGGCGCGCCTAAATTATCAAGAGTTTCATAGATTAACGATTCTACCAGATTATGCGATTGTTGTTGATTCTTCAGCGGGAATATCAGGGTGGATGGCCGCAGGACCCCATACAATTTCTTCAATTATATAAATAGTTTCCTACTATATCCATTTTTTAACTAATATAGTATATATATGAAACCTTCTCCAGTAAAACTTAAATCGATTGATTTGCCCGACCCCCACAATTTATTAGGACCCTTTTCAGGAATGGATGGTCAGCCAAAGAAGAAAGAGAAGCCAAAGAAGAGTCTAGAGAAACCAAAGAAGAAAACTCAAAAAAAGAAGAGATGCCCGAATGGAACTCGTAGAGACAAAGCTTCCGGTGAGTGCGTGAGTAAATTTGAGAAATCTGAACCCTCAAAATCTAAACCTAAACCTCAACCTAAAAAGAAACCGAAAACGAAACGTACTTTAAAACCTTGTAAGCCAGGGCAAGAGAGAAATCCTGCCACGAATCGGTGCCGAAAGATAAGAACGCCTAAGAAGATTCAGCCTAAGAAGATTACGCCTAAGAAGGTTCAGCCTAAGAAAAGCACACCTCAAACCGTAAGTATGTCAGATGATGACAAGCAGGTTGTTGCCGAAAGAATCGCTAAGCGTGCGTTTGATTTGGGTCGTAATCCATTGGATACGGCTGGGATGGATACGGATGATGAAGAGTGGATGGGTGAAAATCCCGATTATGAGGATTACGTCGAACAAGTTTATCAAGAGTTGGTTGATAGCAAGCCCAAGAAAGCATCGCCGAAGAAAGAAAATAAATATAAAAAAGGAGAACTAGTCAAAGTATTGGGTAGTGATAATCTTACTTGGAAAATTATAGATATTAAATCAAGTGAAGAATATGATTTCATTTATAGTTTAGAATTAGTTGAAGGAGATGCTGTTCTTGAAGATTTACCCTGGATACCAGAATGTTTATTAGTAAAAAAAGCATCACCTAAGAAAGAGTCACCTAAACCAATCAAGATCGTTTGGGACGGCGGTGGAGATATCAAGATAGATGGGAAACAATACTATATTGACGAACATGGAGATTTGTATCTTGATGAAGAATTGGAAGGCAAAGTCGTAGGAAATTATGATGAAGATACTCCTCAACCTGGCATGAGGGTCGGAGCTGAGACGGGCACCGTGACCTGGGCTAAATCCTATAATCCTAAGAAAGAGTCACCTAAGAAAGCATCCCCTAAAAAAGTAGGCAAATATTACGCTAAATTTTACGATATTGCAGAAGAGGTAGATCCTGAATATCATGATAACGGGCATCTCAGAGAAAAACAAATGGATAACATCCAAAAGGTGATTGAGAGGCACCCCGAATTCAAACCTGGGGATATATTATTTGTGGGATCCACATATGAAACGCGTCAAGAATATGGATTTGCTATGTATTTGCCTGGTTATTACAAACAGGATGATTACATGACATCAGAATCAGGGTTTGATTTGCCGATCACAGCAGCAATTACCACAAAAACTTGGAAAACCATACATGCGATGGATCAGGACAGGTTCGCATCAAAGATGGGGGTGTCTCTCTCTCAAAATTATCATCTATAGCTGATATGAGTGTTATTGGGAATACTTCAGGATCCTCTGCGACACCTTCTGCCGTCTCAATTTTAGATGAAGATACATTGTCAAGTAATTCGAATACTTCTTTAGCCACCCAACAAAGTATTAAAGCGTATGTTGATGCGAATATCGTGACACCCGCAGGATCCAATCATGAAATTCAATATAATAATAGTGGAGAATTTGGAGCATCGTCTCAATTTGTATGGGATGATGCCAATAATCGTCTCGGAATTGGAACTTCCTCCCCTGACACAAAATTAGATATCGAAGGTGAAGGACACCAAGAATCTCAAATAAGAATGAGTCAGTATAATGACGGAGCCGATGCCCCCGACATTCGTTTCTTTAAAGCAAGAGGTACGATCGCAAGTCCCTCCAATGTGTCCGCAAATGATACTCTAGGGGCATTTAATGCAGAAAGCTATTCTTCGGGATCATTTAGTCAGGTCGGTGGCTTTGCTTTTTTAGCAGGGACTTCAGATGCCTCAAAAAGTCGTTTCCGTATCACCACCAAGCCCACGGGTCAAAGTTCGGTTCAAGCGATACTATTTGTGGAAGAAAGTGGCAACGTATCATTCGGAATCGGTACATCTAATCGGTATCAATTTCCTACTTCTGATGGTGATGCCAATCAAGTGTTAAAAACCAATGGCTCAGGAACACTCTCATTTTCAGATGATACAGATACGACTTATAGTGCCGGTTCAGGATTATCACTCAGTGGTACTGAGTTTTCTGTGTCTTCTAGTCAAACCACTATCACTTCGTTATTGTCAAGCTCTCTCATCGTTGGCGAAGACGCTGATACTAATATAGATTTTAGTACAGGTGACCAAATACACTTTTACACTGATGGTGCCAAACAAATACAAATTCAAGATGGTGTCATTGCTCCCGACACAACCAATGATATTGATTTAGGAACCTCATCTCTTAAATACAAAGATGCTTATTTCACAGGGACTGTTAATTCAAACACGTTCTCTGGTAATCTGAGTGGCAATGCTAGCACTGCTACAACCTTAGAAACCGCTAGAACTATTGGTGGTGTCTCATTTGATGGATCTGAGAATATTGATTTACCGGGCGTTAACACCGCAGGCAATCAAGATACCAGTGGCAATGCTGATTCGGCATCGATAGCCACCAATGTCACTGTGACAGCAAACAATTCAAATAATGAAACCGTATATCCTGTATTTGTGGACGGTGCTACAGGTTCTCAAGGATTAGAAACCGATACAGGGTTATCTTACAATCCAAATTCAGGACTGTTATCATCCACAAAGTTTAGCGGCCAAATGACAGGGAATCTGTATGTCGCGGGATCATTATCACTGACTTCTTCATCGTACAATGGAAGCGCGAATGTTACTATCACGGGAACCAATACCATGGGTAGTGGATTTATACTTGAAGATGACGATGGCACCGAAGTCACAATCACAGAAAGCAAAGAAGTTAAGATTATTGGGGGCACGGGCATCATTACAAATTGGACGGATACGAGCCATGGCACCGATGGTGATCCTTATGACCTAACGATAACGTGCAATTTAGAAGGCACAGAGCTATCATCGACAGGAGAATCAGGCGGTACGAAATTTTTACGTGAAGATGGTGACGGATCGTGTTCGTGGCAGCCCGTGCCAGATACCGATACCACTTATAGTGCAGGATCAGGATTATCCCTCGATGGTACAGAGTTTTCCGTAGATATCTCTGAATTGTATGGAATGGATTGGTCTGGACTCCCCACTGATACCTCCTCTTTATCCAATGGGGCATTGTATCTTGCAACATTTGAAGATGCAAATCGTGTTCGGTATCATTATATTACTGTGCATACTACATAACCTGTGAAACGTTTGAATCAGGAGTCTATTTTGTTGATTCTTTCTATAAATGGAATCACCAAAGGAGATACCCACAGAAGATATAGTCAAAGTCGATTTACAATTGTTGAAAGATATTCATAACGTGATTACGGTGGCAAATCAAAGATGCCATTGGAAGATTTCTGAATTGTATCCTTTAGGACTATTAGTCAAGACTCTAGAAGATACGATTGAGAGAGGTGAAAAAGATAAAAAATCTAGAGAAAAATTACGTGAAAATCGCACCTAATCTATCATAATAAGTATATATAAATAATCTATAGTATCATTTAATCCCACAAATCCAATTCTTTATAACGTTGAATGACTTCTTCTATACCTTCATCTCCACGCCAATCAGTTTGTAAAAACATTTCGGCAAGATCTTCTTTCCAAGTAGGAAAGTCTCTGTGTTTATCTTTATGAAACTTGTCGAGCGTCTCTTTGAAATCGGAGACTAACTTACTATATTTCACGTTTTCCAATAAGTTTTTCTTGGGCTCTCTGCCTTTCCCACGATCCATCCCATGTATGGTTTTCCAAGTTTTTGTGGTAATTGCTGCTGTGATCGGCAAATCAAACCCTGATTCTGATGTCATGTAATCATCCTTTTTGTTATAACCAGGCAAATACATCGCAAATCCATATT
>MDTB01217821.1_pt1 | contig 10893 bp, 10 predicted proteins | sample 811161 | NCBI WGS metagenome assembly MDTB01 (sample SAMN05326650, study PRJNA326480) | marine metagenome | isolation source: seawater | place: Mediterranean Sea | collected 2009 | reverse complement strand
TAAAAAAAGCTTATGAGTTGGGTCCAGGAAAGGTTTTGTGTAATTTGATTAGAAGAACTGTAAGTGATATTGATCAAAAAAATGTTTCAAAAGTTGAAGATTTAATAAAGCTAAGGAATTGATGTATGTTTGATCTTTCAGGAAAAAAAGCACTTATTACAGGAGCATCGGGTGGTATCGGAAGAGAGCTTTCTATGTCATTTTTAAATTTAGGTGCTGATATTGTTTTAAGTGGTACAAATATAGATCGACTTGAATCATTAAAAAAGGATTTAGACCAAAAATGTGAAATTTATAAATGTGATTTGTCAAATATCGATGAAACCAATGAGTTTCTACAGTTTTTGGAGAACTCAGGAGGAATTGATATTTTAATAAATAATGCAGGCAAAACAGAAGATAACCTTTTAATGAGGATGAGTGATCAGCAGTGGGAAGAAACATTATTGGTCAACCTTACCTCTGTAATGAGATTAACAAGGGGAGTTATTAGAGGTATGATAAAGAAAAGGTGGGGAAGAATTATTAATATCTCATCTATTGTTGCTTTAACTGGAAACCCTGGTCAGTCAAATTATGTTGCTTCAAAATCTGGACTTATAGGATTTTCAAAATCTCTTGCTTCGGAAGTTGCTTCAAGAGGAATTACCGTAAATTGTATTGCTCCTGGATTTATTAAAACAAATATGACTGATAAACTTAATGAAAATCAAATAAATAATATTTTATCGAAAATTCCAATGAATCGTATAGGTCTTCCAAATGAAGTTAGTTCTTCAGCCATTTTTTTAGCTTCTTCTTCTTCTAATTATATCACTGGTCAAACTATTCATGTAAATGGAGGAATGTTTATGTGCTGAGAGTGATTTTTTTTATTTTGTAAAAAAAACTATAAAAATATATTGCTTATCATTTAACACAAGTGTATAGCTCTCCCATTCGGTTAATAAAGAATTTTGATTTAGTTATTATTAAAAGATATTAAATATTAAACAGGTGAGGTCGGTAGTATGAGTGATATAACAGATCGTGTAAAAAAAATAGTAGTAGAACATTTGAATGTTGATGAATCTAAAATTGCAGATGATGCTTCATTTATAGATGATTTAGGCGCAGATAGTTTAGATACTGTTGAATTAGTAATGGCATTTGAAGAAGAATTTGATATTGAAATACCTGATGATGCTGCCGAAACCATTCAAACATTTGGGGACGCTGTTAAATTCATAAATGATAAAATGAGCTAACTTATACTTTATTTTGTTTTCATGATTTCTTCTACGCTTTTAATTAGTATATTGCTATATTTAGTTTTGAATATATTAAATTTTTTTAGGAATTAATATGAGACGTGTTGTAGTTACAGGTCTTGGTATGGTAAGTCCTTTAGCTAGTAGCGTTGATGGTACATGGAATAAACTTTTAAAAGGTTATTCTGGAGCTTCCAAAATTTCTCGTTTTGATACAGAGAAATTTTCTACTGATTATGCTTGTGAGATAAAGTTTGGTGATGGCTATAATGGTTCTTTCAATCCTGATGATTGGATGGATCCTAAAGATCAAAGGAAAGTTGATAATTTCATACTTTATGGAGTTGCTGCTGCAGAACAAGCTATAAAAGATTCTAAGTGGTTTCCATCTACTGATGATGATAAAAATAGAACTGGTGTAATGATCGGCTCTGGGATAGGGGGGTTAGGCTCAATTGCCCAAACAGCAATTCAGATACAGCAAAAAGGACCTAGAAGAGTGTCTCCTTTTTTTATTCCTGGTGCTCTAATTAATCTAATTTCAGGACAAGTTTCCATTAGATACGGATTTAAGGGTCCTAATCATGCTGTTTCAACAGCTTGTTCAACGGGTGCTCATTCAATAGGTGATGCCACCAGATTAATAATTAATGGAGACGCTGATGTTATGCTCGCTGGAGGATCAGAAAGTCCTATTACTGAGATAGGGATAGCAGGTTTTAATGCATGCAGAGCTTTATCAACAAAATTTTCTGATGATCCAAAATCAGCATCTAGACCTTATGATAAAGATAGAGATGGTTTCGTAATGGGAGAGGGCGCAGGTGTTTTAGTATTAGAAGACTATGAGCACGCTTTATCTAGGAGTGCTGACATATATTGTGAAATTATAGGTTATGGTTTATCTGGTGATGCTTTCCATATTACAGCACCTTCTGAAGATGGTGATGGTGGGTATAGATCAATGGTCGCAGCAATTGATTCCTCTGGACTTAGTTATAAGGACATAGATTATATAAATGCACATGGTACATCTACTATGGCTGATATAATTGAACTTGGAGCTGTTGAGAAATTACTTGGTGATCATTCTAACAATGTGACTATGTCATCTACTAAATCTTCAATAGGTCATTTATTAGGTGCTGCTGGAGCAGTTGAAGCCATTTTTTGTATTTTATCACTTAGAGATCAGGTAGCTCCACAAACATTAAATTTAGATATAATTGATAAAGAAACTCAGATAGATCTAGCACCCAATAGAATAGTTAACAGAAAAATTGATTATGCCTTATCAAATTCATTTGGTTTTGGTGGTACTAATGCATCTTTAATTTTTAAAAGAATCTAAAAAATAAGATGAGAACTATATTATCCAATTTTTTTGCGATTATTATTTTTTTTTAACATTAATTCTTTTATTGGAGTTATTACAAAACTATAATCCTAATTCTTCTACTAGTAGTAAAAAATTTCATTTGCTCCTCATTGAAAAGGGTGACACCTTGAGAACTATCACAAATAAATTACACAATATTGGAGTAATCAAAAATAGAGGTGTTTTTGAGTTATTTGCTAGGCTTTCAAATTATGAAAAATCTATAAAATATGGCCATTATATTATATCAAATGAATCTTCTATAAAAAAAATATTGCATAAACTTAATTCAGGAGAAGTTATTCAAAATCGTATAACAATTCCTGAAGGTATGACGAATAGTAGGGTTTTGGAAATAATAAAAAAAAATGAATTTTTGTCTGGTGATATAGAATTCTCTGATCTACCTGTTGAGGGCTATTTAGCACCAGATACTTATTTTTACGAAAATGGAGAGAAAAGAAAAGAATTAATAAATAGAATAGAGCAAGCTCAATTAAAAAAAATCAATGAAATATGGAAAAATATTCAAAATAAAAATATGTTAAATTCTCCACATGAATTAATTGTTCTTGCATCTATAATTGAAAAAGAATCTGGAAATAATGATGAACTTAATTTAATTTCTTCAGTAATGCATAATCGTTTAAGAAAAAAAATGAGATTGCAGGCAGATCCAACAGTAATATATGGAATTACTAAAGGAAAAACAAAATTAGGTCGTTCTCTAACTAAATCTGATTTAAGAAAATATTCTGAATATAATACTTATCTAATAAATGGGTTACCTCAAAATCCAATTTGTAATCCAGGTGAATCAGCATTAAATGCAGCAGCAAATCCGTCTGATACTAAATTCTACTATTATGTATCTAATGGGAAAGGAGGACATTTCTTTTCTAAGAATCTTGAAGAACACAATAAAAATGTTAAATTATATCAATCAACATTCAATAATCCTGATTAATTATTTATTCAAAGTTATAAATTTCTTGGTTAGTTTAACTTATTTGGAACAAATTTATGAAAAAAAAATCTAATTATCTGAAAAATAAATCAAGTGAAATTTGGGGAAAAATACTTCAAGAGTCAGATGAGGTTAAAAAAAAGGAACCAATTCTAAAATATTTTCTTGATAAGAAAATACATTCACACAATTCACTTCAGGATTGCTTAGGTAATTTAGTGGCAGAAAATTTAGATAATAATTATTTAAATTATGTTGACTTAAGAAAAATTGCTGACTTTGCTATTAACAATGATAATGAAATCATAAGTTTTTGTGTTGAAGATATTTTGGCTTATTTTGACAGAGATCCAGCCTGTACTAAATTTATTAACCCAATATTATATTACAAAGGTTTTCAGGCTTTAGAATGCTATAGAATTTCTCATTTTTACTCAAAAAGAGGTGAAATGGATTTAGCTTATTTTATTCAAATGTTAGTTTCAAATAAATTCTCTGTTGATATACATCCTTCTGCAAAAATTGGAAAAGGTATTTTAATGGATCATGCACATGGCATAGTAATAGGTGAAACTGCTAAAGTTGGTGATAATGTTAGTTTTTTACATTCTGTGACCTTAGGCGGAACAGGAAAAGAAGAGGGTGATAGACACCCTAAAATTGGTAATGGTGTTTTATTGGGTGCAGGTGCAAAAGTTTTAGGTAATATAGTTGTTGGAGATTGTGCTAAAATTGCTTCAGGGTCAGTAGTATTGATAGACGTACCTGATAGAAAAACAGTAGCAGGTATTCCTGCTAAAATAGTTGGGGAAATTCCAATAGAAATTTTACCATCAAGATCAATGGATCATAAATTAAATAGTGATATTTAGTTATAAAAGGAGATTTATTGGTTCTTCTAAAAAAGATGCTACTTCATTTAAAAAAATTGCGCCATCTGCTCCGTCAATCATTCTATGATCTACAGATAAAGTTAATTCAATTATAGTTTTTTTTAAAACATTATCTTTTTCATCAAAAACTGCAATTTCTTCTGCCTTTCCTACAGCAAGAATTGATCCTTGTGGTGGATTAATTATAGCATCAAAATTATTTATTCCCATCATCCCTAAATTAGAAATTGTTATTGTTCCTCCATCCAGTTCATCTGGTTTCAATCTTTTGTTTCTAGATTTCTCTATTAATGATTTAGTATTATTACTTAAATCAGATATTGATGTATTTTTCACATTTTTTATTACTGGAGTTAGAAGACCGTCTTCTAAAGCTACAGCTAAAGAAATATCAGTACTATTGGCTTTAATAATTCTATCCCCACCCCAAGTGACATTACATTTTGGATTATTATGTAAAGCATGTGCGACAGCTTTTATTATCAAATCGTTTAAAGAAACCTTGATTTTATTAGGTTCTAACTTTTTATTTAAAACTCTCCTAGTAGACATTAATTTGTCAATAAAAACTTTTTTTCTTAAATAAAAATGTGGAATTTCTCTTTTTGATTTACTAAGACGTTCTGCAATGGTTTTCCGCATTGGGTTGAGTAAGATATAATCTTCTTTATTATTTGAGTTAATATCAGTTGTTGAAGTTGTGGAGCTGTCTAGTTTTAAATAATTATCTATATCTGCTTTCACTATCCGCCCTGAAGGGCCAGTACCTTTTATTTTTTTAAATTCAATATTGTTTTGGAGTGCAATTCTTTTTGCAAGAGGAGAAATTTTAATTCTATCATTTGACAAAATGTTATTTTTAGCATTTTTTTGGATAATTATTTTCTTATTATCAGAGTTTGATAATAAATTTTTACTATTAATAGTTTCTTTTTCTGCAAATATTGTAGAGTTTTGATTTATTGGATTTAAGCTTTCTTCAACTTTTGGTGAATTTGATGATTTTAGTAAAGCTATAGGTTCATTCACTTTTACATTTTCAATCCCTTCTTTAATAAGAATTTTTTCTATTGTTCCATCTTCAGAACTTTCAAATTCCATAATTGCTTTATCAGTTTCTATTTCAGCAAGTAAATCTCCAGCCTTAATTATATCTCCCTCTTTAACCAGCCATTTTGATAATTTACCTTCAGACATAGTTGGTGAAAGAGCTGGCATTAATATTTGGGTTGTCATAACTTTATCTATTTCCAATAAGTAACTTTTTTTATCATTTCAAAAATTTCTTCAGGTTTTACTAGAGCTTCTTTCTCTAGATTTTTAGCATATGGCATTGGGACATCTTTCCCTGAACAATTTAATACTGGTGAATCTAAATAATCAAAAGTATTTTCCATAATTGAAGCTGATAAATGATTTCCTATTGAACAAACGGGAAAACATTCTTCAACTGTAATACATCGATTTGTTTTTCTTACAGAATTATAAATAGTTTCATAATCTATCGGTCTAAGAGACCTAAGGTCTATTAGTTCAACACTGATATTAATATCATTTGCCAATTCAATAGCCATTAGTGAATGTTTAATTCCAATTCCATAACTTACTAAAGTTATATCTTCACCTTCTATTAAAACTTTAGCTTTCCCTATAGGAATTAGTTCATCAATAATTTTTGATGAAGACAATTTATCATTATACAATATTTCATTTTCTAAAAAAATTACTGGATTAGGATCTCTTATAGCAGACTTAAGTAGTGCTTTAGCATCATTTGCTGAAAATGGTTGCACTACCTTTAAACCTGGGACAGATGAAAACCAAGGTGCAAAATCCTGAGAATGCTGTGCTGCAACTTGTGAAGCAGCACCATTAGGACCTCTTAAAACGATTGGACAACTCATTTGACCACCTGACATATAAAGTGTCTTAGCACAGGTGTTAATTATTTGATCCATTGCTTGTAAGGAAAAATTAAAAGTCATGAATTCTACTACAGGTTTTAATCCGCCAAAAGCTGCTCCAGCAGCTAAACCTGTAAATCCATGCTCAGTAATTGGTGTATCAATAACTCTTTCATTGCCAAACTCATCTAAAAGACCTTGCGATACTTTGTATGCTCCTTGATACTCTGCAACTTCCTCTCCCATTAAGAAAACATTTTTATCTGAGCGCATTTCTTCAGCTAAAGCATCTCTTATTGCTTCCCTTACAGTAAATATAGAATTATGGTCCTCATTTTTGTTTGTTTGTTTGGAAGACTTTTTAGGGGAACTGTTAGGAGTTAATAAAGTAGGTTCCTGAGAATTTTCTAAAATAGGATTCTGCTTATTTAAAGAAACTGAATTATCAATGATTGAAGCAATCGGAGTATTTATTTTTATTTGATTTTCACCTTCCCTTACAAGAATTTCGTGAATTATTCCATCACAGGAGGATTCAAATTCCATAATCGCTTTGTCAGTTTCTATTTCAGCAATAATATCGCCAGCTCGAATTTTATCTCCTGGTTTTACAAACCATTTAGAAATCCCACCTTCTTCCATGGTTGGGGATAGTGCTGGCATAAGTATTTCATTATTGTTCATTTTTAAAAAATCTCGCTAACATTCATTTTTTAAATATAAATATCTTCAAACAAGTCAGATAAATCAGGTTCTTTACTTTCAATTGCAAAGTCTGCAGCCTCAGAGATAATTGATTTTATTTCTTGATCAATTTTTTTAAATACTTCTTCTTCAAGACCTTTGGTTAAAAGATATTTTTGAAAATTTTCAATTGGGTCTTTTTTATCTTTAATATTTTGAACTTCTTCTCTTGTTCGGTATTTAGCTGGATCTGACATTGAATGGCCTTTATATCTATAAGTATTCATCTCTAAGATATAGGGCCCATTATTATTCCTACAATTTAAAGCTGCAGTTTCGGCAGCTTTACTTACTTTTAATACATCCATTCCATCTATTAATTGACCAGGTATATTAAAAGATTCGCCTCTAGAAAAAAGTTTTTGAGATGATGATGCCCTATCAATAGAAGTACCCATAGCATACTGATTATTTTCTATTATAAAAACTACAGGTAATTTCCAAAGGGAAGCCATGTTGAAAGTTTCATAAATTTGTCCTTGATTAGCTGCTCCATCTCCAAAATATGTAAAACATACAGATCCGTTATTTGTATATTTGTTTGAAAATGCTAGTCCAGCCCCAATTGGAACTTGAGCAGCAACAATACCGTGTCCACCATAGAATTTTTTAGATTTACTGAACATATGCATAGACCCTCCTTTACCTTTGGAGTAGCCAGTTTTTTTTCCAGTTAATTCAGCCATAACTCCTTTAGGATCCATTCCACATGACAACATATGGCCATGGTCACGATAAGAAGTTATAACTTGATCTCCTTCTTTTTTTATTGAATCAATGCCAACTACTACAGCTTCTTGACCAATATACAAATGACAAAATCCTCCTATTTTACCCATGCCATATAATTGGCCTGCTTTTTCTTCAAATCTTCGAATTAAAAGCATTTTTCTATAAAGATCTAAATACTTATCAACTATATTTTTTTTGGACATTTTTTTAGTTTAATATTAAACTATTAATTTCGCAACAAAATAATTATTTTATTATCATTATTTCATCATTCCTAATTAATCCAAGTACAACTCTAGCCTGTTGATCTAATAAATCCAAATCAATATTGTTTTTATTTAGTTTATTTGTTTTATTCTCAATATGGAAAGTTTCTTCTTTTAGTAAAGTCAAATTATTATTCAATTCAATTATTTGGAATTCCAATTCAATATTTTTTTTAAGTCCATAATTTCCAAAAATTGCAACATAAGTGAAATAAAAAAAAAATATAATTAAAATATTAAACATTAAAAAATTAACAAAAAAAGTTTTTATATTTTTAGATGAATAAAAAAAATTAGTCATTTTATATTACAAAAATTAAGCATTATAAACATACATATTAAATAAATATAATAAAAAAACTATAGTAAACATGAAACACCAGGTAATTTTTTTCCTTCCATCCATTCTAAAAATGCTCCACCAGCCAAAGACACATAAGTAAAATCTTGATCAGATTTTGATTTTTTTAATGCTGCAACGGTATCACCTCCACCAGCTACTGATATTAATTTGTTAGCTTTAGTTTGTTTTGCTGCAAATAAGGATGTAGTAATAGTCCCTTTATCAAAAGGTTCTAATTCAAAAGCACCCATTGGTCCGTTCCAAATAAGGGTTTTTGAATCTGAAAATATTTCTTTTATTTTATAACAACTAGATGGTCCTATATCTAAAATCATATCGTTATTACTAATATTTGTAATTTTTTTAATTGTTGATTTTGCATTTGCAATAAATTCTGAAGCTACCACTACATCATATGGAAGCTGAATTTTACAATTGTATTTCTTAGCTTCATCAAGCACTGTTAATGCTGTTTCTTTAAGGTTTTTTTCACACAAGGAATTTCCAATATTTATTCCTTGTGAAAAAAGGAAAGTATTCGCCATACCTCCGCCAATAATTAAGTTATCAACTTTCTTAATTAAATTTAATAGCAAATCTAATTTAGTAGAAACCTTAGCACCTCCAACAACTGCAGTTATGGGTTTTATGGGTTTTTTTAAAACATTTTCTAAAGTTTCAATCTCTTTTTTCATTAAATTACCAACACAATTAGGTAGTAATTTAGCTACCCCGACGGTTGATGCATGAGCTCTATGAGCAGCAGAAAATGCATCGTTACAATAAATATCACCTAATTTGGATAATTCTATAGAAAAAAGCTCTCCATTCTTTTCTTCATCAGGATGAAAGCGCAAATTTTCCAACAATAATATGTCTCGGCATTTTAGACTTTTAATAACTCTCAAAACATTATCACCGATTAATTCTGATGAAAAATTAACTGAAAAATTCAATAATTTTTCTAAAGCAGGTACAATTGGTTTAAGACTTAGGTCCTTTTTATATAATCCACCAGGTCTCCCAAAATGAGAAATCAAAATTGTTATACCTCCTAAAGATTGGATAGATTTTATGGTTGGTAAAATACTTTTAATTCTTGATAAATCAGATATTTTTCCATTGCTCATTGGAACATTAAGATCGACTCTTAATAATATTTTCTTATTGTTGATATCATAATTTTTTAGGGTTTTAAGTGGCATTTTATTACAAAGACAAATTATCCTAATTTTTCTTTAACTTTTTTAACAACATTTTCTGGTGTTATTCCAAAAAAATCATAAAGATCTTTAGCCGGTGCTGACGCTCCAAAATCACTCATCCCAATAAAAAAGTTATTTTTATTTTTTCTCCAGCCAGAATGCAGCCATTTATCCCATCCCATTTGCGTAGCTGCTTCTATAGCAACCATTAGGCAATTTGAGGTTAGTGTTTTTCTTTGATATTTAAGTTCTTGTTTTTCAAAAAGTTCCCAACAAGGCATAGATACTACCCTGGTGCCAATTCCCTCCTTTTCTAAAATTTCTTGTGCTCTCAATGCAACTGAAACTTCTGATCCAGACGCTACAAGTACTACCTTTTTTGGTAGTTTTGCTTCATTCAAGACATAAGCACCATAACTTGTAAAATTTTTAGGGTAATGTTTTTTTCTAATTGTTGGTAAGTTTTGCCTAGAGAGTGCAATAGTTGAGGGAGTTTTTTTATTTTCTAGTGCTATTTCCCAACTTTCAGCAGTTTCTATAGTATCCGCCGGTCTGAATACAAGCATATTAGGTGTTGCTCTTAGCATGGCCAAATGCTCAATTGGTTGGTGTGTCGGACCATCTTCTCCTAAGCCAATGCTATCATGAGTCATAACATATATCACTCTTATTTTCATAAGTGATGATAATCTCATGGCACCTCTAGCATAATCTGTAAATGCTAAAAAAGTACCACCATAAGGTATAAGGCCACCATGAAGAGAAATTCCATTCATTGCTGCAGACATTGCATGTTCTCTTATTCCATAATGTATGTATCTCCCGTTCTGATTTTCTGGAGAAAAGATACTTAGTTCTGGAGTTAATGTATTATTAGAGCCCGTAAGATCAGCAGATCCTCCAATTGTATAGGGAATAATGGTATTAACAACTTTAAGTATTAGCTCTGATGATTTTCTTGTTGCTATTGTAGGCTGCTCATTAATTATCATTTTTTTAAAACTAGTAAATTTACTTTTTAGATTGCCAGGAATCTCACCTGCAATAGATTGTAAAAATAATTGTTTCTTTTTTTGTGATAATTTTTCTAAATCATCGCACCATTTTATTCTCAGGTTAGAATTTCTATCGCCAATTTTGAGCCAGGCATCTTTTATCTCTTTTGGGATATCAAAAGGTTCATAATCCCAATGAAATAATTTTCTTACAAG
>MDTB01182037.1_pt1 | contig 10893 bp, 9 predicted proteins | sample 811161 | NCBI WGS metagenome assembly MDTB01 (sample SAMN05326650, study PRJNA326480) | marine metagenome | isolation source: seawater | place: Mediterranean Sea | collected 2009 | reverse complement strand
AATGGTTGATACCATTGGCTTAAATACTTTTTATGAGACAAATAAACAAGATTATGTATGGGATACTAGAGTTAAAGCATATGTGATTAATTGTTTAGATGAAAATATTGCCAATAAAGTTAAAAGTAAGTTATCTAAACCAGGAATTGACATAGCTAAAGTTCAATTAAAAATTAACAAGAAGTCCTCATTAAACATGGATGTAAGAGAAGGGGTTTTTCTTAAAGGAGAAAACTCTTTTGTGGATCAGGTAGATTGGATTCCTGGAGTTTCAGATTTAATTTTTGATAATCAAAATATAAAGATTGTTTATATTGAAGATGTTTTAAGTCCTCAGATTAAAGAATTAAAAGAAGCAAAAGGATTAATTACTTCAGATTATCAAAATTTTCTCGAAAATGAATGGTTGATGGAGTTAAAAGGAAAATATCCAGTTCAGATTAATCATTATGTTTTGGATTTAGTAAAGAATAATCGTTTGAACGAATTGGATGAAATTGAAAAAGAAAAAAGTATTCCTGTTTTTAAAGGACACTTTAATATAGCTTTTAAAAATGCCATAAATATACTTGGCTCATCAAAAGAAATATTTTTTGAATGGTATGGTAATATTTATACTACTGAGTTGAAATAATTCTATAAAGTGTTTAAGAATCCCTTTTATATATTATTAATGATGCTAGTGTCGTCATGTTCTTATTTTAATAGAACAGATGATGTTTTGCTTGCCAGAGTCGGTGATGCAGATTTATATCTATCAGAATTAGATTATTTAGTTTCAAATAATTTAAGTACTGAGGATAGTTTTGCTTTTATGCAAGGTTATATTAATAATTGGGCGAAACAAGAGTTGTTACTTCAAAAAGCTGAGCTCAATATAGATCAAAATCAATTAGAAATTGACGATAGATTGGAGGCATATAGAAGATCGCTATTAATTCATGCATATGAACAGAAATTAATTAGACAAAGTATTGATACGATTATTACAGATGAACAGTTTGAACAATATTATGAAAATCATAAGGATGATTATTATTTATCTAATAAAATAGTTAAAGTAATGTTTGTGAAGGCCAGTAATATGGCTCCAGAATTAGACTCTTTAGAAATTTGGTTATTTGATAATGATACCCTTAATATAGATTTAATAGAAGAGTATTGTCATCAGTATGCTAAGAGATTTTATAATAACCCAAATGAATGGTTAACTTGGGGAGATTTTGAAAAAGTATTTCCCAAAGAGTCTAATCTTTCATTATTAACTTTAAAAAATCGTAATATCGTTCTTAAAGATTCGTTAAATATATATTTTGCTCGACTCATTGATTTTAAGGACTCAGGAGAAATTGCTCCTTTAGAATATGTTAAGGAAGAAATAAAAAGTATCTTGCTCAATCAAATAAAGTTGACAACTTTGGAGAATATTCAATTGAAATTATTGGAAGATGCTAAGAAATCAAAACAATTTGAAATATATTAATATGAAAAGAGCTTCGCTTTATATATTCTTGTTTTTTTCACAAATATTAAATGCACAAGTTACAGTTGATGGAATTGTTGGGGTAGTAGGAAATAATATTATTCTTAGATCTGATGTTGAACAGCAGATACTTCAATATCAAGCACAAGGATTGGAAGTAGATTCTGCATTAATAACTCAAGTTTTTGAGGATCTTTTATTTCAAAAACTAATGCTTCATAAGGCTTCATTAGATAGTGTTGAGGTAACTGAAAATGAGGTATCTAATGAAATTGATTCTCGTCTTGACAATTTTATTATGCAATTAGGTAGTGAAGAACAATTAGAAGAATATTTTGATAAAAAAGTTTATCAGATTAAAGAAGAAATGTATGAGCCTATTGAACACTCTTTAATTATTCAGAGAGTAAGATATGATATTACTGCTAATGTTGATGTTACTCCTGCTGAAGTTAGAGAGCATTTTCAAACTTTTAATATAGATAGCTTACCTGAAATTAATGAATCTGTGGTGGTTGCACAGATACTTAAATTACCTCCACCAAGTAAAGAAGAAATTAAGGAAACAAAGAAAAAATTAGAAAAGCTTAAGGATCGTGTATTGAAAGGGGAAAGTTTTTCAACTCTTGCAATTTTATATTCAGAAGATCCAGGTTCATCTAGAAATGGGGGCTTATATACTGAGATTAAAAGAGGTATGTTTGTGAAAGAATTTGAATCAGTCATGTTTAGCCTTCAAGACAATGAAATATCTGATGTTTTTGAAACGGAATACGGATACCATATTGTGAAGATGGAAGAGAGAAGAGGAGATGAAGTGGATGTTAGACATATTTTGATGTCTCCTAAAATTTCTCCAGTTGATTTAAATGTTGCAAAAGATTTATTGATTTCTATTCGAGATTCAATCCTTGATAAAGAAATCACTTTTACAGAAGCTGCTTATAGAAATTCAGATGATGAAATGACCAAGCTAAACGGTGGTAAATTAATAAATAAGAATTCTGGAACTAGTATGTTTGAGTTACATGAGTTAGAAAATACTATTAAACTTGCCATTGAAGATTTGGAAGTTGGTCAAATCTCAGAACCAATTTATATTAGAATGGATGATGGAAAAGAGGCCTATAGAATATTTATGTTATTAAATAGAATAACTGCTCATAAAATAAATTACAAGGATGACTATAAGATGATTAGAGATTTAGCTTTAGAGAAAAATAAAGATGAAACTATTAAAGAATGGATTAATGTATCATTAACAAAAACCTATGTGCAAGTATCAGAAGAATATCAATCACTGCCTTACCAATATAATTGGCTAAAAGAGTAATTATGTCAGAAAATAAAGAATTAAATCAATTAGAGAATATTCAAAAGCAATTTTCTGCTTTAAAGAATGAAATTGCAAAAGTTATTGTTGGACAAGACAAAGTTGTTGAACAGCTTATTTTATCAATATTTTGTAGAGGTCATGTACTTTTAGTGGGTGTTCCTGGTTTAGCAAAAACCTTGTTGGTTAAAACCATAAGTGAGGCATTAGGTCTTGACTTCTCTAGAATACAATTTACTCCAGACTTAATGCCTTCAGATATTATTGGTTCAGAGATTTTAGATGAAAATAGAAATTTTAAGTTTATTAAGGGCCCTATTTTTTCAAATGTAATATTAGCAGATGAGATTAACCGAACACCTCCAAAAACTCAAGCAGCTCTTTTAGAGGCAATGCAGGAGAAGTCAGTAACTGCTGGAGGAAATAATTATAATTTAGATAAGCCTTTTTTCGTTTTAGCAACACAAAATCCAATTGAGCAAGAAGGGACCTATCCTTTGCCCGAAGCTCAGTTAGATCGATTTATGTTTAATCTTACAGTAGATTATCCATCTTTTACAGAAGAAGTAGATATTGTTAAGAATACAACTTCTGATAATGTAAATACTATTAAAGAAGTTCTTTCAGTGCAGGAAATATTAAAAATACAGAATTTAATTCGCAAAATACCAATTGCAGACAATGTAGTTGAATATGCTGTAAAATTAGCAACTAAATCTCGTCCTAATACAGAATTTGCCTCTGACATCGCTAATACTTATTTATCATGGGGTGCTGGTCCTAGAGCCTCTCAATTTCTTGTTCTAGCTGCAAAGGCTCATGCAGTGATTCATGGTAAATTTTCTCCTGATATTGTGGATGTTAAAGCAATTGCTTTCCCTATTTTATGTCATCGTATCGTTCGTAATTATAATGCTGAAGCTGAAAATATGACTACCGAGAAGATTATAAATAGCTTTCTTTAACTTATTATTTTATTTTTTCAAGGATTTTACACATATTTTATGCTCACTTTTTATTGCTCTATTTGTTTCTTGTATTAAGATTCATTTTCAATTATTTTATATTTGTTTATGCAAGTATTTAAAAATCACTCATTAAAGGCTTATAATACCTTTGGTATTGATTGTAAGGCTTTATTTTTCGTTGTTGCTACTAAAATTGAGGATTTAACTTTTATCTATGAAAATCCTGACTTCTTTGATTTACCTAAATTAATTTTAGGAGGTGGCAGTAATATACTCCTTTGTGATGATTTTATGGGTGTTGTAGTTAAAATTGAATTTAAAGGAATACAAGATTTAGGTTCATGTAAAATAAAAGCGTATGCAGGAGAAAATTGGCATGAATTTGTATTGTGGTCTATTGAAAATAAATTTAATGGTATTGAGAATTTGTCATTGATTCCAGGTAATGTAGGTGCTGCTCCCATGCAGAATATTGGTGCTTATGGTGTAGAACTTCAAGATGTCTTTGTTGAGCTTGAAGCCTTTCATATTGCAAGTAAAGAGATACATGTTTTTAATAATGAAGATTGTCAGTTTGCTTATAGGGAATCGGTTTTTAAGAATCAACATAAAGGAGATTATATAATTCTCTCGGTTACATTTCAATTAGCCAAAAATGGGAAGGTTAATACCAGTTATGGAGCAATTAGAGAAGTTCTTAGTCGACAAGGTGTTGTAAATCCTTCACCAAAGCAAGTTAGCGAAGCAGTAATTTTTATTCGTCAATCTAAACTGCCGGATCCAAAGGAAATAGGTAATTCTGGATCATTTTTTAAAAATCCGGTTATTTCAAAATATAAGTTCGAAAAACTATCAAAGGAATATCCACAACTTCCCTCTTATCCTATAAATGGTCTAGAAGTAAAAGTTCCTGCCGCTTGGTTGATTGAAAAAGCAGGTTGGAAAGGAAAACGTATTGATAACTATGGAGTGCACGAAAAACAAGCCTTAGTACTAGTGAATTATGGCCTTTCGAAGGGGGGGGGTATTTATAAATTAGCGCAGGATATTCAATTTTCTATAAAAGAGAAATTTGGTATTTGTCTTCAAATGGAAGTGAATGTGATTGTATAGTAATCCATGTTTCACATCTATATAATTTTGACCTTAATTACTGGTTAAAATTTCATCCGATTTGCATTGTTCATCTGGTTCGGCTCCACAATAGCCACATGGCTCGCCTTCTTTTGTAATTAAAGGGTTGTTACTGGCGCAAGTACCTTCAAATTTACCATCTTTCTTTGCCCAAATTTTGATTGCAATTCCGGCAATTCCAATTCCTAATAAAGCGATTGCTATAAGTACTGTTTTCATATATCTGTGTTTTATGTAAATTTAGAAAAGAATTCAGAATTCTATCTATTTTACCTTCCAGTTAAATCCAATAGCTAGTGTTTTGGGTCTTGTATCATATCCAATATGAATCATAAAAGGAAGTCTTTGGAATGATAAATTTGTTCCAAAATTTAAGTTTACTCCATGACTATTATAATCAATTACGTAGTATTCTCCCAATGGTGAATCTTCAGCAACTGTGTTTCCATTTTCATCTATTATTCCAGACCCAATACCCTTGGTATCATTGTAGAATTTATATTGGAAATTTTGAATATATCCAATACCTAGACAAAAGTCGATATCAATAAAATCCCAATTAATTACACCAATTTCTTGAGGATTTATTACGGTTCCAACATTGATCATTTTAATGAGATTATTATTCTCTATAAATAATGCATTTCTGTATACATCTCTATCTTCTGGATATCCCATGTATGCATAATCTTCATGAAAACTTAATCTATTAAATTTAAGTTCGGTAAAAAAACCAAATTTTTGATCTTTTGAGACATTGTAAAAGCTAATTCCAAATGGTATTTGCTTAGGACTACTTAGAATTCCAAAAGCAGAATAACTATCGTTACGAGTACTTTGTGCTTGAGAAAGCGAAGCAGAAAGTAGGATGATTAAGAAAAGAAGTTTTTTCATTTAGAATGGTCTATCATAGTTTTTAAAATTTGTGCTGCGGCTTCAGCAATCACTGTTCCAGGACCAAAGATGCCCGAAACACCTGCTTTAAAGAGGTAGTCGTAGTCTTGAGAAGGAATTACACCACCTGCTACTATCAGAATATCTTCTCTACCCAGCACTTTTAATTCTTCTATAACTTGTGGAACAAGTGTTTTATGTCCTGCGGCTAAAGAAGATATTCCTAAGATATGTACATCGTTCTCTACGGCTTGTTTTGCCGCTTCTTTAGGAGTTTGGAAAAGGGGACCTATATCTACGTCAAAACCTAAATCGGCAAAAGAAGTAGAAACTACTTTTGCTCCTCTGTCGTGACCATCTTGTCCCATTTTTGCTATCATGATACGTGGCCTTCGCCCTTCTAATTCAGCAAATTTATTAGCTAATTCTTGTGCTTTTTTAAAACTTTTATTGTTTGCTATTTCCATAGAATATACTCCAGCAATTGAACGTATTTTAGCTTTGTATCTTCCGAATACCTTTTCGCAGGCATCTGATATTTCTCCAAGTGAAGCTCTACTTCGAGCAGCTTCTATTGCTAAAGCTAATAAATTTCCTTTACCTGAGCGACAAGCATTAGTAAGTTCACTTAAAGCCTTTTTTACAGCCCTATTATCTCTTGATTCACGTATTTTATCCAAACGTTTAATTTGAGTTTCTCGTACACGTGTATTGTCCACTTCTAATGTTTCTATTGGAGTTTCTTTTTCCAGTTGATAGGAGTTTACACCAATAATTTGATCTTTACCACTATCGATACGGGCCTGTTTTCGAGCTGCCGCTTCTTCTATACGCATTTTAGGAATCCCTGTTTCTATGGCTTTAGCCATTCCACCTAATTCTTCAATTTCTTGAATAAGTGTCCATGCTTTTTGACTAATTTCTTCTGTAAGTTTTTCTACATAGAAGGAACCTCCCCAAGGATCTACTACACGGGTAAGTTCAGTTTCTTTTTGAAGGTATATTTGAGTGTTACGGGCAATTCGTGCGGAAAAGTCTGTGGGTAAAGCAATAGCTTCATCTAAAGCATTGGTATGTAAAGATTGTGTCCCCCCAAAAGCTGCAGCCATTGCTTCAATACAGGTTCGAGCTACATTATTGAATGGATCTTGTTCGGTTAAACTCCATCCCGATGTTTGACAGTGGGTTCTTAAAGCAAGTGATTTTTGGTTCTTTGGATTGAATTTTTTTACCAGTTTTGCCCAGATCATTCGAGCAGCACGCATTTTAGCAATCTCCATAAAGTGATTCATTCCAATTGCCCAAAAGAAGGATAGTCGGGGAGCAAAGTTGTCTATTTCCATTCCTGCTGCAAGACCTGTACGAATATATTCTAATCCATCTGCTAAAGTATAAGCCAATTCTATATCTGGAGTAGCTCCTGCTTCCTGCATGTGATAGCCCGAAATACTTATGGAGTTGAATTTTGGCATGTTTTGAGCACTATACTCAAAAATATCCGCGATAATTTTCATCGAATGTTTTGGTGGGTAGATATAAGTATTACGAACCATAAATTCTTTCAGAATGTCGTTTTGAATGGTTCCGCTTAAAAGTTTAGGTTCAACACCTTGCTCTTGAGCAGCAACAATGTAAAAAGCCATAATGGGCAGAACAGCTCCATTCATGGTCATGGAAACAGACATTTTATCTAATGGAATTTTATCGAAAAGGATTTTCATATCTTCCACAGTATCTATGGCAACACCTGCTTTTCCTACATCTCCAACAACTCTTTCGTGATCAGAGTCATAACCACGGTGCGTAGCAAGATCGAATGCTACGGAAAGACCTTTTTGTCCAGCTGCTAAGTTTCTTCTATAAAAGGCATTAGATTCTTCTGCCGTAGAAAAACCTGCATATTGACGTATCGTCCAGGGACGTGTTACATACATCGAACCATAAGGACCTCTTAAGTTTGGAGCAATACCTGAAATAAAACCAATGTGCTCTGTATCTTTTATGTCTTCAGCCCGATAACTTTCTTTAATTTTTATTTGTTCTGGGCTTGTCCAACTTTTTTCTGATTTCTGAGCTTTTTTTCTTTCCAGATTGAGTTCTATATTTGAAAAATCAGGTCTATGCATGATTACTCTCCTTTTCTAATCGTTCAATATCCATCTCTGTAGATAAACGGCTTGTGTTTAAGGCTTTGAAATCTTTGCTTTTTACAAATTCTTTTTGAATAGAGATTTCTATTTTAGCAGACATTGTTTCCTCTTTATTTTGGTAGAGGTTGGTTCCTAAAAGATGTGTATTCTTGGTTTTTAGATTTTCTTCTTGTTCTGCGGCATTTCGTTCTATGCTATCTTGTATGAAATTTGTTTTTACGGCTTCCATCCATCCGCCTTGAGCTTCTATTTTCTGAAATAGATCCCAGGCATTTAGACTCAATTCGTTGGTTAGGTATTCAATATAATAAGAACCCGATGATGGGTCGATTACTTTATTGAAGTATGATTCTTCTTTTAAGATTAAAGAGATATTTCTTGCGCTTCGTTGAGCAAAAGCATCATCTTTCTTATACGCAGCATTAAAGCTATTTACGTTTATGGTATTTGCTCCACCTATGGCAGCAGACATACATTGGCTAGTACTTCGAAGCATATTAACATAGGGATCGAAAATAGTGCTTGTTCTTAAACCTGTTTCTGCTTTTAAATTTAAAGGGTATTCCTCTTTTTTATACGCTTTTAATATTTGAGACCATAAGATTCGCATGGCTCGGAATTTGGCAATTTCAAAGAAGTAGTTTGTAGAAACACCTAAGCTTATCTGAATCTTTTTTGTTTTTAAATGTTCATTATTTGCAAGGTATTCGCTAAGCTGAGCCAATGTAAAAGCAAGTTCCTGTGTAGCTGATGCACCAGCATTGTGGTATTCTACTCCCTGAATACTTATACTTTTAAAAGCACTTAATGAATTTGTTTTTTCTTGTACGGAACTGAATTTCTCCCAAAAATTACTTTCGAAGGTTCCTTTTTTTAGGCTTTCCATCAAAGGATCGTACTGTATACTTCCTTTGATTGAATTTTTATCAAGGGCTCTGTTTTCAATAAGTCTTAGTAAAACGTCTAAACTACTTTCAATTGATTTTGAATGTATGGAAGTATGAATGTATTGAATCAATACATTTTCTAAAATAGCTTCTAAACCCTGAGTAGGAACATCTTTGAGTAACAGGGCAGAGGCTCCTCCGTTTAAACAAGCTAGAATTTCCTTATTTGTTGGTTTATTTAAGCTTTGTTCAATTTCCCAGTCCGAATGATTGTGTGTAATATCTCCCTTAAGTTTTGTTATAGATTCTTGATTGAAAACGGGAGCAACTTTTATATGTTCTGGGCTTTTCCAAATGAGGCTTTCGTAGTTTTTTTCTTTTAGGTCTGAAACAATTTTTTGATTCCATTGCTTTAGCGTTTTGGGACTAAATTCTTCGAATAGTTTTTCCATGGCATATGTCTTACTCCACAATAAGGAAGATTTCTTCATTTTCCTTTTTCATATGGTATTTCTCCCGAGCATATTTTTCTAATCCTTTTGGAGAAGAAAGTTCTTCTATAGCAATAGAATCTTTTTGAATTTCATTTCTGTAATGTAGTTGATCTTTTTCTAATTGTTTAATTGATTTTGATAGTTTTCGATGATTTAGGTAGGAATTACTATCAAAAAACAGCATCCATAATAAGAATAAAAGTCCTATAAAAATAAAAGGGTTTTTAAGCTTTCTCAAGAAGTTTTTTAGTATTTTTTTAATAGTTTCCATCAATCAAAAATAGGGAATGTTTTTTACACCTAAATAGAATACATATTTGGTTATTATACTAATGTTACTCCATTCATGTCTGATGGAATTTCTAAGCCCATAATTTTTAAAATAGTTGGTGCTATATCAGCTAGTTTTCCATTTTTAATTTTATTGAAATCAGTATTGAGCAAGAAGCAAGGGACTGGATTTATAGTGTGAGCTGTGTTTGGAGTTCCATCTTCGTTAATCATAAAGTCGGCATTACCATGATCGGCAATGATGATAAAACCGTAATCTTGTTTTAATCCTGCTTCAACGACTTGCTGAGTAAAATTGTCAACGGTTTCTAGAGCCTTTACTACAGCTTCATAAACGCCTGTATGACCTACCATGTCGGGGTTAGCAAAATTTAAACAGATAAAATCGGTAGGGGCATTTTTAATTTCATGGATGATGGCGTCAGTAATTTTTTTGGTACTCATGGAAGGTTGTAGGTCGTATGTAGTTACTTTAGGTGAAGGAATCATAATTCTCTTTTCGCCTTCAAAGTTTTGTTCTCTCCCCCCAGAGAAGAAGAAAGATACGTGTGGGTATTTTTCCGTTTCAGCAATTCGGATTTGTGTTTTTCTGTTAGCTGCTAATACTTCTCCTAAAGTGTTTTTTAAATTATTCTTATGGAATAAGACAGATATATTTTTATACGACTCATCGTACATGGTCATGGTTACATAATTCAAGTTGAGCTTATGCATTTTGTGTTCTAGCATATCTTCTTGCGTAAGAACGGTAGTTATTTCTCGACAACGGTCTGTTCGGAAGTTAAAGCAGATTACCAGATCGTTTTCTTGAATTTTTGCAATGGTATTTCCTTGGGCATCAACTTTGGAAATAGGTTTGATGAACTCGTCTGTAATATCATTGTCATAGGAGGCCTGAATAGAGGCACTCATGTCCTGGCTTTTTTCACCCTTGGCATTTACCAAAAGGTCGTAAGCTAATTTTACTCGTTTCCATCGTTTGTCTCTATCCATAGCGTAGTATCGACCAATTACGCTTACTAGTTCAGCAGAAAGATTTTCGATTTTCGATTCCAAATTCTTTACATGTCCTTTTCCACTCTTTGGGTCTGTATCTCTCCCATCCGTAAAAGCGTGAATAAATACTTTATCTAAACCTGCTGAATCAGCTAATTCACATAAGTGATGGAGATGAGTATCGTGAGCATGAATTCCTCCATCCGAAACTAAGCCTATAAAATGAACGGGTTTGTTGTTGTTTTTTGCATAATTAAAGGCTT
>MDTB01145765.1_pt1 | contig 10894 bp, 10 predicted proteins | sample 811161 | NCBI WGS metagenome assembly MDTB01 (sample SAMN05326650, study PRJNA326480) | marine metagenome | isolation source: seawater | place: Mediterranean Sea | collected 2009 | reverse complement strand
CTATTTAAGCTTATTAATCGTAATGATATTAATATGAATCGTACCTATAGCTCAAAAAAGCTTAATGATTATGGTTTTGAACCAGTTGATTCTGTGAAGGAAGCTATAAGTCAATTTTCTCATGCAATCGAGTTGGATAATTTAGTTAATTAGGCAGATAATAAGGTTATTAATCAATGACAGTTAAATATAAATTCCTTTTTAACTTTGGAGTCACACGAACAGGTGGAGGGTTGAAACGTTTATCTGAGTATGCAAAATGGTTTAATGAAAAGGGAGGTGCATGGTTCATAATTCACCCAAGTTGTGCATTTTTGATAAAAGATTTCCCAAATAACCAGTACTTTGAAGTGTTGCAGTCACGAACTCAAAGATTATTTAAGGATTGTAATTATTTATTAGATATAGAAAAAAAGATTGGCCTACCCGATCTATATTATTCATATGGAATTCCAATTTACTATCACTTTGGAAAAATAAATTGGTTTCATATGAGTAATATTTTGACTCTCAATTCAAAAGGTATGGGGCTTTCATTTTTTGACAGATATATCAAGTTTAAATTGCTTGGATGGAAGATGACAAAAAACTATAAAAATGCAGATATTATTTCTGCTGAATCTCGCTTTTCATTAAGTATGTTAAAAAGTCAGAATACCCAAGAAAAATTTTTGTCTATAAATGGTAGTGATCATGAGATTAATTTTTTGCAAAACAAACCAGCAACAGAAAAAAATAATATGGCAGTTATTCTAGGGACACAAAGATATAAAGCACTTTTAGATTCGTACTGTATTTTCGAAACTTTAAAAAAGAGCAATAAACTATTAAAGTTGTTTGTGATTGGAGATAAGAGCTCGATACCCAAACAATTGATTAATAATGAAAGCGTAGTATTGACTGGTGTTATCAGCCAAAATGAAGTGATCAAGCTCTTGAAAAAAACTAAATATTACATCTCTACTACTCGTACAGAAAACTCATTTAACGCCGCCTCAGAGGGTGTGATTTTTGCTGATGAGTCTTATATTTCTGATATAGCTCCCCATAGAGAATTGTTAGAAAGCGAGCCATTTGAAAGGGTTTCAATTCCACACTTATCTAATTCTGTATTAAAAATTAAAGGAGAGAATATTGCAGGGAAAAATTTAAAGCTATGGGATATTATCATTACAGAGATGGTTGAAAAAGTGATGAGCTATCTTAAGAAACACCATGTTTAGTATATGGAATGCTCTTATAATTTAGATAACTCTTAGGTATTATTATAGTTGTTAATGCCCTTGATATAGAACCAATTGAAATGAAAGAAAAAATTGTCAAGATTATTTGCCGGAGACTTGAAGATGATAAGGATAAGTTAAGAAAAGAATTTTTATCAAGCAATATAAATATAAAAACTAGGTTCTTAGCGATAGATGAACTATTACCAAAGCATCTAGCTATGGATATTTATAACAAATTTCCAAAAAAGGAACAAATGAAACTTTTTTCAAATTTTAGAGAAGAAAAGTATAATTTTTGGCAGTTAGGTATGACTCCGAGTATTTTAGAAGATATTACCTTTGCTATTCAAAGTCCAAAAGTTATTTCATTGATTGAGCAGATTACTGGCATAGCTAATCAACGCCCAGACCCATCTTTATATGCAGGAGGCCTAAGTTTAATGGTAAAAAATAATTTTCTTAATCCACATATTGATAATTCTCATGACGGAGATAGAAAATATTATAGAACATTGAATTTACTATATTATGTAACTCCGGACTGGAAGTCTGAGTATGGAGGTAATTTGGAGCTCTGGGATAATAAAGTTCAGAATGCACAAATAATTCCAAGTCTTTTTAATAGACTCGTGATTATGGAAACCAACGAAAACGCCTGGCACTCTGTAAATCCAGTAGTTTTTGACGGAAATAGATGTTGCGTATCAAATTATTATTTTTCAGAGCAATCTCCAAGAAATGAAGAGTATTTTCATGTAACCTCTTTTAGCGCACGTCCAAATCAAAAAATACGTCGTATCTTTTCAAAAGTAGACTCTATAGCAAGGAATGTTGTTCGAATAATATTTAGAAAGGGCATCGGTAAGAAAGATATCTACATCCCAAAATAGAGATATATTGGTGGCTACAATTTTAATCATTTGAGAGAATCATCTATAAGATGGATATTGTAATAATTGGTGCAAGCGGATTGCTGGGAAGTGCATGTCTGAAGATTTTCAATGAAAGCTCTGATTTTAATGTTGTAGGCACTTTTAGGTCTAAATATGATTGCAATCAGTTTCCACATAAATCAGAGCAGCACTATTTTTTATCTGATGCTCTTGATTCTGACCAGTTAGAAGTTTTATTTAAAAGACTAAAGCCATCGGCTGTGATCAACTGCACTTCTTTATCAAAAAATAAATTACAGCTCAGTAATCCCCTGGAGTTAATTCCCGTCTACGGTCTTTTACCTCATCTTTTAGCAGATTTATGTAGGCGTTTTTCTGCTCGATTAATTCAAATTAGTAGTGATGGAGTCTTTTCGGGAAGTAAAGGAAATTACAGTGAGGAAGATGGACCTGATTCAATTGATTTATACGGTCGTGTAAAGCTCTTGGGCGAAGTCATTGATGATGGCTGTATTACTCTACGAACGTCTATGATTGGGCATGATCCTAAATTACAGAATGGATTGGTCAGCTGGTTTTTAAATCAAAAAGAGACTTGTTCAGGATTCTCTGACGCTATTTTTTCTGGTTTCCCTGTAACTGTTTTGGCTAGGATTATTCGCGATCAGGTGCTTCCTCATCCAAAGCTGGAAGGTTTATACAATCTGGCATCTACACCAATATCAAAATTTGACTTATTGAGGATAATATCTGACATCTACAATACTGATATTACTGTTATTCCTGATGATAGTATAAAAATTGATCGGTCATTAAATGCTTCTAAATTTAATACAAAAACCAATTATGTCCCCCCTTCTTGGGACGAGTTAATTACTTTAATGCGAGATGACTATTTAAGATTTAATAAATAAGGACTTATAAAAATGTATACAGACAAAATTTTGATGATAACTGGAGGTACGGGGTCATTTGGAAACAAAGTACTTTCAAGGTTTCTAGATACTGACCTTCGAGAGATTAGGATCTTTAGTCGAGATGAAAAAAAGCAAGAGGAAATGCGACTTAAATATAATAATAGTAAATTAAAGTTTTTTATTGGTGACGTCAGAGACTACGAGAGCATTGAGCAAGCATTGAAAGGTGTTGATTATATTTTTCACGCTGCAGCCTTGAAGCAAGTCCCCTCATGTGAATTTTATCCTCTTGAAGCAATAAAGACCAATACACTTGGTGCGGAAAATGTAATGACGGCGGCAATTGCCAATAACGTTAAAAAAGTAGTTCTATTGAGTACTGATAAAGCAGTATATCCCATTAATGCTATGGGAATGTCAAAGGCCTTAATGGAGAAAATCATGGTTGCTAAATCTAGGCTTCAAACAGAGACTGACACAGTCTTTTGTGCAACTCGTTACGGGAATGTGATGGCTTCTAGGGGTTCAGTGATTCCTTTATTTATAAACCAAATTAAAAATGATGAACCTATTACTATTACTGATCCTAGTATGACGAGGTTTCTCATGTCACTCGATGACTCTGTTGATCTTGTAATATTTGCTTTTGAGCATTGTAATCAGGGTGATATCTTTGTTCAAAAGGCAGAGGCTTCAACTATAGGCACATTGGCTTCAGCTTTAAAAACAATTTTTAAATCAAATGTTTCAATTAATACAATTGGTACAAGACATGGTGAGAAGCTTTATGAATCACTTATTTCTCGTGAAGAAATGGTTAGAGCTGAGGATATGGGCCGCTGGTACAGGATCCCATCTGATTCCCGTGACCTCAATTACGACAAATACTTCAAAGATGGTGAGGAAAGAATCTCTGATTCTGAAGATTACACCTCACACAACACTGAAAGACTTGACGTAGAGCAAACTATTGCTGTGCTTCAAAATCTTGATTATGTTCAAAACATACTCCTTAAAGAATAATTCAATACCAGTCCATCTATAAAGATCAGAGTTAAAAGTTTATATGTCAAATCCAAAAGCAGGTTTTAAAAATAACGAGTGTGCATTTTGTAAGAGTTCAAACATTGAAGTTATTTCTGACTTTGGAATTATGGGATTGGCAGGCGGCTTTTTGACTAATCATGAACTGGATCAAGAAACTCGCTATCCAATGAATTTGGGCTTTTGTCATGATTGTTATGCAGTTCAGATAGTAGATAAGATTAATCCTGACACGATGTTTAAAAAAGGGTATTTTTATTTCTCTTCATCTATAGGTACGCTACGTAATCATTTTATAAACTATGCTGAGGAGGTTGTCAGTAGATTCCTCCCATCTCCAGAGGATGCAACCGTCATAGAGTTTGGTTGTAATGATGGTGTGCTACTTTCTCCGTTGGCTGACTTGAATGTTGGGCATATTATTGGTGTTGATCCAGCAACAAATGTTGTTGGTAAAATAGATGATAATAGAGTAGATATCGTCAACTCCTACTTTGATGAGCTTTGTGCTTCCAATATTGTTGATCGATTTGGTAAAGCTGATTTAATACTAGCGAATAATGTATTTGCCCATGTCGATGATATAAATGCTTTAACCAAAGCTATTGATGTAGCCTTAGATGAAAACGGCGCATTTATATTTGAAGTACACTACCTTGGAAAAATAATCGAAGATATGCAATACGATATGATCTATCACGAACATATTTATTATTATTCTTTATTGGCCGTTGAAAATCATTTTAGTCGTTACAATATGATGGTTTTTGATCTAAAGGAAGTTGATAGTCATGGCGGGTCAATACGATTTCATGTTTGTAGAGAAAATAGCAATTTAGCAAATCCTACTCAGAAAGTGAGTCAGTTTAGAGAGGCTGAGATTAAAAAGGGTTTTAATGATATATCTATATTTAGAGAGTTCGGGGAAAAGATTAATAATCAAAAGTCTGACCTTCTTAGCTTGCTTAATGAGCTTAGAGAACAGAAAAAAACAGTAATTGGTTATGGTGCTTCAGGACGAGCTAACACTATGTTACAGTTTTGTGGAATAGATAGTTCGTTAATTAAGTATATGGTAGACGATGCTCCTGCAAAAAAAGGCTTTTATACTCCAGGATCGCATTTACACATTGAATCGAAGATCCCTTTATCCAAGGGGATAAGACCAGATTATGTAGTTATTTTTGCTTGGACATTTTTACGTGAAATCTGCCAAAGAAATATGGAATATCTGGAATCTGGAGGGCAGTTCATTGTCCCTTTACCCGATGTAAAAATACTAGATATTAAATCTATTAGAAACTTGTATTCTATTAAATAAGGAAAATAAAATGAAAGTAATGACTATTTTTGGTACACGCCCTGAAATGATTAAAATGTGGGGAGTATTGAAAGCTTTAGATGATATGAATTTTGATCATGTTATGGTCCATACTGGACAGAACTACACAAAAGAGCTTAAAGATTTCTTCTTTAATGATCTGGAGTTAAGAAAACCTGATTATCAATTAAATATTGACATCTCGAGTTACGGAGCTGAGGTTGCTGATGTTATCAAAAAATCAGACACACTATTTGAAAAAGAGAAGCCCGATGCATTGGTAATTTTGGGGGATACTTATAGTGGTCTCTCTGTAATGCCTGCGGCTAATAGAGGGATTAAGATTTTTCATATGGAAGCAGGCTTACGAGCATGGGATAGAAGAATGCCTGAACAGCGCAATCGGATTTTGATTGATCATATGAGCAATATTCTTTTACCTTATAATAATTATCATAGAGAAAATCTCATTAATGAAAATATTCACCCTTCAAAAATATTTGTTACAGGCAATACTACATTTGAAGTTATGCGACACTTTATGCCAAAAATTGATGAAAGTATTATTCTTAAAACTCTTACTTTAACTTCTAAAAATTACATCTTAGCTACTGCGCATAGAAGTGAAAATGTCGATAACCCACATTTTCTTAAGATCATTATGGATTCTCTCAGCGATATATCTAAAAAATTTGATTGTGAAGTTGTTTATCCAATGCATCCACGAACACAGAGCAAGATGAATATTAGTGACTCTCCGAAAGGTGTTACGATCATCAATCCTTTGGGCTTCTATGATTTTTCAAAATTACTCAAAGAATCTTTATGTGTTATTTCTGATTCAGGAACTGCTGCAGAAGAAGGTATATTCTATGGCGTTCCTAATGTTAGTTTAAGGATGGCTACTGAAAGACCTGAGACAGTTGAAAGTGGCTCAACCATCATTTCCGGAATGAATAAGCAAAATATAGTCGATTCTGTAGTTACTGCAATTGAACTCCCTTGGGCTGTCAAATATGACTTTGCTGAAGACCATTCGCCATCGTCAGTAGTTATTAATAGCATTAGAAGTGATATTACTAATTTCTTTTAATTTTTATCCTAATAAATGAGATTGGCTCTAATAACAGTTCACTATCCTCCAATAAAATCTTCATGTGCAGTTCAAATGAAGGACTTAGCTCGCGAGTTTTTAAATCAAGGACATAATCCCGTGGTGATAACACCTGGTCATCAGCTTAAAGAAAGTTGGGCAAAAGAAACTCATGACTCTATAGATGTATATAGACTGAAATGCCCAATAATCATTGACATAAACAATTTTCGAAGAGCCATTAATGAGACATTAATGCCATTTATTATGCTATATAATTTAAGAAAAACTCCTTTAAACCTCAGTTCATTTGACGGAGTTATATGGTACTCACCAAGTATATTTTTTGGACCGTTGGTATGGTATTTGAAGATAAAATCTTCTTGTAAGACTTACTTAATTCTCAGGGATATATTTCCTGAATGGGCAATAGACTTAGACTTAATGAATAAAAGTCCCATATATTACTTTTTTAAATTAGTAGCTAAGTTACAGTATTGTATTGCCAATACTATAGGTGTTCAGAGCAAGTCAGACCTCAATTATTTCAATAAACAACCAGAGGAAACTAAGACTGAGGTTTTGAGCAACTGGATATCAGAGGGGAATGTCGAAAAATCTAGCATCAATTTAAATCTTTCAAAACTAAAAGAAAGGAAAATATTGATTTATGTTGGAAATATGGGTGTTGCTCAAGGTTTGCAATTTATCTTAGACCTAGTCCTTTCTATGAAGAATAAGTCTGAAATTGGCTTTGTCTTTGTGGGCCGAGGAAGTATGGTTGACTCCATGAATCTTTTTATTAAAGAACATAGTTTAGAGAATATTTTGATATATGATCAAATACCTTCAGCAGAGATAAAAAGTCTTTTGGTGCAAGCCAATATAGGATTAGTTTCTTTAGACTCTAGACATAAAGCTAATAATATTCCCGGTAAATTTCTTTCATATTTACAAGCCGGCATACCCACTTTAGCTAAGATAAATAAAGACACTGATCTTGAAGAGACCATTGAAATCAAAAATGTAGGAAAAGTTTATACAGGAGACAGTGTAAAAGAATTTGAAGAAATTCTGGAAGGCATGATTAATTCTCAAGATAGTTTGGTTTTATTTTCAGAAAATAGTAAAGTTTTAGCAGTTAAGGAGTTTTCTTCATTTAAGGCTGCTAAACACATAGTTTTATCTCTTGAAAATGCTAAGTGATAAAGAATATTTTTCCGGAAAGACGATTTTAGTTACTGGTGCTTCAGGTTTTGTAGGAGTACATTTAATAGAATACCTTAAGCAATTACATTGTTCTATAAGAGTCATCACAAGAAAAAAAATAGAATTCTGTGATAATCACTTTTGTGACTTCCCTTCTGATAATTTAGATCCGATTGCCCTAGAAAAAGTAGATATTGTTATACATCTAGCAGGATATGCTCACGATACTAGTAACAAAGAGAACGTTCAGAAGTATATAAATATAAACACAAACTTTACTACGGAATTAGCTCAACTAGCCTCTTTGGCAAAGGTAAAAAAATTTATTTACATCAGCAGTGTTAAGGCTGGTGGGAAGCCAAAATCTGGACTTGATAATACGGAAATTAATCAATCTGAGCCAGAAGGCAATTATGGTTTAAGTAAACGCAATGCTGAGCTGAATTTATTGGCTATATCCAAGGAAAGTGAGATGGCTGTTTCTATTATACGCCCGGCATTGGTTTATGGACCCAATTTAAAAGGCAATTTAAAACTAATGTATGAAGGAATAAAATCAGGTTGGTTCCCCCCTGTACCTCAAACAAATAATCGCAGATCTCTGATTCATGTAGACGATCTTGTGCTGAGCATTTTATTTATTGCTAAACAACAAAAATCAGAAAGAGAAATTTATATAGTCACTGATAATAACTTCTACTCCACAAGAGATTTATACAAGACCTTTTGTAAATTGCAGGGAAGAAAACTGCCAACTTGGGTAATTCCTCTTTTCTTGTTTAAGTTAGTTGGTCTAATTAATGGGAGATTAGATCACAAGATAAATAAACTCTTGGGCGACGAGGGATACTCTTCCAATAAAATATCAGAACTGGGCTTTACCCCTAAGAAAAGTTTTTCAGATATGGATAGAAGTGATTTAATAGAAATAAAAAAAAATTAATTTTTAATGACAAGTGGCCTTATTTCATTGAAAGCATTTTTCATGAGTATAATTGTTAATATAGATAAAAAAAATTATAGATACAGAAGAACTAAAATACTCAGCAAATCTAATCTTTTTGAAGATTATTATCAATCGCCTAACTCGAAGAACTATTTATTTGATTGAGTCGATATTCTGCTGCCTGATGATTTAGATGAAGAAGTTAAACAATCATTTGAGTAAGTCCTTTAAAGGAGAAATCTTAATCTCTAAAATGGAAAGGTTTATAAGTCTTTTAGCATCTACTGCAATATTGGTACTTATATCTTTGCCTTTATTTTTTATTTATTTAGTAATTAGACTAATTACTAAAGATGAAGCTATTTATTGGTCAAAGAGGGTAGGAATCAATAATAAAATTTACTTAATGCCAAAGTTTAGAACAATGAAGAGTGGTGCTCCTCAGGTCGCTACACACCTTCTTAAAAATCCAGAGGGCTATTATACAAAAATAGGAAAATTCTTAAGAAATTATAGTTTAGATGAACTGCCCCAGATTATTTCAATAATAAAAGGCGATATGGTGTTTGTTGGTCCTAGACCGGCATTATTTAATCAATATGATCTTATAGATATGAGAAGTGAGAGAGGCATAAGTATTTTAAAGCCTGGTATAACCGGATGGGCTCAAGTTAATGGGAGGGATGAATTATCAATCAAGGAAAAGGTGGAGCTTGATGCTGAATATGTTCTTAGAAAGTCTATAAGATTTGATTTATATATTATTTGGCTTACTCTGCTAAAAGTTATTAAAAAAGAAGGGGTTTCTCATTAAAGAAATGTTAAAACGGTTTACTAATTTATGAATCTTAAAGAATCTTTATTATCAACCTCAAGACTAAATAAGAAAATACTAGCTTTGCTTAGTGATTTTCTTTCAATGTTTTTCGCTATACTTTTAGCACTTGTTGTCAGTGACGTAGAAATTTACTCTATAAATCTTGAAAAGTTCTTGTGGCTATTGAGGATGCCCTTACTGTGCGTAATCACATTCTGGTATTTTGGTGTTTACAATTCTGTAGTTAGATATATAAATCTAACTGTAATTTTAGTACTTGCCAAGGCTATTTTTCTTGCTTTTGCTTTAGGCCTCATTGGTAAATTTCTCTATATTTATTTATTAAGTTATTTTATTCCTAGAATTCCCGATTCTTTGTTTAGTTTTGAAGGCTGGTTAGTAGGTTTTATTACTTTTTCTTTTTTAATAGTTAGCTCAAGATTAACGGCTCATTTTTATTTATCAGATAGTGGGTCTGAAAAAAGAGTGGTAGTTTATGGAGCAGGGTCTGCTGGCATACAATTAGCAAGTGCCTTAAGGGTTAGTAAAGAAATGCAACCCATTGCATTTATTGATGGTAATTCCTCTCTACATGGAACTTACTTCGGTGGTATAAAAGTCTTACACCCTAAGAAGTTAGAGCGACTTGCTTTGAGCGGAAGAGTAGACGAAGTTCTGATAGCTATGCCATCTGCTTCTAAATCAACCTTAAGAAGTCTTCTAAAAGAAATAGAAAATTATTCAGTTAAAGTAAGAATTCTGCCGGGTTTTGCGGAGCTGGCTGAAGGAAAGGTCTTGGTTTCAGAATTAAAAGAAGTTGATGTCTCAAATTTGCTTGGCAGGCTGGAAGTTGAAGCAAACCAAGGTTTAATTGATAGAAATATAGCTCAAAAAGTAGTGCTCGTTACAGGTGCAGGAGGTTCTATAGGATCGGAAATATCAAAACAGGTATCAAGAAATAAGGCAAGCAAGGTTATTCTTTTGGATGCCAATGAATATGCTCTTTATTCGATAAAGAACGAAATAGAAAATCTTTTACCCGAAACAGAGTTACATGCTGTGCTTGGCAGCGTAACTAACAAGAAAAGAATAACTGAAGTCTGTAAGGCTTTTGCCGTTGATACTGTCTATCATGCTGCTGCTTATAAACACGTTCCTTTAGTTGAAGAAAATCCTTTTGAAGGAGTTTTCAATAATATAATTGGAACCCAAGTTTGTGTGCAAGCTGCTATAGATGCAGAGGTTGAAACATTTGTTCTTATTTCAACGGATAAGGCCGTGAGACCTACGAATATTATGGGGGCCACTAAGAGGTTTGCAGAAATGATTCTACAGTCTTTATCTGATAAAGATGATGTTAAGAATAAAACTCGGATAACGATGGTTAGGTTTGGTAATGTTATAGGCTCATCCGGATCAGCAATACCT
>MDTB01099769.1_pt1 | contig 10894 bp, 17 predicted proteins | sample 811161 | NCBI WGS metagenome assembly MDTB01 (sample SAMN05326650, study PRJNA326480) | marine metagenome | isolation source: seawater | place: Mediterranean Sea | collected 2009 | reverse complement strand
TAAAAAATAATATAAAAACTTATAAATTTAGTAAAAAATAAAAAGAGTTTAAATTAATTTAAAAAAAATAAAAAATTGATACATAATCTAAATAAAAAAAAAAATGGATTGTGAAAAAAACACAGAAAATACAGAAATTCTTGATATAATAAACGATTCTAATTCTTTTGAAAGAATATATCGTAAATGGCAAGAAATAATGTGGAAAAAAAATTTATTTAAAGATGAACAATTAATTGGAATTAAACATGATAAAAATAAAAAAGCATATTTATTTTTTTATTACAAAAATGAAAAAATGTTATTAGAAGATAATGCTTTTCTTCCTCATGTACTGATAAACAATTAATTTGTTTATTGTAATATATTTATTTACTTAATAATTGAAACAATTATAATTTTATAAAATTAAAAAATAATATAATATTATATTATGTTTATAATAGAAAATTATGGATTTTTTATATTTTTATTAGTAGTAATATTGATATTAATTTATTTTCAAAATGGTCAATGTTTTGATCTAAGAAAGAATATTAGAGAAGAATTTAAAAAAGAGAGATTTACTAATCAGTCAAATGGGTCAAATATAAATATATCTGATGTAAGATATTTGGGATCAAAAAATAGATTAATGGATTATTTTGAATTACAAAAATCAAAAAAAAGATATGAATTGCCATTCAATGATTATAATGAAGGTTATATATGTAAAGCTGAAACACCATTAGTTCCAATTCAATCACAACCAACATTAAATTTTCATCATCCGTATGGTCCAAAAAAAGATTTATGTTTTTAAAAATTATTTTTAATATTTTTAAATTATAAATGAAGTATTATTTAAAAAGAATCAAAAAAATACCATTAGAAATAATTGATAAAATATATACGTATTTACCAATAATTAAAATTGAAAAAACTAAATATTATTTTAAAAGATTAATTACTCCTGATTATAAATATTATTCTAATATGAATTTAAAATATAGATTAAATAGAGAATCCAGATTATTAGATATTTTGATGAAACAAAAAGCTTATCAGATTATAGATAAAATTCATTACAATAATTTAAAATAATAATATAATTTAAGATAATGTATAACTAAAGGTATCAATTAGATTACAATTTTCACATATAATAACAACACCATATATATTTCTTATTAATAATCTATGATTTTCTTCAATACATTTTTTTCTTCTCCATTGTGATATATAATGTGATTCATTATTAAGCTTATTTAAATTTTTTTTTATTTTTTGAATATCTAACATATTTTTTTGTAAATTATTAGTTATTAGATTATTATCACGACAAATTGGACATTTTAAATTATTAGTTCTGTTAAGTAAATTATCAGAACAATCATAACAAAAAGAATGATTACATTGCCAATTTCTTATGAAATTGTTTTTTTCTTCTAAACATATAGAACACTCCATAAATTAACAATTTTTTTCATTATAAATATTTCAATTTTTTATTCTTCTTGATCCATCCATCCCCATAAAATAATAGAAATTCGTTTTTCTTCACTGAATTTATCTTTAGGTATTTGAGGAATACCATGTTTCCATTGAATATTAACATCCTTTCCAAATAAATAAACAGAATTATCTTCTAGTGGGAAACTTACAACACATTTATTATCATTAAATTGAAATGCTGTTTCTCTTGTTGCGCCGAAAGAAATAGCAATAGTTGTATTTTGTTTTTCTGCAATATGTGGTTTAATAGCAGCTGCGTCATGATGAAAAGGTTTCCAGTCATCACTATTCTGATAAAGATTAAATCTAGTACTCATTGTATTAAAGTTAAAATATTTCTCAATTGCTACAATTATGTTTTGAAATGTGGGTACATCTTCTTTCCAATGAATTTTATCATCAGCAATTAGATGAGTATCACCATGCCATAGTTTCCATAATTCAGGATTTTTTTCAACACATACATTAATTTCATTTAATAATTGTTCAAATAATTCATTTTTATTGCTTTGTGGTATAAAATTATTAACCAATATTACATCATTTGTTGAGAAAGTTTGATCAAGAGATGATGCTTCTGAGTTTCCAAATTTAACACACATATTAGATTTTGAATGATCCGGTTTAAAACTTTCGGTATTTTTAGGTTTTCCTTTTTTTTTATTTGAAAAAGTATTATTTTTGAATGTTTTATTATTAGTTTCGCATGTTAATTTATTGTCTTCACAACCAGTAATTTTTGTAGCAATTAATTTATTTTTATTTTCATCAAAATGATGATAAAATTCTACATATTCATCTTTATATAATGCTTTAAATATATTACTATTTACACATATTTCTGAATGATGTGCAAAATATTGCGTAATACCTAATTCTGTATCATTATTTTGATAATTAATTATACCAAAACCTTTTTTTTCATCAAACCATGATACTTGACCTTTTAATTTAATATTTTCCATTTAAAATATAATAGAATTATTTTTTTAAATATAAAAATTGATTTTTTTCCACAAAAAAATAATAATAAATTTTCCAAAATGTCAAATAAGATTACCTTACCTGAATTAAAGTCTTTGTGTAAGACTAATAATATTAAAAATTATTCAAAGCTTAAAAAAGATGAAATTATTGAATTATTAAAGAAAAATGATGTTAAATTTAGATCTGAAGAAACTGATATTATTACTGGTGCTCTAAAAAGCTTTGTTGATTCAAAAAAACAATTATACAAACATAGTATTGATAATTCGTCTGAAGATACCAAAATAACAAAAATTAGTGAAGATATTGAAAAAATAGATTTAAAAGAAAAACAAACAACAAAAAAAGAATCTCCAAAAAAGAAAGGCAAAGAAATTGAAGAATTAGATGATGTATTTGATAATGAAATGATTAAATATTTTATATTTAATGATGAAAAATCTAATAAATTTTGGGAGATTAAATATGAAAACAATATTAATGAAAAAAGAAAGTATATTATTCGTTATGGAAAAGAATCTACACCCGGAAGTAGGACAAAACCTAAAATGGATACTATGAAAAATATTGAAAAATTAATTAATAGTAAAATAAGTAAGGGATATAAACTAAAATAAAAAATGAAACTTTTTAGATATGATTTATAAAAATAACTAAATAATGGATAATTTAAATAATAATGAACAAGATAACGAATATTTTTATCATAATATTTGTGTTTGTAGAAGTCTTAAATTATTACTTTTATGTGATATATTGACAACATCATTATTTATTAGAATTTATATACGTGAAATATCATTTTTGAATTTATTTTTATTAATTTTTACGTTTGTATTTAAACCAATAATTTTATACTCTTTATATAAGAAAATGCTATTATGGTATTCAAATTATTTATTAATGCGTTACAGAAATAGTACAAGAAAAAAAACAATTTCTGATTTAAAGGAATATGATATAATACAACTATTAATAAAGAATCATAATGTAATTAAAAACAGAGAAGAAGAATGTATGATCTGTTTAGAAAACAAATCAGAACTAAGTTTAAACTGTCATGATACGCATTCAAGCTGTATAAAATGTTTAAGTCAATGGACTAAGAAAATGAATTCATGTCCTTGTTGTAGAGAAGAAATATTAACACAAAAAATGATAAATGATTATTTTGAAATCAAATATAAAAATTTAATTTTTAATAATAAATAAATTTTATAAAATACTTAAGTAATTCGTTTAAAAAATATTGTAATTAAATAAATATTATTAAAATGTCAGAAAAAAATGATAATTTTTATATGTTTAAAGAGATAACAGATAATTTAATTATTTATTATTATATTAATTATTTATTTTATAAATTAAAACCAAAATCAGAATGGGAAGAATATGTTAATGATGTATGGAATAGTGCTAAAGATGAATTTAAATATATGAATTGAAAATAATATAATATAAAAAAAAATATTATTAAAATGTAATATGGAATATAATTTTATTATAGTTGGAATATTTACTATATTAATTATAATATTTTATTATATATTAAATAATAGTTATGATATTGTAAATAAACAAGGATTAAAAAAAGGAGGTATTCATGTATTAGATTATAAAAAAAATATATTTATACTTGTTATATCTGTAATATTAACTGCTATATTATTAACATTATATATGATATTTTATAGAAAAATGAATAATATTGATGTACCTCCTACTTTATATACAACCTTATTTATTATGTTTGGAGTAGTAGCTAGTCAAATAACTTCGTTATTAGATGTTATAAATGATAAAATTGAATTAAATAGTGAATAATTTGTAAATTTTTTACTGAAAATATTTATATAATTTAATTATATAAATGTTACTTACAAGACATTTTCGTGTTGTTAAATTAGAAAATAAAAAAGTTGAAATAGGAGGAGTTGTAATTAAACATAAAGCTAATCCACAAAAAGCGGCATGCAAATTATTAACTTCTATAGCTCATGAAAAAGGATTAACAAAAAATAAAAAAGTAAAACTTGGGAATGTAAAATTTTCTATTCAAGAATATACACAAGGTTCAAAAAAAAAAATATATGGACCTTATTTAGGTTATTTTCATAAATATTCAAAAAATGAAATAAAAGAATCATATTCTGCAGGAGGAAAAATTAAATTTACTATGAAACCTATTGTAAAATTATTTAAAGAAAAAAAAGCTAAAAATATTTTAATTCAAAAAGGTAAAGGAGGTACTTTTTCTACTTCAAAAACAGAAAATCAAACGAAACAATTAATTGATAATATTGAATATACAATTAGTAAAAATCAAGATTTTAATAAATACATTGAAGAACATAGAAATAACCCAATACTAAAAATATTAACAAACATATTAAACAAAGGTGTTTATAATAATGAATTAAAGTATAAATTATTTACATTAAATATAATATTTGATTTTACCCAATCTAATGAAATAAGTTCAAATAAGAAAAATTTAATTGATAATCAGTTTAAAGTTATAAAAGAAATAAGTTCATATAAGAAAAATTTAATTGATAAACAGTTTAAAGTTATAAAAAAAATAAAAAATGGATCATTATCAAATTCACCGGAATATAATCAAGAAAATTCATTTTATTATTCATTAAATATAGGAATAATAATATATGTAAAAAATGCTTCTGATCACCAAAAATATAATTTAAGCTCTTACACAAATAAAAAAGAATCAAAAAATTTCAAAGTTTTATTTTTTAAAAATAAAAAAAATTTACATGAAATATTACAATATTTTGATTCAAATTCAAGGGTTAAACAATCAACTACAAGTAAATGTGTTTTAGACCCAATAAGATTAAGAGTTAATGATGATAAAACATATTGTATTTCTAATTATGAGGATTATATTGTTAAATATGATTTTAAAAGATATATAAATAAAAAAGATACTTTAATAGAAGGTAGTTTTGTAGTAGATAATAGCGGAAGCATTTATACATGGGATAAGTTTAATGAATATTTTAATAATATGACTAATGAATTTAATGAATTTAAAATTAATTTGGATGATTATTTTAAAAATAATAGTTCATCTGAACAAAATAATATTTTTAATGGAATAGATCCAAATACTTTATAAAAACTGAATAGTAACTAATATTTTAATTAATATGTATATTATAAGTATGGATTTTTATACTACTTATATAATCAATGACATAGTGTACCCAAATAATTTATTTTTACAATAGTTTTTTTTTGTAATTTTAAATCCTATATTTTTGTAACTTTTAATTGCTATATAATTATCATGTTTGACATGTAATTTTATTATTTTTTTTTTCATTCTTTTCATTGAATTTATTGCTTTTCTAAGCAGAAATTTTGAATAACCTAATCCTCTAAATTTTTTATATATGAATACATTTTCAAGCCATGCAATATTATTATCAATTTCTAACTTACATTTACCAACTATGATTTTATTTCGAATTAGTTGAATATATTTGACTTGTTTCATATATGATATATATATAAATTAAATATTTATTAATTTATAATAAAAATTGATTCATTAATTTACTATTATTAATTATACGATGTCAGAAACATATAAATTAGAGCCTGAATTATCAAAATCATCTTATGATGAGGAAACATATTCTAAAAATATTGATGGAAAAAGAGTAGAAATAATAGTAATAAGTTTTTATCGTTGGTCTGAATTTGAAATTACATTAACTAATAATGAAAAAGAAGAAATATTATCAAAAGAAGAAATAATATTAAGTGATTATGATATTGAATTTATTTCAAGTAATGATTGTTTTAAAATGGATGTTGAAATAAAAGATGAAAATAAATATTCAAAAGAATTTATTTCAAAGATTAAGGAAAATATTTATGGTTCAGAAGATGATAATTCATGTTGTGAAAGTATTAATGAGCTAGAAGAAAATGGATGGTTACCAGGAGATGTAACTTATGCTTTAACATGTAAATGTATTTTATCAGATATATAATAAATTTTTAAACATAATAAATAAATTATAATTATTAAAGATGATTGTTGATAGCAATGTTAAAAAAATTATTTATTATGTTTTTTCTTTTTAGGACGGTAATCAGGTAAAATTAAATCAAGTACATCTTTTTTTCTCATATATGGTCCTTCTTCTTCCCAATAACAATTATGACAACGATATCCTTCTTCTTCTGTTCCATCTCTATAATAGTCTAAAATTACTGTACATGATATACATTTATTTTTTGAACTATGTTTAGTATTGTCCATTATATTTTTTTTTTAAATAAAAAAAAAATCAATTTTAAATAAATTTGATATTATAAATATTATTTTATTAATTACATAAGTCTTTATAGACATTTAAATATTTTTTTATATTTTTCATTACTAGATCATTCTTCATAGCATATCCGTGCGCATCAATAAAGTTATCGTCAATCCACAATTTTATATATTCTTTTTCTTCATCTTTAATTATACTTATCATTTCACAAGTCATATCATGGTACTGATTTATCTTATCTAGATGAAATTTATTATTTAATCTACGTCCTGGATTCAATACGCATTTTTCTATTTCATCAATATAATCATTTAAAGCATAAATTAATAGCTGTATGTGATTCAAAAATAAAGGTAAGTTTTTGTATTTAGTTTTAATATATTTTATGAATTCTGGGCTGTATTGGTTATTTGACATTAATTACAGGTTTTTCTATATAATATTTCTAGTAAGCATCGATTTTTAAAAAATTGAAAGAATTTAAAAAATTAAATTAATATATATAAATGATTTCTCATTTAAGAGATATACCTATTTTAAAGGATAACAAATTATTATATAATGATTCTATTAAACTTCCTTGTGAAATTTCAAAAGAGGATTTAATGAATATTACTTCAGAAAACATAAATAGAGTCATCGAAATTTTAGAGTATTTTTCAATTAAGAGCTATAAAATTGAAAATTATATAATTTGTAATTCAGTTCCTACTTTTGAAAAGTTCATTTTAAATGAAAAATATGTAAGTGACTATGAATTACCTAAATTTTTAAAAGAATCAATTAACTCTATTGATAATTTAGAAGATTTTTCAATTTCAATAGATTATTGTGCTGAATTTGGAATGTTTAAATGGTTAAAATTCTTACTAGAAAAGTGTAATAAATTCAATGAAAATTTTGAAAATCTATCTAATTCTTGGGCATGCTATAATGCTGCACAAAATGGAAGTTTAGAATGTTTAAAATTATTAAGAGACAATAAGTTTCCTTGGGATGAAAGAGTTATGAATGTTGCTGGTGTAAGTAAAAACATAGATTGTTTTATTTATGCTTATGAAAATTATTGTCCATTTAGTGAATATATAATGTCAGATTTAATTCAATATGGTTCTGTAGATTGTTTAAAATTTTTACATCAAAAAGAAGATTTTTTAAGTGATTCACTATGTATAACTGCGGCTCATTATGGACAATATGAATGTTTAAAATATTGTTATGAAAATAAAGATGATTTTTTAATTTGGAACGATAATGTAATAAATAGTGCTGCTTATGGTGGATGTATAGATTGTTTAAAATTTGCTCATGAAAAAGGATGTAAATTGACAAAAGAAGTATTTAAAAATGTAAATATTTCAGATAATTTTGATAAAGAAGAGTGTATTAAATATTTAAAAAAACATAAATGTCCAAAACCTAAAAATGATTATTAGTTCATGGATATTAAAATAATAAGTATAAAATTTATAATAAATAAAAATAATTTATCCCCCCTTCCCCCAAATACCTGTATTTACTTGATTTAATTCTTTATTTAAATTTTTCTATTATTCATTATTTTTAATAACCGTTTTGTATTATTATTTAAATTATTTAAACTGTTTTTTCCTATGTTATTAGTTTTTATTTTTAAATTATTATAATTTTCTTTATTTGTTATTTTAGTTTTTGGACTACATATAATAGTATTACTAGCACATATGTTATTAAGTTTGTTATTATTTATTTCTCCTAATATTAAATCATTATTATAAATACCTTCTCCTTGGTTAATTATATTTAATTCATATACACATTCGTTATATTTTAAAATGATTTTAGTTTTTATTATGCCTTGTTTATCTTCAAAATATTTTTTAGAATCTTTATATCCTATTAATATTAATCTATTATTTAATGGATTATTTATATTTTTTTCTTGATTGGAAAATGATAATTTTTTTGTTTTATTAGTATATAAATTTTTAGGTAATTGCAGATTTCTATAATTTTTATATTTAATTTCTCCTTCAAGACCAAAATATCTTTGATTTCCTATAGGATAAGATTTTTTTAAATTTTCCCTTTTTTTTTTTAATTTATTTACATTATTATGTTTCAATATTTGATAATTTAATTCATTTAATTTTGAATTATTCTTTTTTTCTTTATTTAAAATATTATTTAAATATTGAATAACACTTTTTTTTATATAAATTCGTGTTCTAACATTTGATGTACTTAATCCGCCTTTTGTTCTTTTTCTCAAAGGTGTAGCATCCATTTTTGAAAATAATTCAAAACCTTCGTTTATTAATTTTTTTCCAAATTGTTCTGGAAAATGGTTACCACCCTTTTCTAAAACACCTGTAGCATTTAATGAATTTTGAGCACAAATTATAATAATTTCTTTGTTTTTATAATCTATATTTATGTTATATTTTGATGAAGAATATGGTCTACTATTTTCATTTATATTTATAATTTGAATTTTGCTTTTTATTTTATTTTCAATCAAATTATTTAGTTTATTTGAATTAAATCCTAAATTTGAATATCCTTCTGCTAACATATTTAACTGTTCACTAGCAGCTTTAAATCTATTATTAGCTTCACTATTAGTTTTTGGGTCTGGTTTTCCAAAAATAGATGACATATAAAATAAACAAATAAAAAAATAATATTCAATTATTTTTTATTTTTTAATTTTTTTTTATAGATTATTTCATCCACAAATATAATTTTATTTGTATATTTTTGTAAATTATTATAAAAATTATAATCACCTCCATATTTGTATTCCCCCCTTCCCCCTCTATAACACCCCCATCCCCCGTACTGAATAATATTTTAATTTATTTATCTCATTTAATTAATATTGTATTTTTTATAACTGCACTTGATATTATTATTTTTATAAATATTATTTAGTATTCCAGGTGTATAATGAAAAACATATTCAAATTCTTTAGCTAATTTTGATTCACATTTATTATTTATATGATATGCTAAAAATTTATCTTTTCTAGAATTTATAAATTTAATATGAGTGCCATCATCAAATTTTGATGAATAATAACTGCATACTCCTGACCCTATACATGTGCACCATGGAGTTAAATCATATTTATTAGGTTTCCTTCCAAAATATTGTTTAAAAAGTTTTTCAGATGCACTTCCTATTGGATTTCCAGATTCATTTGAATATTTTCTTGCTTTATAACCCAATAAACAACATGTTTGATGAGTAGAATCTGAAAAACAATGTTGGCTTGAATAATTATTAGGTAAATAACACACAGTCAAAGGATTAATTTTCTTTTCTAAATTCTTAATTTTACTTATTAAATTAAAAATTTTTTGAAGATTATTTTGTGTTATATTATTTGTCGAATATTTTAATTCTTTATTTATAATCAATGAAATATTGTTATTTGAAGTTTTTTGGTAATTTATTAATATATGATTATTATTTATTTTTTGTAAATTCTTAAATTCTAAATTATAAAATTTTTGTAATTTTTTTATATCACTAAATTCTACAACCAAAATTATTTTATTATTCATATATTAATTAAATATTTATTTTAAATATTGATAAACAATTATAATTTTATGAAAAAATATTTTATAAAAATTAAATTTATGTTATTTCGAGTAATAAAATATTTTCTTTTCTGTTACATCGACAACATATATTTATATTTTGTTATTATTCCCCCTTCCCCCTCTATAACACCCCCATCCCCCTGTACATTGGAATTATTTATAAACTGCAAGGAAAAATCGAAACTTACTTTATATTGTAACTAGATGGCTTCTAAGATGTCATCTCCTATTTTAATACTCGAAGAGAAGTATTATTTATGCGTTGATATAAAAAATAAGATACAAACATTTTTAAAAAATGATGTCACGTATGATGCTTTAAGACAGTATTTTATATATTTATCTAAAAAAAAAGATTTATATCAAAAATTTTGTAAATATCAATATAATATAGACACTGATTTGATAGATGAGGATAAGAATGATAAGACTTATATTCCAGAAGATTACTTATTGTGTATTATTGAAAATCCACAAGAAAAAAAAATAGGAGAAGGAGATCTTCGTGATTT
>MDTB01240398.1_pt1 | contig 10895 bp, 17 predicted proteins | sample 811161 | NCBI WGS metagenome assembly MDTB01 (sample SAMN05326650, study PRJNA326480) | marine metagenome | isolation source: seawater | place: Mediterranean Sea | collected 2009 | reverse complement strand
TGATTGTATTACAATTTCTAAAAAGCAATATGATTATACAAAAAAAAGAATATTTAAAAATAATTTAAATAATAAAGTTAATGTTATGTTTTTAGATTATAGAGACTTAAAAGATAAATATGATAATATAGCTTCAATAGAAATGATAGAAGCAGTAGGAGAAAAATATCTAGATCTATATTTCAAGACTATCAAAAATTCTCTTAAATATAATGGAAATGTAGCTATTCAAGGCATTACTATAAAGGATAATTTATTTAATCGTTATAGGGTAGAAGAAGATTTTATACAAAAATACATTTTTCCTGGAGGTTTCTTACCTTCCCTAGATTATATCAAAAAATTAGCTCAAAAGAACCAGTTAGGATTAGAAAAGATTAATTCTTATTCGGATGATTATGCAAAAACTCTTCAAATGTGGAAAAATAATTTTTTAAAAACATGGGACAATATTTCTCCCCTAGGCTTTGACGAATATTTCAAAAGAATGTGGGAATTCTATTTATGTTACTGTGAAGCAGGATTTAAAGCAAAAAATATAGACTTGATTCAATTTTCTATGTCTAATAGATAAACGACATGAAAAAAGTACTTATTTTAATATTAATTTTTTTTTTAACAGGATGCTCAAGCAATATGAAACCAACAGATTTTAAAGATCAAAAGCCAAGATTGATTATCGAAGATTATTTATCAGGCAATGTTAAAGCCTGGGGTATTCTTCAAAATCGCTCTGGCAAAGTCACAAGACAATTTTCTGCAGATTTAGACGGTAAGTGGGATGGAAAACAATTAATTCTTGATGAAAAATTTAATTGGTCAGATGGTGAAGTTCAAACGAGACAATGGAAGATTAACAAAATAGATGAACACAATTACGAGGGAACTGCAGGAGATGTAGTAGGAACTGCGAAAGGGTTTTCTTATGGACCAGCATTTAAATTTGAATATGTTCTGTTAGTACCAGTAAAAGGTAAAGAAATTAAGATTACTTTTGATGATTGGATTTTTAAACAAGATGAAAGAGTTGCTATTAACAGAGCAACTATGACAAAGTTTGGAATTAAAGTTGCTGAACTTACCGTAATGTTTGTAAAAGACTAACGCTTATACATTTTGTAAATTAAAAATAAATAAATTTTATAAGGCAATATTCTTAAAAATTTTAAAATTAATGTCAATTGTTTAGGAAAGTGTATTTCAAAAGAGTTAGATTTAGTTAAACCATTATATATTTTTTCAGCAGCATATTCTACTGACTTTAAAAATGGCATAGGGAAATCATTTTTATCAGTTAAAGGTGTTTTAATAAATCCAGGAGATATAACCGAAATTCTAACATTATATTTTTTAAAATCAAAAAAGATACTTTCTGCAAAATTATTTAAAGCAGCTTTCGAAGGGCCGTACCCACTTGAATTAGGCAATCCCCTATATCCAGCAATTGAAGAAACTATTGAAATATGGCCATTTCTTTTATTTTTAAAATATTTTTCAACTGCTTTAACGCAATTTAAAACACCGAAATAATTTACATCCATAACAAATCTATTTTGTTTAAGATCGATCCCTTTTTCTTTTTTTGGATCATATGTACCACTACAAAAAATACAAAGATCTATCTTTGTAAATTCTGAGATAATCTTTTCAAATATGTTTGAGCAGTTTTCTTCATTTACAACATCTAAAGGGTATGAAGAAATATTAGGATTTTTAGCCATATCCTCCAAAAGTTCTTTTCTTCTAGCCGATACTGCAACTTGCCAACCTTCTTTAGCAAACTTTTCAGCAACTGCTTTACCTATCCCGCTACTTGCTCCAGTTATCCATACTTTTTTCTGATTTTCAGACATAAATTAGTTATATATTAATTAATGACTAAGAATAAATATTTATCTCTTTTCTTGCTACTTTTAATCACTTTTATTCCATCAGCTATTGGGGGCTTAGTTACTTCTTCTTTTAAAGAACCCTGGTATTCAATGATAATTTTACCAAGTTTTAATCCACCTAGCTGGGTATTCGCTCCTGTTTGGACTACTTTATATATCTTGATGGCAATAGCGATTTGGAAAATCTGGATAAACTCATTTGATTTAAAGATTTTAAAACTTTATTTTATTCATTTATTTTTTAATGGCACTTGGAGTATTGTTTTTTTTGGATTTCACCAAATTGGCTTGGCTTTGATCAACTTAATTATTATTTTAATCTTTATTATCTTACTAATGAAAAATTATTTTAATAGAGATAAGATTAGTTTCTATTTAATGACCCCTTATCTTTTGTGGTCAGGATATGCTTTGATACTTAATAGCTCAATATTTGTATTAAATTAAAACCACTTTTTAGGATAATTTCTTTTTAAAATTATTTTGTTAATAAAAATAGATAGGAGAATTATTAATATAGTTCCTATTATTACTGGAAATAAAACAAAATCGAAAGATAAATCCATAAATAAAGCGACTAAAGGGTTTGAAGCTGCTGGGGGGTGCATTACCTTAAAATAAACCATTAATATTACTGCAATTCCAACAGATAAACCTAAAGAATAAAACGATAGTCCTATTGTTTCATTAAAAATAATTCCTACAAGAATAGAAATTAAATGTCCAAAAAATATATTTTTAGGTTGTGCAGTTTCGAGATCATAAAGAACAAATACAATAAATACTGTGGCGCCAAAAGAAAACATTAACCAAACCCCCGCAGAAGTCTCTAAAGTTAAAAAGGCTAGAATACCTATAACTATAGCTGCTGATATTCCTGAAGCTACTGGCTCAAATTTTTTTGGTATTTTCATATGTGTTTTTCCTCTAGTTAGGTTATATACAGTTATGGATTTAAAAAAACCTTTTATTTTTTTAAAAGATTTACCCTATAAGCTTAATAAGTTTTATATAAAGAATTTAAGTTATAGATTGGTTGTAAAAAATAAATCAAAAAAAAATAAAGAATATAATCCTGTAACAAATTTTGATAAAAAATTTGAAAAATTTATCAGATCCATGATTGTTAAATCTTTCCCAAAAGACTCTATTATAGGCGAAGAGTTTAGAAATAAAAGTTCCTCTAGTAATTTTACCTGGTCTATAGATCCAATAGATGGAACAAAAGCTTTTGTAATTGGTGTGCCGACATGGTCAAATTTAATAGGCTTAACGCACAAGGCCAGATCTATTATTGGGTTAGCAAACTTTCCAGAATTAAAAAGGTTTTATTTAAATGATAAGAAAAGATCTTATTTATACAAAGAAAATAAAAAATTTATAATTAAATCTTCAAAAAATTATGATCTCAAAAAACTAAATATAATTGGAAGCTTTCATGGTAACTTTAATAATAGCAAAAAAATTAATTTTATTAGTAAATTTGGCAAATCTTTCAGACTTGCGAGCTTAGATGCTTTAAGCTATTGTTTGCTTGCCGAAGGAAAAGTTGACGCTGTAATTGAAACAAACTTAAAGCCATATGATATTATACCTCTAATACCAATTATCAAAAATGCAGGTGGATATATAACAGATTGGAAAAATGATTCAGCAGAAAAAGGGGGAAATATAATAGCAACTTCAAACAAAAAACTTCACAAAAAAATTTTAAAAATTTTACAAAATTTAAAAGAATTAAAAAAATGAATTTATTTATAAATAGAGTATTTAGAGCAATAAAAATTGATATCGATCTCTATGAGGAAGTAGAGAAAGATAAATCTGCGACCATTCAAGCCGGCACAGTGGTTGTCTTATCGAGTCTTGCTGCTGGAGTAGGTGCTTTGCAATTAGGCGCCTCAAATTTTATACTTGCTCCGGTATTATCTTTACTGAGTTGGTATGTATGGGCGTACGTTATTTATTTTGTTGGTGTAAAATTATTTCCTGGCTCATCTACAAAAAGTGATCATGGTGAATTATTAAGAACCATAGGTTTCTCTAGTGCTCCAGGCCTAATAAGAGTTTTTGGAGTAACTCCTGATTTAATGACCGTAACATTTGTTGGATCAGCATTCTGGATGTTAGCTTGTATGGTTGTTGCTGTGAAATCAGCATTAGATTATGAAAGTTTATGGAAAGCTTTAGGGGTAGTTATTGTTGCTTGGTTATTTCAAGCATTCTTCCTTTTTTTAATAATTGTTTTATTTAAAGGTATTTAGACAGGAAATATAGTCTTAGATAACTTGCAACTATCACAAACTTTGTAACCAGTTATGACTAGGTTTGGTTTTACGCTTTCATCTTCTCGGTTGCATTCTTCACAAATATCATCAAAAATTTCTTCCATGTAGGACAAGATACACCTTTTAATATATTAGATCTATTTTAATATTAAGTTGTGAAAAAAATATTTTTAAAAGCATTACTAGGTCATTTTTTTATGATTTTTTTTACTTTTGTATCAGCTGGAGAGTTAAAAGTAAAAAGTGGTAACACTGATATAACAAATAATTTAAATTACAAAAAAGCCTATTTTGCTGGGGGCTGTTTTTGGTGCATGGAAGAGTCTTTTGATAAAATTAATGGTGTTAAAAAATCAATCGCTGGTTATTCTGGAGGACACTTAAAGAATCCAAGTTACAAAGATGTTGTTTATAAAGACACAGGTCATGTAGAAACAATTGAAATCACATATGATCCTAAAAAAACTTCTTACAAAGATTTATTGAATGTATTCTGGAAAAATATTGACCCTTTTGATAAATATGGTCAATTTTGTGATAAAGGAAAAAGTTACAGATCGGTTATATTTTTTGAAGACAAAAGGCAAAAAGATATTATTAAAAAATCACTAGATGAAGTAGAAAAAAGATTTGGCAATAGAGTTGTTACATTAATTTGGAAATTTGAAAAATTTTATAAAGCAGAAGATTATCATCAAGACTATTATCAAAAAAATTTTTTAAGATATCTTGCTTATAAAAAAGCCTGTCAAAGAGAAGAGGTTTTAAATAAATTATGGAACTAAAAAAATTAATTTTCTTCTTCATATTTTTTACATTCTCTAACTTGCATAGTGCAGAACTAGCAAAACCGAGTAAAAAACTAGATCCTTATGATGTAGTAAAGATTCAACTTGAAGCATTAAAAAATAACGATGAAAATGATCAAGGAATTAGACAAACTTGGCTTTTTGCTCATCCGGATAATAAAAAAGTAACGGGGCCTTTTGCTCGATTTAGAATTATGATTTACGGACAACAATACAAACATCTAATCAATCATTCTTCACATAAAATTAAATTAATAACAAACAGTTCAAATACATATGTCTATAGAATTGAAATTTTATCTGAAAATAAGAAGTTATTTTTTTACGAATGGCATGTTCAAAAAGGCAGTGACGATAATTGTAAGAACTGTTGGTTTACCTCTGCTGTTTCGCAACCAGTAGATCAGGGTAATACAATTTGAAACGACCACCTTTTATATATCGTTATATAATTGTTGGATGTGTACTTGTAATTCCACCAATTTTAGGTGCACATTATGGATCAATTTTTTTAGGAAAGGATAATGGAGTACTGCTTGGTTTTTGTATAGGCATACCTTGTGTAACCTTTGCTTGTTGGAAATTATATATTGATGATTGGAGAGACGACGAAGACTAATGAATTTTGAAACTTCAAGGGAAGGTGCATTAAACCGACTAAATTATTTCATCGATAATGATATTTTAAACTATTACTCAAAAAGAAGTTATGATTATGGAGTTAATAATAGAAAAAATGTTTCTTGCCTCTCTCCATATATAACTCATAGACTTATTACTGAATACGAGACTGCAAAAAAAGTATTATCTAAACACCCTTTTCAAAAAGTAGATAAATACATTCAAGAAATTTTTTGGAGAGTTTATTGGAAAGGGTGGCTAGAGCTGAGGCCTAAAGTTTGGTCTGATTTTATTGATGATTTAAAAAAGATTAAAGAAGATGAAAACTATTTAAAAGCCATAAATGGCAAAACAGACATAGAATGTTTTAATGATTGGGTCAAAGAACTAAAAAATTATAATTATTTACACAATCATACAAGAATGTTGTTTGCCAGTATTTGGATATTTACATTAGGCCTACCTTGGCAAAAAGGTGCAGAATTTTTTATGAAATATTTATTTGATGGAGATGCAGCATCTAATACACTAAGTTGGCGTTGGGTTGCTGGTATTCAAACCAAAGGTAAAAATTATTTAGCACAATCATGGAATATAGATAAATTCACAAACAATAGGTATAAAAATACAAAGCTAAATGAATCTGCATCACCTATAATAGATAGAAGAGAGTATAAAATTTTACCTTTTCAAATTAACAAGAATGATGAACAAAACGATCATTTAATCGTTTTTGATAACGAAATGTCTATCGAATCCTTCGATCTAAAAAGATATAAAAAAATATATTTCATTTTACTAAATAATGAGGGGAGATCTTTGAAAATAGATTTAAAAGTTTTAAATTTTAAAAAAAAAATCATAATATCACAATTAAAAAGGACTGAATTTAAAGCCGATTTATTAGATGAGAATAGCTTTATAAGTTTAATTAAAGAACTAAATTGCTTTGACGTGGTGTACCCATCAATTGGGGAAAATTTATTATTTCTACGAAAATTGATAAAAAGATATAAGTTAAATATCAATTTTATAACTAGAAAAGAAGATGAGTTTTGCTGGAAATTTTCGAACAAAGGTTATTTCAACTTTAAGTCAAATATTCCAATAATATTATCTACTTTTAAATTAAATTAGATTTAGAGCATTTTTTAGAGCAATACTTTACTTTATTCCAATTAAGTTTCCATTTCTTTCGCCAATTGAAAGATCTATTACATATTGGACAGATTTTTTTTGGAAGATGACTTTTTTTCATTTTTTTAAAAGATGTTTATTTTTTAAAAATAAGAAATAAGCAGCTATCTCATAAAAAATGTTTAGTAAAAAAAATAAAGGTTTATATTTAAAAATTTTGTATAAAAAATTATATTTTGGAATATTTTCCCAAATTATAAGAAATGACTCAGCACCATCAATTACTTTTCCATCTTTAATTACGTGCATCCTTCTTAAAAGTTGTCTATATGATTTTGAAGTTATCTTTTGAGCTTCTTGATTGTTTGCTACATTAATCCACTCTATTTTTTCATTACAAAACTTTTTATAATGATTAATTTCTGTCCTACAAATATTACAAGACTCATTAAAAAATACTTTAACCATTGGTATTTTCCATAATAAATTTATTTGCTGCTTTAAAAATTCGAGTTTTTCTCTCTTTATTCATTTTTTCTGAAACTCTAACCATCATAGCTAATCTTGGATTTTTTGAAAAAAATTTTCTGTTTTTATCAATAAATTTCCAGTACAGTCCATCCATAACATCGCACCATGGTCCTTTTTTAAAATGCATCATTTTGAGAAAGTAACTTGAACCACAAATGTAAGGTTTAGTTGCAAAAATTCCTCCATCGCTAAACAAACCCATACCATAAACATTAGGTGACATTACCCAATCTGATGAATCAACAAACATTTCCATAAACCATTTATAAACTTGTTTTGGATGGATCTCACAAAGATTCATGATATTGGATAGGATCATTAATCTTTCAATATGGTGGGACCAACCAAAACGTTCAGCATTTCGAATTGAAAAATCTAGGGGATCTAAACCAGTAGTTCCATCATACCAAGATTTTTTCATTTTACGTTTATGATTAAAAAAATTTGAATTATCTAATTTATTATCAAAATTTTGATAAATACCTCTCATAAATTCTCTCCACCCTATAATTTGTCTGATATAACCTTCGAAGGAATTAATAGGAACTTTATTTTCTATTTTTTTTAATTTAAGAACGAGTTCTTCAGGTGTAATGAGTCCTATATTAATTATTGGACTTAAAGCACTATGAAACATAGTATTAGATTTTTCACTTACCGCATCTTCGTAATCACCGAATAAATTTATTCTTTCTTTTAGGAATTCGTCGAGTTTTTTATGAGCATCTTTTCTAGTTGTAGGAAACCAAAAATTTTCTGTACTTCCAGGATGATCATTAAAATTTAAATTAATAAATTCTTTTAAGTCATTAGTATGTTTAGAGGGTCTTAGTTTTGAAATACTGGGAATTTTAATATCTATAGGTAATTTTTTTCTATTCTCTTCATCAAAGCTCCATTTATCTCCCTTTGGTTTTCCGTTTTTATCCATTAAGATATTTAATTTTGTTCTAATAATTTTATAAAAATTAGCCATAAAAGGCTTTCTATATTTTGAGAGATATTTTTTAAATTCATCTCTACTTGTTAAAAACATGGGTGAAGTTATCTGGTTTACTATTACTCCTCTTTTTTTTAAAAATACAAGTATCTTTTTTTCAAAAGGTTTGTCTTCTATTTCAAAAAAACTTACCTCTTTAATCTTTTTATCTTTGATTATTTTTTCGATTTTTTTTTCATAAGATAACTTAAACTTTGAATTTACATTTTCATAAACTATTTTGTAATTTTTTGATTTTAGCTCATCCCTGAAAGATCTCATTGATGACAGGAAGAGAAGTATTTTTAATTTATGATGCTTTTCGTAAGTACATAAATCATAATCTTCAGCCATAAAAAAAGTGTGATCTTTATACTTTCTTAAATATTGAGGATTAAATAATTGATTTCCAAGTATAATAAATAGCTTCATATGAGCTAAATTATAGAATTTTAAATAGAAATAAACGCGTCATTATTTGCCTATTTATTTAAGATAATAGTGATAAAAAGCCGATATGAAAAAATTAATATTAGGAGCAACAGGATCAATTGGATCATCCTTAGCAAAGAAAATAGTTTCTGAAGGAGGAGAAGTGCATTTGGTTGGTAGAGATAAAACAAGTTTATCTAAAATTGCCTCAGAATTGAATTCTACTTTTACAAGTTGTGATGTATTAGAAGAAAACTTTCCAGAAAAAATTTTTAGTGATTTAGGTGATACTCCAATTAATGGATTAGCTTATTGTGTAGGTTCTATAGATTTGAAACCTATTAAATTGACAAAAAAAAGTGATTACATGCAATCTTTTAATTTAAATTTAATTTCTGCTACAGAAATTATAAGACGCTCTACAGATAGCTTAAAACAAAATAGAGGTTCAATAGTTTTATTTTCTACTGTAGCTGTAAAAAGAGGATTTACAAATCATAGCATAGTTGCTTCCGCGAAAGGAGCGATTGAAGGTTTAACAGTTTCATTAGCAGCAGAACTTGCTCCCAACATAAGAGTTAATTGTATTGCTCCAAGTTTAACAAAATCAAAAATATCGAATTTTATTTTGAAAAATGAAAAAATGGCTGAAAGTATTGCAAAAATGCATCCGCTTAAAAGATTAGGCGAAGGGAATGATTCTTCATCTGTTGCAAATTTTTTATTAAGCGATAACAGTTCCTGGATAACAGGACAAATATTAGGTGTAGATGGAGGAAGATCATCTTTAACTTAGTTATGAAAAAAATAATTTATATAATTTCGATTTGTTTGATATCTCAATTTGCATATTCAGCAGGTAGTGACAGTAGTTCTAGTAATGATAAAGAAAAATCTAATTATTACAAAGATGCTAAAAAATTAGTTCAAAGAGCAGGTAAATTAGAAAAAAAAGAAAAAACTGAAAAAGCTAAAAAACTTTACTCACAAGCTTTTGAAAAATTAGAAAAAGCATATTCATCTGACAAAACTAACCCAGATATTTTAAATTATATGGGTTACACATCTAGGAAAATAGGTAATTTTGAAAAGGCTGAAAAGTTTTATTTAACAGGTCTGAGTATTAAGCCTGATCATAACGGTATTAACGAATATCTTGGAGAATTATATGTTCAAACTAACCGTATTGATAAAGCTAATGAAAGATTAGAAGTTCTCAAAAATTGCAACTGCGAGGAATTTCAAGAACTTGAACTAATTATAAAAACTCGTGGTACAAAAATCTATTAAGAAATATCTAAGGCAAACTTTTTAAGTTTTTCTATTGGAATTAAGTCTAAAGTTTTTATATTTGTTTTTTTTAAGTATATAGAACAGGCAACATTTTCTTTCAAAGCTCTTGCGTACCAAGTTGCGCAAAGACACCAGCTATCACCATCTTTAAGACCTGGAAATCCATACTCAGGATGAGGTGTAATTAAGTCATTTCCAACTTTTTTCGACCAAACTAAAAATTCTTTAGTTACTTTTGCACATACAGTATGAACGCCTCTATCATTTTGATCAGTATTACAACAACCATCTCTTAACCATCCAGTAAGCGGGTCATTAGAACAAGGTTCTAATGGATCGCCAAAAACATTTTTTTGTTTTTCTTTATTCATTTTTTTAAAGTTACTTTATATTTTAGTTGGATTAGGCTGGCCTTTATAAACTTTTTCCGGATCAAACTTTTTTTCTTTTTCTTTAAATTCTAGTTTAACTTCCTCAGAATTATTTATTTTACCTAATGGGATAGATCTATAAAAACATGATTTGTAGCCAACATGGCAACTTGCTCCATCTCCAATGTCTACAGTCATCCATAAAGAATCTTGATCATCGTCTATTCTTATGTCTATAACTTTCTGGACAAAACCACTTGTTTTCCCTTTATGCCATAAAGCATTTCTTGATCTGCTCCAATAACAAGCTTCTTTTTTTTCAATAGTAAATTTTAAAGCTTCTTGGTTCATATAACCGTGCATTAAAACTTCTCCTGATTTATGATCAGTTGTAGTGACAGGTATAAGTCCTTTTTCATCAAATTTTGGCGAAAGAAATTTTCCTTCTTCTATCTCAAAAATGCTCTCTCTTTTTTTAAACATGGGCGTAAAATAGTGAAAAAAAGACAAAATAGCAATTTGCAATAATTAATTATGTCCTA
>MDTB01205577.1_pt1 | contig 10895 bp, 8 predicted proteins | sample 811161 | NCBI WGS metagenome assembly MDTB01 (sample SAMN05326650, study PRJNA326480) | marine metagenome | isolation source: seawater | place: Mediterranean Sea | collected 2009 | reverse complement strand
GTTAATTCTAGCGATCAACCCAAGCCAACTGTAGAAATAGTTTTAGCTTCTATTTGATCTTACTCGTGATAGGGTTTACATATTGCGATACTATTTAAGTATCCGGTAAGCTCTTACCTCACCTTTTCACCCTTACCTTGCGGCGGTTTATTTCTGCTGCACTTTCCCTAAGGTCACCCTCGACGGAAGTTATCCGTTATCACTTTCTACTCGAGCTCAGACTTTCCTCTTTGTTTAACAAAGCGACTGCACGCTACCCAAGAACATATTACATAAAATTATCTAAATATTAAATTATAAAAGTCATTTAAAAATTTTTTAGATTGAGAGGGATTAATTTCACCATAGTTTAATGATCTTTTTACAGCCATAACACAAAACTTTTTGTAATTTTCAATATATGACTTATGAAATCCATATAGAACTAACATTTCATCTATGGAGTATTTCTTTTTAATTTTTTTATTATTAAATCTACTAATTCCAATTTTATTAATTAAAAACCTCTCTCCAGGATCCTCTTTTCTATTTGGGGCAATATCTGAATGGAAAAGTATATTTTCATCTAAAATATAAAAATTATATTTTAAAAAAAAAAATAGTTTTTTTTAAGGACGCGTATTGTTTATTTGTATAATTTGAATAACCATATTGATGACCTTTGTTTTCTAATTCAATCCCTAAAGAGTATTCATTTATATTATTATTATCTTTCCATTTAGATTTTCCAGCATGCCAAGCCTTATATCTTGGACATAGTAAATTAAATATAATTCCTTTTCTTGAGATTAAGTAATGAGTACTTACATTTGAATGATTATCAGACAATTTTTTATAGGCTAAATTTATATTTTTCATACCCGTATAATGAATAACTATATATTTAACTATTTTATTTTTTTTTCTGAAGCTATAATTCATCCGTGTTAAAATTGATTCTAATAATTTTATTTTTTTTTACAGTCTCCTGTTCAAAAGATGATAATGATCAATATACTAATAATCAAAATGTTTATGATGATAATAAACTTGAGGATTATGAACTTTTTGAATTAGCTAGAGAAAAAATATCAGCTAATCAACTTGAATTATCTTTAATTCAACTTAATAAAATACAAGTAATTTATCCAAGTAGTAAATATGCGAATAAAAGCATGCTTTTAACCGCCTACATCCACTTTCTGAAAAAAGATTATGAAAAAACAAGAGCTATTGCCGAAAATTACAAGAAATATTATCCTGGTAGTGATGATATTATTTACGCTAATTATTTGGAAGCAATGACCTATTATATAACTATGAAGAAATCGGATTATGGGCAGCAGACAGCAGTTAAAGCTTTAAAAAAATTTAATTTTATATTAAACGCCTATCCTAATAGTAAATATGAAATAGACATAATTACTAAAATAGAAAAAATAAATAATAATTTAGCTCAAGGAAAAATTAAAACTGCTAAATTTTATTTAAATAAAAAAAATGAAAGTGGGGCATTAGTGTATTTGCTTGAAATATTTAATTATCATAATTCTAGTTCATCAATAGAAGAAGCATTATTTTATTTAAGTAAAATCTATTTCGAAATTAAAGAATACGATTTAGCAAAAAAATATGCCGCTATACTGGCTTATAATTTTCCAAATAGTGAATGGTACCGAAAATCATACAATGTCATCAATGAGTTAGAGGATTTAACTAAAGAGGAAAAATGGTATGAAAAATTTAATCCTATTAAAATATTTAGACAAGATAAGAAGAATAATTCTAATGACAGTTCAATACAATTTTTAGAATAATGCTAGTTTCTTTAGAAATTAAAAATTTTCTATTGATTAAAAAAATATCAATTAATTTCACTAACGGTTTTAATGCATTTACTGGAGAAACAGGTGCGGGAAAGTCTATTGTTATAGCGGGACTGAAACTAGCACTTGGTGGAAAAAATTATACAAATCTTAATTTAAAAAATAATGAGATTTCCACTATTAAAGCAGTTTTTGAAATTAATAATTTAATTCAAAGAAATCTTGAAAAACTAAATATAAATATTGATGATGATTATTTGATTATAGAAAGACAAATTAATACAAATCAAAAATCTAAATTATTAATAAATGGTGAAGTAAAGCCGCTCTCAAACGTTAAAAGTATTCTGAAAAATACTATAGAATTTCAGGAAAATTTTGAACAACAAGAATTATTTGATAATAAATATTTTCTAAAATTTATAGATAATTTAAGCGATATTAATAAGAATGATTTAAAAGTAAAATTTGAAAAATTAAAGGAGCAAAAAGAAATTTATCAAAATCATTTGAAAAACGAAAAAAATATATCTGAAAAAATTCAAATACTTAAAGTCAAAAATAATAAAATTAAAGCTTTAAATCCTATCGAAAAGGAATATGAGGAACTTATAAATAAAAGAAGTTTAAATAAAAATTTGAAAAAATTTATTGATATTTCAAATGAAATTAAAAAATCAATATCTAATTATAATTCAAATGATAGCTTAAACTCAATTGAAAAAAACCTTAATAAATTAGAATTAATAAATAATGAATACACAGAAATTTCACAAAAATTAGCATCATTAGCGTTAGATATAAATGAAACAATTAATGAATTAGAAAATAAATTTGATTCTATAGATTATGATGAAATAGACTTTGATGAAATTGATGAGAAAATCTATCAATATCAACAACTTTCTAAGTTTTTTGAAATAGAACCTGAGGAATTATTTTCAATAAAATATGAAATAAATAATCAAATAGACTCCCTTGAAAATTTTGAAGGGGAAAAACAAATTATATTTAATAAATATTTAGATGCTCTAAATAATTTCAGAGAAGAAGCTATAAAAGTATCGAATATAAGAAAAAAAGAGTCAAAAAAAATATCTGAAGATATTAATAAGCAACTTCCAATTGTTAATATTGAACAAGGTGAAATTATTTTCAAATTTTTTGAAAAAGATGAAAAAGAATATAATTCACAAGGATATGATGAATTAGATGTTTTATTTAGGACTAACAAAAATTCTGAATTTAGTTCAATTAAGAAAGTAGCCTCTGGAGGTGAATTATCTAGGTTACTTCTAATAATTAAAACACTATCTGCTAATAAAGATAATAATTTAACACTAATTTTTGATGAAGTTGACAGTGGTCTAAGTGGCAAAATTGCCACTAACGTTTCTGAGAAAATTCATAATATATCGAAAAAAAATCAAGTTATAGCTATAACGCATTCAGCTCAAGTTGCCTCAAAAGCAAATAAACATTGGAAAATAGAGAAAATTATTAAAGGTGATGAAATGACAAGTCAAATTGTTGAGCTGAATGATCAATCTAGAATTAATGAAATTGCAGGTTTAATAAGTGGGGCTAAAATTACTGAAACTGCTAAAAAAGTAGCTTTAGATTTACTTCAAAAATAGTAAAAAATGAAAACTGTAAATAATTTTCTAAAATTGAAAGATAAGTTAAAAGAGTATAACAAAGAATATTACAACTCAAATCCTTCAATAAACGACTCAGAATATGATAATTTAAAAAGAAAGTATGAAAATTTATTAAGAAGAAATCCTAAATTAAAACAATTTGATGACTTAGGTATAGGCACTTCGCCATCTTCAAAATTTATAAAATTTAAACATTATGAACCAATGCTCTCTCTTTCTAATAGTTTTAGTTTAAAAGAATCTAAAGATTTTTTTGAAAAAGCTAGTAGTTTTTTAAAATGGCGAGACACGGATTATGTGTTTAATGTTGATTGTAAAATAGACGGAGTATCTTTATCTTTAATTTATAAGAACAACATATTATTTAAAGCTATCACGAGAGGAGATGGATTAATTGGTGAGGAAATTACGAAAAATGTAATAGGTATTAAAGGTATACCTAAAATTTTAAAAAATTGTAAATCTGATCTTATAGAAATAAGAGGTGAGGTATTTTTTTTTAGAAGTGATTTTGAAAAATTAAATAAAAAATTAATTGAAAAAAATCAATTTTCAAACCCTAGAAATGCTGCATCAGGATCTCTTCGTCAACTTGATAGTAAAATTACTAATGATCGTCCTTTAAGGTTTATTCCTCATGGATACGGTACATATTCATATGAAAAGGAATTTTTAAACTTTGAAGATTTTATCAATTTTTGTAAAAGAAATAATTTTGATCAAACCGGGTATTCGTTTAAGAATAGTAATTTGAATACTATTTATCAGTACATTTTTGATACTGAAAAAAAAAGATCCTCAATTGAATTCGATATTGATGGAATGGTAATCAAAATCAGTAATATAAAAATACAAAGAATGTTAGGAAGTACCAATAAATTTCCTAGATGGGCAATAGCAGCAAAATTTAGCTCTGAAGAAGCATTGACAAAAGTTGAGAAAATAGAACTACAAATTGGTCGAACTGGTGCTATAACACCAGTAGCAAGACTCAAGGCAGTTAACATTGGAGGTGTAATTGTGTCAAACGCCACACTACATAATTTTGATGAGGTTATAAGAAAAGATATAAGAATTAATGATTTTGTATGGGTTAAAAGAGCTGGTGATGTAATTCCTTATGTATCAAGAGTTGATATAGAAAAAAGGGTGAAAACCAATAAAAAATACACTATCCCTAAAAAATGTTTATGTGGATCACAGATAATTAAAATTGAAGGTGAAGCCGTGCAAAGATGCAGCGCAGGAAAAAATAAATGCAAATATCAAAATTTAGAGTCGTTTAAACATTTTATATCAAAAAAAGCAATGAATATAGATGGACTTGGGGAAAAACTAATAGAAAAATTTATTAATCTTAATTTAGTTAACAATAGAATAGATATATACAAATTGGAAAAAAATAAAAATAAAATTATTGAAATAGAGGGTTTTGGTGAGAAATCATTTCTTAATCTAATAGAATCAATAAACAAATCTAAAAAAACTACACTATCAAGATATTTATTTTCTCTTGGACTAAGATATTTAGGTGAAAATAATTCTGATCTAATATCTTTATATTTTAAAAATAAAAATAGATTTAAAGATATTATTCAGTCAAAAAAATTAAGAGACCAACTAGAAAATATTGATGGGCTTGGAGATAAAGCTATAGGCTCTTTTATTAATTACTTTTCTGATAAAACTAATCTTGAAGAGTCCTTCGCAATTCTGGATGAACTTATAATTGAAGAAATAAAAGATAATAAAATTACCCTTGATAAAAGTATATTATTTACTGGAACTCTTCAAAATATGTCGAGGGATAGGGCAAAAGAATTAGCTAAAAAAAAGGGATATAAAATTGCATCTAATGTATCAAAAAATTTAGATATTCTAGTAATTGGTGAAAAATCAGGTTCCAAATTAAAAAAAGCTAAAGATTTAAAAATAAAAATTTTAAAAGAGATAGATTTTTTAAATCTTGTTAATTAAATACTTGATAAAAAAATATTTATAATCACTGCTTAATCTTGGTCGAAGAGTGTCATAAATTTTTTGATGATAGCTTTTTATATACTTCCTCTCTTGTGACGTGATTAATTTCCAATCAACTAAACTTAGTTCATAAGGTGCTAATGTGATATTCATTAGTTTCAAATTGTTATTTGTAATTTTTGACACATATAGGTTTTCAATTCTTATGCCAAATTGACCCTCGACATAATAACCAGGCTCAATAGAAAATAAATTATTATTAGATAAGTTGTCTTTAGACCTTGGAGAAATAATAGGATATTTTTCATGGACATCTCCAAAATTTCCAACACCGTGTCCTGTTCCATGACTATAAAATATTTTAAATTTAGATAAATAATTTCTAATAAATAGATCTATTTCTGATGACTTGACATTTTTTGGAAATATCTTGTTTTCTATTTTAATCAAAGACTTCAATAAATAAGTATAGGCATATTTAATTTTAGTGTAATTTTTTAAACCTAATTTTATTACTCTAGTAATGTCAGTAGTACCCTCTAAATAATGACCACCAGAGTCGATTAATAGTATCTTTCTGTTTTTAATAGACAAAGAATTCGCAGGGAGTGGTTTGTAGTGAATAATAGCAGCATTAGAGTCGAAGGCGCTAATATAATCAAAAGAATTCCTAAAAAAATTAATACCCTCTTTTCTAATATTGTATAAACATTCAGCTAGCTCATATTCATTTTTTGCACAAATTTTTTTTTGTTTTAATTGAATAATAAATTTAAGGATAGCTAAACCATCTTCTAAGTGACAAGACTCTATATTTTTAATTTCATTAGATGTTTTCTTGCCCATATATTTAGATATATTAATGTTAGACTCAGATAAATTTAGCAATTTAGATAACTTCATATACATATTTAAATTTAAAAATTCATATGAAGTTTCAATATTCTTATATTTTGATACTTTGAAGAATTTGATAAATTGAACTTCATTAAAGATATTAAAACCGTTACTAATTTTAGCTATTTTTTTTAAATTTAAATTATTTGTAATTAAAATTGGTTTAATTTTTTTTTTTGAAATAAATAATCCTGCAAATGGCTTAGTAGAATTCCATAGCTCAAATGATCTAAGATTTAGTAAATATGAAACGTGAGCATTATTCCATATTAGTATCCCATCACTTTTGAGTTTACTTTTGATCCATTTTAAATTTTTAGTAAATGGTCTTGGTGTTAAAAATTTTGGCATACTTAATGGGTAAGAAATATTAAAATTTGGATAATAGTTCTTGGAGAATAGGTTTTTAGATTGGGGGTGGATAGTAATTTTATTTCTCTCTAACTTAGAATTCATTTCTCTAAATTCTTTTACTGAAATTAACTTAGAGTCTAAAATGCCTGATAAATTTTTGTTTTGCGATATAAGGTATTCTTCAATAGAAGTTTCACTTAAATCATATATTTCAAAATTATTCTTGAAAAATTTTTTAGCTGCTAGGGTATAGCGAGAGTCTGTAAAAAAAACATATTTGTTAATAAAAAAAAGTATATAGCCCCTAGTACAGTCAAATCTAAATAATTTATATATGTCTTTTAAATCTAAATTTGTACTTTCATTAAGATGCAAATCATTATTAGTAATAAGATAAAAATCTATTTTATTATCTTTTAAAAATTTATTAATAAGCTGAGGTTTCATTAACTATTTTTTTTTAAAAATTCTAGCATTCTTTTTTTTCCAGGACTTAATTGAACATTATCAGAAGTAATTTTTTTTTCTAAGTTAGATGACGAATAATCTTCTATTATATTATTTGTATTTTTATCAATTTTTGAAATTTCATTCAAAAATCTTGATGGTAGTGAGTAATTATTAATCCCATATGTATATCTTGAGGTAGCGTAACTTAAGTTTAAATCAAATTTTGCTCTAGTTATCCCTACATAAGCGAGTCGTCTTTCTTCCTCAAGAGATTTTGAAGAATTTTGCTCTAATGCTCTAGAACTTGGAAAAATGCCCTCCTCCCAACCTGGTAAGTACACATGATCAAATTCTAAACCTTTAGCAGCATGCAAGGTCATTAGTTTTACAGAATTTAAATGTCTTTTTTTTTGATTTTCGTTTACCAAACCCACATGTTCTAAGAAATCGTCCAAATTTTCAAATTCAGATAAAGCATTTACAAATTCTTTTAAATTATCTATTCGTGACTCATTTTCTATCTGTTTCAATTTGTTTTTTTCATTTTCAAGCATTCTTAAATAACCTGACTCCTCAATAATAAAGATTCCTATATCTTCTAAAGTAGTTTTCTTTATGAGGTCAGAAGTTTTCTTGATAATATCAATGAATGGTCTAGTTTTTACAGCAAGGGTTCCTGACAAGTTATTCCCATTAGATAAACCCTCTAAAGACTCAAAAAATGAAATTTTTTTTTCTCTAGCGTTGTTAATAATTAATTTAATTGATTGATCTCCTACTCCTCTTTTAGGTAAATTGATAACTCTTTCAAAAGAAAGATCATCTTTGTAACTATTTGCTAGTTTTAAATATGCTAATATATCTTTGATTTCTTTTCTTTCAAAAAATCTTGGCCCGCCAATAATTTCATAAGGCAAAGCATATTTTATTAACTTGTCCTCAATACTTCTCATTTGGGCAGTAAGTCTTACTAAAATACCAATACTGTTATTTTCCTGAAACTTCTTAGATATATTTTCAGATATCCATAATGACTCCTCCTCCTGAGAATAAAATGAATTTAAATTAATTTTTTGTTCTGGTATTTTTTCATTAAAACTAACTAAGTCTTTACCTAATCTATTTTTATTATTGCTTATTATACATGCTGCTGCTTCTAATATTGAGCTATTTGAGCGATAATTTTTTGTTAAGCGAACAACAGGAGAGTTAAACTCTTTTGGAAAATTAATAATATTTTCTATATTTGCACCACGCCATGCATAAATTGATTGATCATCATCTCCAACGCAAAATAAATTTTTATCTGAATTTAAAACTAATTTTATTAAATCATATTGGATTAAGTTTGTATCTTGAAATTCGTCAATTAGAATATGCTCAATAAAACTTTGATAAGATCTTCTTAAATCAAGATTATTTGAGAGTATATAATAACTATGTAAAAGTATATCACCAAAATCTACAGCATTTATTTCGGTTAATCTTTGTTGATAATAAGAATAAATATCATCTAGCCTTTCGATAGATGAAAATTTAGAAATCTTTTTATTTTCATTAAAAAGAATTTTATTATCTTTTAAAATTTGAATTTCGCTATGATATATGCTTTCACTAATATCTCCATCAACCTTGCAGTAATCTAAAACTTGTTTTAAGAGTTTTTTTTGATCCTCGATATCTATTATTGTAAAATTTGATTTTAAATTTACTAAACCTGAATGTTTTCTTAGAAACTTTGCAAAGATAGAGTGAAATGTACCAACCCAAGGAGTATCTATATTATTTTGAAGTTCTGTTTTGACTCTTTCCTTAATCTCATTAGCAGCCTTATTTGTAAATGTTACAGCAATTATTTTATTAAAATTAACATTTAGATTTTTAACAATATAAACGAATCTTGACGTTAATACTCTGGTTTTTCCTGTTCCTGCTCCAGAAAGTACTAAAAGTGGTCCCTTTTTGTGCTCAACTGCAATTTTTTGTTCATTATTTAATATACTAAGATCCATAAATGATTGTGATATAATAAATTAAGATTTTACGTAATGAAAAAACATTTGAAAGTAATTCTTTTAATAATATTTGTAAATTTTTTGCATATAACTATCTCTTACTCTAATGAGGATGATAATGTACCAGCAGTTTCATATGATGAAATTTATGATCCAATAGAACCAATAAACAGAGCTGTTTTAAATTTTAATTTTTTTATTGATGATATAGCTATAAGACCAATAGTCAAAACATACAAATTTATTGCTCCAGAGCCGGTTGAGAAAGGAGTATCTAATTTTTTTAGTAATTTAAAGGAACCAATAAGAACAGTGTCTTTTATCTTTCAAGGAGAGTTCTATAAATCATTCAACTCCGTGGGACGATTTACGGTTAATACATTAACTAGCTTGGGTACATTTGACCTCGCATCAAAAGTAGGAATGGAAAAAAATGAAACAGACTTTGGTATTACTCTTGCTAAAGGTGGTGTAACAAGTGGTCCATATTTAGTTATACCAATTATAGGTCCTAGCAACTTGAGAGATTTTAGCGGAGATGTAATTGAATATATTGTTGATCCGATTTCAAATAATGTCCCCAATAGAGAATATATTGCAATAGGAAATGGAATAAACGAAAGAGTAGATGTTGATGAGCAAATTGATAGGATTAGAGATGTTTCCTCAGATAGATATGAAATGATAAAGTCTGTTTATTATCAAAATAGAAATGCTCAACTTGAAGAGGAATATATACAAAACTTGCCTGTGCCAAAGATTTACATTGAATAGTTTATTAACTATAATTAATAATAATCTATGAGAACTTTTTTATTATCAATAATTTTAATTTTTCCATTTTCAATACTTAAAGCCTCAGATGTATCGGAATGGTTTGATAAAGAGTCAAATCTATTTTTGGAAATTATGAATAACAATGAGGGCACAGAAAATGAAAATTATGAAAAATATAAATATTTTGTAAGTAAAAATTTTGCTATCAAGTCAATAGCTTATGGGTTAATTGGTGAAAAAATTATTAGTAAAAGTTCAAAAGAAGAAATCTCATTATATCTAAATGTATTTAATGATTATTTAATTAAGACTATATATACTTTAGCAAATACAAATTCTTCAAGTTCAATAAATTTAAAAGATGTAGATATTAAAGACGATATTTTCATAATAAAGTCTAGTGTATCTGATGATGTCTCATCTATTAATCTTTATTGGAAAGTTATTGATATGGGTACTTCATATAAAATAATAGATGTTATAGTAGAAAATACTTCATATTTCGTAACAAAAAAATCAGAATTTAATAAAATACTAAGGAGAAACAAGGGCAGTTTAGCAGCTTTAATTGAAGAAATACAAAAAATATAATTTTATTTTTTTGTATTATTGTATTTATTTAAAACCCAACTGCCTTCTTAACTTTTAATCCATTCACTGAGCATATATTGGCAGAGTCTATTTTATATCCTGCAAAGTACTTTCAATTGTTAAATATAAAATTTAGTACGTTCCCAAATATAATACATATACAGACCCCCTATGCAGGGTCGATACCCCTTTCATATATAGCTTTTTTTTAGGTTTGGGGATTCATACAGATAGGTTTTAGTTTTCCACCGGTATAATTTATGTCGAAAAATCACATAATTTGTGTAAAGTACTGAAATATTTGTGTAATGAAATTATGTTATGTGTAACTTATGATTTACAAGTTAGTTTTTATATTTTTTTTT
>MDTB01027498.1_pt1 | contig 10895 bp, 7 predicted proteins | sample 811161 | NCBI WGS metagenome assembly MDTB01 (sample SAMN05326650, study PRJNA326480) | marine metagenome | isolation source: seawater | place: Mediterranean Sea | collected 2009 | reverse complement strand
CAGAGGTCAGAGGTCCGCGATTACAACAACGAAAAGAGAAAAACGGCCGATAAAAAGCAAAGCCTGTCGTTTTAAAAAAGAGCAACAAAAATCAGCAGACAAAACGCATCACGCTAAACCAACTAAGCACCGCTCATTTACGAGGCCCTATAATGAACTGGTTTCCATTCTTTGTACTGAGCCTGGCCAAACGCCGGCTGCTAATACCTGCCATCGCCCTTAAACCAATCGCGTCTGTTATTGTCTTGCTCGGCTGTACAGCACTCGCGCAAGCCGCCATTTCGCCACAACCGGAGTCCCCCGCCGGTCATCGTGCAGTGGTACAGCACAGTTTAGCCCCGCAAACGCCTTACTTCAGCGCCAACCAGCCGAATAAGCTTGCCGCCGCTCAAGGTGCAATGACAGCTTGTACCACGCGAACATTGAGTCAGGCCGGTTATTGCGAAGTGGTCGAATTGGACGGCGTTGCCATTACCAGCGCGCGCACGATTAAAGATGCTGCGGACGCGAAGCAGCATCCCCTCATGTTGTGGACATTTCGTCATAACGACACAACAGTTTATTTGGCCGGGTCGGTGCACGCGCTGAAAGCGGGTTTCTTTCCGCTGCCTGTGCAATTCGAGGAGGCTTTTGCAAAATCCGATCACTTGGTCGTGGAAGTCGATACCGCCAAATACAGCCCAAACGTGATCCAGCAAAAGGTTTTGCAATACAGCCTGCTGTGCCCGGAAACTTTGCCTGCCCCTTGCGCTAAAACTCTCAGCAGCGTAGTGCCCGAACCACAATATGGCCGGCTCCAAGCGGCTGCTAGCGATTACGGGATTAGCCTACAATCGCTGCAGGCGTTTAAACCGAACTTTGTCGCCCAACAGCTAACCAATCTGGCACTGACTGCGATTGGCTATGATGCCAACCTGGGGCTGGAATCTTATTTCACCCAACAGCGCGGCGACAGGCCGATTCTGGAGTTAGAAACCATCGAACAACAGCTAACACTACTGTTTGATCAACCCATCGCCACCCAGTTGGCAATGCTGGAAGAAACCTTGCAGCAGTTTAACGACTATGAATCCATTCAACGCGATCTAATGAGTGCCTGGTACAACGGCGACAATGCTACTTTTAATCGACTCATCAAGGAGTCCGCAGGCGATACGCCAGCCGCCCAGGCCTTCATGCGAAAAATTGTCGACGACCGCAATCGCACCATGGCGGCCAAGATCGCTGAGCTGTTATCCAGCGAAGCAAAACCCAACGACTCAAAAGATAGCTATTTTGTGCTTGCCGGTGCTGCGCATATGGTTGGTGTAACTGGCATCCCGACCCTGCTACAACAACAGGGCTACGCCGGTCGTCGCGTTTTTTCAAAAGACACACTATAGGCCGCCAACTTTTACCCCCTTCTCCACAAAGTCGCCTGTGCACGGACTTAGGGCATGCGGCGTGTGGCCGCGGCGCACTAGGCTAAAACCGCTGCGGCCGACAAAGCGATTAGAACAACACCGAAACGCCCCAGATCATTGCCTCGCTAGCTAGCGTTCGGCGGCGAACATCCGCTCAAAGTAAACCCAGCAAGTTCTTCTCTAGCAGATAATTCCCTGGCGAGAGCGTATCATCGCCCTGCACCCGCTCGTAAACTCATGCCCGAAATAAAAAGGAAAGCCTGCATTGTCGCCATTCGAAGAACCGTTCACGCCGCCAATCGGTCTCAGCAACCCCCACCTGCAAACTATTCTCTCTAGCCTTGGGCGCAAAAATATCTTGCCGCGCCGCGAAGCGCGCTTTATTGCCGCAGCAGAAGAACGCATTATCGAAATCGAGGGCCTGCAGCAGATGGTGCATGTGAATACCCAACCCGAGTCCGAGCAAGCTCCGCTGGTGATGCTCATTCCGGGTTGGCTGGGTCACGTCAACTCCACCTATGTGCTATCGGCAGGTAAAGCACTATGGCAAGCGGGCTTTAATGTTGTGCGCATCAATCTGCGCGATCACGGCGAAACCGCGCACTTAAACGAAGGGTTATTCCATTCAGCTTTGTTGGATGAAGTGGTGGCCTTGATCGACCATATCCTGGACGACTTCAACGCGACGAAAGCCGGCTTAATGGGTTATTCACTGGGCGGCAACTTTGCACTGCGGATAGCGGAACGACGTCGGCACTTAGCCACCTTGGCAGTATGCCCGGCACTGAGCCCCAGCGCGACAATCCATCGCATTGAGAGCAACCGGATATACAGCGAGTACTTTCTGCGCAAATGGCGGCGGTTATATAAGCAAAAAGAACGCGCCTTTCCTGGCAAATATGACTTTGACCAAGCAATGCGGTTGTCGTCAATGCAAGCTCTGACGGATTACTTCGTGAAATACCATACCGAATACGCCTCGACAGACGAATACTTTGCCGCGTATGACATCACCGGCGATTACTTGAACGGGGTTGATGCACACATTTTGGCGGCAATGGACGATCCGATCATTCGAATGGAAGACCTCGATGCGCTACCGACGGCGATCAATCAGCACCGCATAGCCCATGGCGGGCATGGCGCCTTCCTGGATTCCTGGCAATTGACCAGCTGGGGGGATCGCTTCGCTAGCCACTTTTTCTGCAGCAAGCTACTCAAAAATAATGCTAAGGAAACCACTTTTGGCGTTAGCTAAGCACAGCGGTTGCGCCACCTCCTCTGAGGCAGCCTAAAACTAAGCCGCCTCCGCGTTTAACCACGGTACCGCCGCGCGACTTAATCAGAGGAGCGAGCCTTAGCGCGCAGGAAGTAAGCAGCAATAACCAACAGTATGCCTAAGGCAAAGTAGTACTGAACCATTGAGCCGAATACAGCGGGCATGCTATCCAGGCCATCGTTCATGGCATCGCCGCCTAAAAGTCCAGCTAACACGCCACCAATGGCTGAGGCCAGGAACCACAAGCCGAACATCTGACCAGCATAACGCTTTGGGGAATAACGGGAAAAAGCAGCCAAACCAATGGGCGACAGCGCAAGCTCACCCCAAGTTTGTAGAAGATAGGTCAGCAACAACCAACGCACGCCAATCGGTGCTGCCTCCATGGCGATGGCCACGGCAGCTAACATCACGACAAAACTCAGGCCCATCAAAAAGGTGCCGAGGGCAAACTTCAAAGGCAGCGATGGATCTAAATTGCGTTTACCCAAATACATCCAGAACGCGGCGAACATAGGCGCAAAGGTCACGACAAAAATAGGGTTAACGAACTGCACCCAGGCTACCGGCGCGGTAAAGCCAAAGAAGTTAAGATCAGTATAGTCACGCGCAAAGATGTTCAGTGATCCACCGGACTGGTCGAAACCAGACCAAAATGCAGCGGCGGCGACAAACAGCAAGAGCAGCAGCACCAGATTGCGGCGCTCCTCGCTTGTGAGTTTTGCAAAAGCGAACAGATAAACGAAATAAGCCGCCGCAAAAATGGTCAGCATGATCGCGAAGTTTTCAGCAAAGGGGCGCGGATCGATTTCAATCAAACCAAACAGCAAAACCAGCAGTACCAACACAAATGCAACACCGACGATAGAAGAAATTTGGGTCAGACGGCTGCGGCGCGCTGCACTCATTGCCACCGGCTGCGCGCCAGCATCGCCCAACAAATGACGCCAACGGATGTACTGGTAGACGCCGAGCAGCATACCCACACCGGCAGCGCCAAAGCCCCAGTGCCAACCAACGTTCTCACCAAGATAGCCGCATATCGCAAAGCCTAGTGTCGACCCAATGTTGATCGACATGTAAAAAACGGTGAAGCCGGCTTCCCGACGTGGATCGGTATCGCTGTAAAGCTGCCCCACGATAGTGGAAATATTGCCCTTCAACAGACCGGTCCCAAGCACTACGAAAATCAGACCGAGAAAAAAAGTCTGCGTAAGCGGTATCGCCAAAGTGAGATGGCCAAGCGCAATAATGCAAGCTCCGTATAACACTGCGCGCTGGTGGCCCAGCAGGTTATCCGCCAGCCAGCCGCCGGGCACAACCATGAAATACACAAACCCGACGTAAACCCCGTAAATCGCTTGGGCGTCTAATTGAGAAAGGCCTAGACCCGCATTTTCGGCAGTAATTGCACTCGTCATAAATAGAACAAGCAGGGCGCGCATACCATAGTAGGACATTCGTTCCCACATTTCGGTGAGAAACAAGGTGCGCATGCCAATGGGGTGTCCGAAAAAAGATTGTGCTTCACTACTTTCTGCCATGCTGCCCCCTGTTATGTGAGAGACGGAGATTAAACTACTTCGGTAATAAGGACAGCCCACCACGACGGCGTCTTCGTGGTGCGAAGCCAAACAAACACTACACCGGCGGCGGAAAGACACCCGCCTTCAAAAGCATGGATGGCACCGGTTTGCCCAAGGCTTGCTCCAGCCATGCCGCACCCTCAAGCAAAGTCTGCAGCTGCAAACCATGCTCGACACCACCGCGTTGCAACATATACAACAAATCTTCCGTGGCAATATTGCCGCTGGCGTTTGGCGCGAAAGGACAACCACCGATGCCGCCCATACTGGCGTCCAGAATCGACACGCCTGCCTGCATTGCCGCATAAGCATTAGCAATACCGGTATTGCGCGTGTTGTGAAAATGCGCGCGCAACGGTAACGGTGTCAGCTGGGCCTGCAATTCGCTAAATAACCGATAAACCTGAGTTGGCACCGCTACACCAACCGTATCCGCCAAGGCGAGTTCCACTGGCCCTGCCGCGGCAAGAGCCTCGGCTACATCAATCACGGCCGAAGCCGTAACATCACCTTCGAAAGGGCAACCAAACGCGACGGCAATCGTCGCTTGCACAGGAAAACCCGTCTGCACACCGTCCCGAATCACTTCCGTTGCCATCGCTACAGCATCAGCCACATTTAACCCCTGATTACGAATACCGAACGTATCCGTGGCCGGCACCACCAAGCCTGCTTCGTGCAATGACGTATCACGCAGACGCCGATAGCCTCGTTCATTCAAAATCAAACCGGTGTAGCGCACCTGATCCAGCGCGGGTAAGCGTTCGCACAGTGCTTCGGCATCCGCCATTTGCGGCACTTTATGTGGATTGACGAAGCTGGTGGCTTCAATGCGAGTACAGCCCGCAGCCACCAAACGCGCCAGCAAGACGAGTTTTTGCTCTGTAGAGATATGGGTCTTTTCGTTTTGCAGGCCATCGCGAGGACTGACTTCGACCACCTGAATTTGCGTTGGCAATGTTTCAATCATGGCGGCCCTCTCCGCTCGTGCTGCGCGGGTAACGCAGCGTGCATTTGCGATGCTGCGGACTGTTAGCGTGGTTTGTCCGCGTCAGCTATTTGCTTAAGCTATTCGCGTCGACTGTCCCCATCATCTGATCGCCGCGCTAAAACCCTTCTCTTAAGCTGACGATTTTATTAAAAACTCCAGGCTCTGCCGCGTCTTTGCAGAAGTACCCCTGCCTCTCAAACTGAAATTGTTGGGCATCGCTATGTATCACCGCCGGTTCAATAACGGCGCTAAAGGTTTGCAGCGAGTTCGGGTCGATATCATCAATGAAAGTATCTGCTTTCGGTTGCGGTACTTTGAACAAACGTCGGTAGTCGCGGACCTGCATCGGCACACCGGCATTGGCATCAACCCAGTGAATCACGCCTTTTGGCTTTAGCCCGGAGGTGTCCTGGCCACTGCGCGAATCCGGGAAATAGCTGCAGTTTAGCTGCACAACGGTACCCTGCTCGTCTTTGATGACTTCGTCGCAACGAATGATAAAGGCGTAGCGCAAACGTACCATGCCACCCGGCGAGAGCCGCTTCCATTTCCCCGGCGGATCTTCGGAAAAGTCGCTCGCCTCAATCAACAACGTATTGCCGAAGCTAAGCTCGCGCCCACCGAGCTCTGGGTTTTGCATATGCCAGGGCCCTTGTAACGTATAGGAATCGGCGAGGTTCGTGAGCACCACACGCAATGGCTCTAGCACGCCCATACCACGCGGCGCATTGTGCTCGAGATCCTTACGGATACAGAACTCCAGCAGATTCATCTCGATCACGTTGTCTTGCTTGGTGACGCCAATGCGACTACAAAAATCGCGAATCGCACCAGGGGTAACCCCACGCCGCCGCAATCCGGCGATGGTCGGCATGCGTGGGTCATCCCAACCGTGGACCAGCTCCTCGGCGACTAGACGGTTCAACAAGCGTTTGCTCATTACCGTGTACTCAAGGCCAAGACGAGAAAATTCAATTTGCGGCGGGTGATAATTTAAATTGATATGTTCCAGCACCCAATCGTATAGCGGACGATGGTCCTCAAACTCAAGCGTACACAGCGAATGCGTTATGCCTTCCAAGGCATCGCAAATACAGTGAGTAAAGTCATACATAGGGTAAATACACCAGGCGTCACCGGTACGCGCATGACTGATATGGCGGATGCGGTAGACCACCGGGTCGCGCAAATTAATATTTGGCGAAGCCATATCAATCTTAAGCCGCAGCACGTGCTCACCATCGGCGTGCTCGCCGTTACGCATTGCGCTAAACAGTGCCAGGTTCTCGGCTACCGTACGCTCGCGGTAAGGACTGTTGGTCCCAGGCTCGGTCAGCGTGCCGCGGCCTATGCGCATAGCTTCCGCAGTTTGCGAACAAACATAAGCGTTGCCATCCTCAATCAACTGAACCGCGTAATCGTGAATCTGTTGAAAGTAATCGGATGCATAGGTCACCGCGATCCATTCAAACCCAAGCCAGGCTACGTCCGTCTGAATTGCTTCAACGTACTCTTCTTTTTCCTTCACCGGATTGGTGTCGTCGAAGCGCAAATAAGTTTTACCACCGAACTCGGCTGCTACACCGAAATTCAGGCAAATGCTCTTGGCATGGCCAATATGTAAAAAACCGTTAGGTTCTGGGGGGAAACGGGTAACGACCCCGTCGGCGAGTTTGCCTGCCTGCGTATCAGCGTGAATACGTTGACGAATAAAATCTTGCCCTTCTGCAGAGTCGGTGCTGGTGCTGTCGCCGTGGGAGCGATCGGTCATGCTGGTTCCAATAAACGTGTTGCTTCGAGCGCCCGCGAGGCACGCTAAAATGAGTTTGCCTTGTGTGGGTGGAGTGTGCCTCAGACGCGTAAGTCGCCGCAACAATCCGACGCGCTTACCTGCTATTCTTACACGCTCAATTTGGGCCGACAGCATGGCACCGCAACTAATTGCTGACGCCAGCAGAGACCGTAACCGTACCGATCACCGACGCTTAACTCGCTATGTTCAAGTCTACCAACCCAGCAGAACGACTTATGTTGATCACGGCCACTTTGCTATTGGCCGCTGTGGCATTGGGTGTGAGCTATGCGCAACGGCTGCCGGCGGAACTGTATGTCGCGCAGCAGAGCCTGGGGGATCGCTGGTATCAGATTAAACAATTCGATAAGCACATTGGGCACATGCACCACCAGGTGAGTCGCGCCGCAGATGGCTGGCAGTTTTCCAGCACCGTGCATTTAGCACCCCAGGGTCCGGGCGCGGCGCAACGCGCTACCCGATTCGCGCAGCAGCTTACCTTTGCCGACCACCCACCTTACCCACTGCATTCAGCGCGCTATGCGCAAACGATCGGCTCCCAGGTTAAATCCATCGATATTCAGCAAAATGGAACAGGCTATGCGGCGGCGTTTGCGCATCATGACAACCGCACCGCCACCGACCAAAGCGTACCGTTGGCGTGGGACTTCGATCTCGCCGATCACCTGGCTTTGGAAGTCTGGTTACAACAAGCGGTACCGCTCGGTGAACAGCTCGAAGCATCCTGGCTGAACCTGGCTACTTTAAAGCTACAGCAGCGTGCTTATACCCTGACCGATCAGCGGCTAAGCGGGTTTACCGTCATGACAACGCCGGTTGCTCAAAACACTCGCGACAGCGACAGTGCTGCCGAGGATTTTCGATCGGAGTTCGATGGCGCCCTACAGCTTCTGCGCATGGAAACACCCGGTGGGCTGCAATTTATTCGCAGCAGCGAAGCCCAAGCGCAGCCGACTCTGCTGCCTGCCTCGCTCGGTACCGCAACCGGTCCAATGCGAGCCATCCCAATTGATCAGCGATTATCAGACCATACGAACATTGCGGAACTGGTGCTGGCCGTGGAAGTAAGTGGCACCACTACACACGCCACCTTGGGGCTGCCGCAATCACTGCAGCTTAGCGCAAAGCAGGCTGGCAGTTCGCTGCCCTCATCGCGCCAACAGCGGCCTCACAACCTGTTCGATGCATATCTCAGCGAAACGCTGAATTTCCCGGTGAACCATCCTGCAATCCGAGATTTGTTGACGCAGTACGACGCCAACTCAGCAGATCTTGACCAAACGCCTGGGCATACTCTGGCGGAATTGATCGACTTTGTGCATAACCAATTGGACTACGTGGAAAACGCACCCGCCGGATCGGTATTGCGCGCGTTGGCCGTGCGCCAGGGTGAATGTACTGATTTTGCAGATTTGTTCACGACCCTCGCTCGGCATATGGACCTACCTGCCCGAACTGTTTTCGGCATGGCCTATCGAGATGGCGCAGAACCAGGCTTTATGTTTCATGCTTGGAATGAGGTGTATTGGTCTGGCGCTTGGCATAGCGTTGATCCAACTTGGAACCAACCGCAAACCGATGCCACCCACATTACTTTGACCGACCAACAAGCGGCCGCACTGCAAGCCGCGAACCGGCGCGGTGAAGTGCAATTTCGGCTATTGAGTTCAGCGTATTGGCATGGGGCTTCTAGCTAAGAAGAGCAGCTTTTTCCTGCTGCTATTTCAATGTTCGCTTGTAGCTGCACACTTCAGCGCTTTTGGGAGCGCACTGACGCCGCGTCGCCTGCCTCGTTGCGGCCCCTCAAATGCATCCTCGCAGGCGCCTCGCGGGGTGATTGCGCAATCGCTTGCTGCGGCCTTTTCGTCACAGCGAGTCGCAACCAACCGGCGCGATTCACTCAGATGGCGCCGAATGCGGGAGATTCTCGGCAATTATGGATTGGGGCGCAGCAGGCCTTCCTGGGTTACGGAAGCGACGAACTTGCCTTTCTGATTGTAGAAATCCGCGTGCACAAGTCCTCTGGAAGCCTGCGCGGTCGAGGTGTGTTTGTGGAACAACAACCACTGATCTAATTCCAGCGGTCGATGAATCCACAAACTGTGATCCAGGCTCGCCATTTGTAAATCGCTACGCGTGGTTGTGCTTTGATGTGGCAGCGTAGCCGTCGAGACAAAGCCCATATCTGAAGCATAAGCCAGCAGAGCACGAGACCAGACTTGTTGGGACAACGAATCGTCAGCAGGTACCTCACCGCGAAACCGAATCCAGGTCGGGTTCCAAAAACGATCCCCTCCCCACTCCGTGCTGCCAAGTTGAAACACCGAACGCATTTCAAAAGGCCGCTCTATTTTGGCCATAGGACTCATGCGCGGATCACGCGGCCCTTCGCTTAGCTCCGAGGCGACAGTTAGGTCGTCCCGCAGCTCGTCAGGCATCGGCACGTTCGGCATTGGGCGTCCATGATCGAACCCCAGTTCATCGATCTGGAAAGACACATCCATATTGAAAATCGCGCGGCCATTTTGAATTGCGACGACACGGCGGGGGGTAAACGAACGACCATCGCGGATGCGCTCGACCTCGTATAAAACGGGCTTGGACGAATCGCCCGGACGTAGAAAGTAAGCATGCAGGGAATGCAGATGCACCTCCGCAACCGTTCGATACGCCGCAAGGGTTGCCTGTGACAGCACTTGGCCGCCAAAAATACGGCTGCCGTTTTCGACTTCGTTCTGGCCGAGAAACAGATTCTCCTCAATCGGCTTCAGGTCGAGCACCCGCAACAAGCGCTGAGCGCGATCCTTGCCTCGTGCGGCTTGCTCGGATTGTTTGTGTGCGTCGCTCATCGAACCGTTATCCTAAAATCCTTAATTTGAAACCCATAGCATCAGCGCTTCTTTTTACTAACACTTTTTTTTACCTGCGCTACTGTTTACCGCTACCACTTTAACCAGCACAAATTTGGCCAGCGCCGCTTACGCCTCTTTGACGGCCAATTTAGCCAGCCCGCTAAATCAGTTGTCAGTGCAGACCCGCCCGTTAATACTAGCTTCCGCCTTTACTGTGCATCGCGACCAGCATCCGTCGTGAGGGAATCATCTTGTGGCCCTGATGCCTGCGATCGATTCGCGCATCAGCGCTGACAGTTTATCAAGCCCTCGCTGCTGGCGAACGGATACCCGGCACCAGACCGCTTGACGGTCTCGGTTAGCCTGTCGATCACGAGCTGGATGCGGCGCATGGTAACTCAATCCCGGACATGGCGTCCGGCCATTCAACCTGAGCCACGCCGCAGCGACCGGTGCAATAGACGTGGCCATCCGAGAGCATGCTATGAATACGTTTTTAGAGCGCAGCCTTGACGCCTTCGCCCAATTCGAGGCGCTACCGAATTTCAGCGCGGAGCAATCCGCAGCCACTCTGGCGGACGCCTATGCCTGCCAAAGCCAAATCGTCGCCGCCCTGCGTGGTACCCCGTCTTTCGGCGATATATTCGGTTACAAGGCCGCGCTAACTGCACCAGTTGCACAACAAGCCATGGGGACCGACCAACCTGTTATCGGCGTGCTGCCAACAGCCGGTGATTTTAGCGCCGCAGCCCAGAGCGGACCGCTGCAATTACAGCGACCCGTGATGCTAGAAACGGAGCTGGGATTTACCCTCGCCGAAGACATTGCTGCTGGCACCGGCGCTAAGCCGGCCCAGCCGCTTAGCGCAGCCGACGTGCCGCAACTCATCGCGAGTTGCCAACCAATGATCGAGCTAGCGGCCCCGCACTTGGCTAATCGCCCCAATGGCATTGATTTGGTCGCCACAAACT
>MDTB01019365.1_pt1 | contig 10895 bp, 11 predicted proteins | sample 811161 | NCBI WGS metagenome assembly MDTB01 (sample SAMN05326650, study PRJNA326480) | marine metagenome | isolation source: seawater | place: Mediterranean Sea | collected 2009 | reverse complement strand
GCAGGCGCAGTTACAATGCTGTTGATGGATGCATACTTTGGCACATCATTTTTTGATGCAGCGGGTGGTGGGGACCCGGTTTTGTTTCAACATGTTTTTTGGTTCTTTGGTCATCCAGAAGTTTATATAATGATACTTCCAGCATTTGGAATTACATCACATATAATTTCAACTTTCTCAAGAAAGCCATTGTTTGGACATGCTTCAATGGTATATGCAATGGTTTCTATAGCAGTTTTATCCTTCGTAGTTTGGGCACATCACATGTTTACAGTTGGAATGCCTCTGGTAGCAGAGCTTTTCTTTATGTGGGCAACAATGTTGATAGCTATACCGACTGGAGTAAAAGTTTTTAATTGGTGCGCAACAATTTTTAAAGGTTCAATTACATATGAAACACCAATGCTATTCGCTATAGCGTTTGTGGTTCTCTTTACTATTGGTGGCTTCTCCGGTCTTATGTTGGCAATCACACCAGCTGACTTTCAATATCATGATACTTATTTTGTAGTTGCTCATTTTCATTATGTTTTAGTACCAGGTGCTGTTTTTTCTATAATGGCAGCCGTTTACTATTGGCTCCCTAAATGGACAGGAAACATGTACGACGAAAAAATGGGAAGATTGCATTTTTGGCTTTCTTTTATAGGAGTCAATATCACATTTTTCCCTCAACACTTTGTGGGACTTGCTGGAATGCCTAGAAGGTACGCTGACTATGCACTTCAATTTGCAGAATGGAATGCCGTATCCTCAGTAGGAGCATTCTTGTTTGGTTTTTCACAGCTACTTTTCTTATACATTGTGGTTAAGACTGTATTTGCTGGCAAGAAAGCAACGCCTCAAGTTTGGGATGGAGCAGATGGTCTCGAATGGACAGTAGATTCACCAGCCCCTTATCACACCTTTGATGTACCACCAAAAATAAATGGCTAAAGGACCACTGCAAAACAAAATTTTCTTATCTCTGTTGGGAGCGGTAGCTTTTATGTTTCTCTTTTCATTTATGTTGGTTCCTCTTTACAATGTTTTTTGTGAAGTCACTGGATTAAATGGAAAAATATATGGCCCATCTGATTTTTTCAAAAAAAATAATGAAACTTATGAAAGACAGGTAAATATAAGGTTTTTAAGTACTGTTAATGGGTCAGCACCTGTAACATTTTACCCAACTGAGACAAATATTGAGGTTATGACCGATAAGGTAAGCAAAACATCATATGTAGCAACCAACAACACAAACAAAAAATTAACTCTTTCAATAGTGCCATCTGTTTCTCCAGGCCTGGCTGCAGAAAACGTTAAAAAAATACAATGTTTTTGTTTTAGTGAACAAACACTTGGGCCATATGAAACCCAAGAATGGCCTATAAGATTTTATATTGATTCTGAGCTTACCGAAAATGTAAATAATGTTTATTTATCATATACTTTGTTTGAAACAGAAAGAGAGGAAGCGCTAGCTTTGAACCATGAACACTGAATCTACAGGTCATCAAAAATATTACGTACCTGAAAGTAGCTCAATACCAATAATTTTTGCGGTTGCTATGCTTTTCTTTGGTGTTGGCGCAGCAGATGCGGTAATGGGCAAAGGAACGACACTATTATTCATGGGTATTGTTGCGGTTGTTTCTACTATGGCTTACTGGTGGTCAGTTGTTATTAGAGAATCTCAAGCTGGTCTCGACACACCACAATTAAACACTTCATATGTCTATGGTATGGCTTGGTTTATTTTTTCAGAAGTAATGTTTTTTGGAGCATTTTTTGGAGCACTTTTCTACATAAGAACATTTTCTATAAGCTGGCTAGGGGGAGAGGGACCAACAGCAAAAGGTCTTGCAGGCGAATTATTATGGCCAGATTTTGAAGCAACATGGCCACCCATGATTACCCCTGAAGAAAGTCTTTTGGGCGATCAAGCTGTAACAAAGGGGCCAGATGAAAATATGTATTTGCATAGCATTAAGAGTTTAGCAACATGGCTACCTTTGTATAATACAGTTGTTTTGCTCACATCAAGCGCAACAGTGCATTTTGCCCATATGGCTTTGAAAGACAACAACAGAAAAAGGTTTAATTTCTGGTTAGGAGTCACAGTAGCTCTCGCATTTATATTTGTAATTCTGCAAGCAGTTGAATATTACGAAGCATATAGCCATCTCGGACTAACGCTCAATACAGGAGTCTATGGAACCACTTTTTTTATGCTTACAGGCTTTCATGGCATGCATGTTCTGATTGGCGGTATATTTTTAGCAACCCAGCTAACGAGATCTACAGGATTTAATCACTTTACAGACAAAGAACATTTTGGCTTTGAAGCAGCCTCATGGTACTGGCATTTTGTTGATGTTGTTTGGGTCTGTTTATTTTTATTCGTTTATATTCTTTAGCCCCAAGGCGCTGCATTGCCTAGTTGGCCAGTTGAAATACCATAAACTATGAGCACCAATAAAATAGCGCCTAGCGTAACCCTAAAACCAAGGCCATATAGAATTCTTCTTTTACTTGGGTCACCTCTGTCTAAGAAAAGAAAAACAAGGCTTGAACCCAAGCTTATTAAAACCAATATAAGTAAAATAAGAATGATAGTTTTTAACACTGGAATATTAAAACATTGAATAGCTTCAAATCAAAGATATTAATTTTTGCAATAATATTTGTCCCCATAACTATAAGTCTTGGTTTTTGGCAGATAGACAGGGCTGAAGAAAAAAAAGAAATAATAGCGAATTATGACAAGCTTTTAACCTCAGAACCTATAGATCTCCAAAAAAATAGTGAATATCAAAATTGGCAACCTATTAAAACAACTGGGGTCTTTAGGGAAACAATTATTTTTGAAGATAATGCAATTTTGAATGGTCGTGCTGGCTTTAAGGTTTACCAGCTTTTTGAAAATGCAGATGGTGCTTTTATCTTTGTGCATAGAGGTTTTATTGAAAGAAATATGATTAAAAATAATCTACCATTTATAGACTTGCCCAAAGGCAAGCAAGTGCTGAGTGGCAGTGCTTTAATAAAAGAAAATAATTCGTTTGTGAAAGATATACAAGAATCGGACATTAGGATTATCCAAGAATTCAACACAGAAAGCTTAATTAATAAGTTTCCTGTATTGAAAGATAGGTATTTGCACCCATTCTTATTTAACCTAGATATTAGAGATGAAAAAAAATTTCTAGCTATAGAAAAACCAGTAAATATGGCGGCAAGCAAACACATTGGCTATGCCATTCAGTGGTTTGGGTTATGCGCAGCATTAATAATATTAACTATTTACGCATTTAGGAGGAAAGATGGATAAACAATATAGATTGGCAGTAATAATTCTATTAATACCGCTAATAACATTAACTGCTTCCACGCTTACGTATTTTTTAGGCTATAAGCCTGAAATAAACACGGTAGGCACTCCTATTGAGCCAAAAATAGAAACTAAAAATACCAATCTCATAAAAGAAGATGGCACTAAGTTTGAATTTATGCCTGGCAAGTTTTATTTTGTTTACTTCGATAATTTTGAAGATGAAGAGCTAAGTGAAAAAAAATATGAAATAGCCAGAAGTTCAAAAATAACCCTAAGAAGAGAAGGACATAGGCTATTAAGAATGGTTATATATAAAAATAAAGATACATTTAATGATGCATTAGCACTAAGATCTAAATATCCTGGCGTGATTTTTTTGTACGATGAAAATGATGTATTCAGCAAGAACATCAATGACCGATTGGAGGATCCTTATTCATCAAAATCAATGTTTGTAGTAGATTCATTTGCTCTATTAATTTGGGAGTTTCAAAAAGAGCTGACTTTTAATGATATTTTCGAGGAAGTAAAAGAAATACTATGAACTATCTAACAACAAAAGTTTTTTCAGCTATAGGTGTAGCTTTTTGTTTTGTCGTAATAGGGCTTGGGGCTTGGACAAGACTGGCAGATGCTGGGCTTGGTTGCCCTGATTGGCCAGGGTGCTACGGGTTTGTAACATTTCCGACAACACCTGATGAAATAGCTATCGCTGAAAACCTATATCCAGACTCACCAGTTGAGATTGATAAGATTATTCCAGAAGTTGTGCATAGATGGTTTGCTGCTTCACTCGGGCTCTTAGCAATAGCACTATTATTTATTGCATTTAGAGAAAATAAATTAAAAGTTGAATCTGCAACTTTGCTTTTGGTAATTATTGGACAAGGAATATTTGGATACCTTACAGTAAGCCTTAAGCTGCACCCACTAATTGTCACATCACATTTATTTGGAGCAATGATTGCAACATCATTGTTTCTCGTGATTTTCATGAAGTCTCTAAAAATTACCAAAACCTATGATGTCCTGGTTAGAAACAAGACTTTAATAATAATCGGTTTTGTATTAATAATATTTCAAATTTTTTTAGGGGCATGGACCTCAACAAATTACGCAGCCAGAGCCTGTCTTGATCTTCCGTATTGCCAGGGTCAGCTAGTGCCTGATGTTGATTTCAAAGAAGGATTCAACTTATTTCAATCTATAGGGCCTAATTATCTATATGGACAAATGAGCAATGAAGCTAGAGTTGCAATACATTTAACCCACAGGATTGGGGCAATAGTAGTCTTCTTTTATTCGCTTTTCATGGCATTTAAGCTTTGGTCTAAAGAAACTAAACCCATCATTATTGGGTTTCTAGTAGTTTTATTCACACAGGTGTTTCTCGGAGCAAACAATGTCTTAAGTTCACTTCCTTTGTGGAACGCAGTTGCGCACAATATAGTAGGGGTAATGTTATTTTTGTCTTTTGTGATAATGACATTTTTGGGTTTCAGGAGAACTGATGGGAATATCTAGTTTCATAGATTTATGCAAGCCTAAAATAGTTCTTTTATTAACCATAACAGCGCTTGTTGGGATGTTGCTTACTGTAGAGTTTTATTCAAATGTACTTAGCAGCTTAGCTAGTCTATTGGGTTTTGCTTTGCTAGCCGCCTCTTCAGCTGCTTTAAACCAAATTTTTGATAGAGAATCTGACAAAAACATGGAAAGAACAAAAAAGAGACCGCTTGCAACTGGTGAATTAACATTATTTCAGGCTCTATCTTTTACAGCAATGCTTTTATTTATTGGATCAAGCCTACTTCTGTATTTTTCTAATTTACTCACCTTGTTTATCACAACATTAGGTTTTATTTTTTATAGCCTGATCTACACAATTTATCTTAAGTGGGCCACACCACAAAATATTGTAATTGGAGGGCTATCTGGTGCTTTGCCGCCATTAATAGGATGGACTGCCGTGACAAATGAAATCTCTTTGCTTCCATTAATTCTTGTACTAGTTATTTTTTTATGGACTCCGCCTCATTTTTGGCCACTTGCTATAGATAGGCTCGAAGAATATAAGAAAGAAGGTGTTCCAATGATGCCAATTGCAAAAGGAGTGACTAGAACAAAGAAAGAAATGGTTGTATATGCTTTTTTACTTTTAGGTGCTTCACTTGCTCCATTTTTTTATGGACTCACTGGTTATTTTTACTTATTTTCAACCACTGCTCTAAACATCTATTTCATTTATTTATGTATAGCCTATTTAGGCGATGAAAAAAATGAGTTGTCTATGAAAATTTTTAATTTTTCTGTGAAATATATGTTTTTATTTTTTTTAGCCACGTATATTGATTTTTTATTAATGCTTTATGTCTAAGAACTTTTTAACCATTATTCTATTTGCAGTAGTTATATTTCTCTCTTTTTATTCGGTATGGCGGATAAGCCAACCAAGGGTTTTATCACAAGATGAAATGAAAGTTAATGGATTCTATCAGTATGGATCTTTTGAAGAATTAAGAAACTTTAAATTGATTGATCATGATGGAAATAGCTTCACTAAAGATAACTTTGCTGCAAACGATTTGAATTTTTTATATTTTGGTTATTCAAGTTGCCCAACTGAATGCCCAGTTATGATGTCTGTTATGAAGCAGGTATATGAAAAAATTGAAACAGAAAACATTGCTTATTATCTTGTCAGTTTTGATCCTGAAATTGATACATTAGACAGATTAAAAAGTTATGTGACAGCATTTAATCCTGATTTCCTTGGTATTAGTGGTGAAATACCAGAAGTGGTAAAGCTTGGTTATCAGCTTGGTGTTGAAAAATTAGCACCAATGGAAAATCATATGAACCAAAGAGTTATATCTCATACAAACCACTTAATTGTTGTTAATGACGAAGCTGAGGTTATAGGTATATTTAAAGCGCCATTTGAAAGTTCAGCTATGGCCCTGGTTATTAAATCACTATTAGTTTCTCAATAAATTATTTAATTATTGATTAAAACTACTTTTCCAACAACGCCTCTGCTTCCAATTAGGCTTATAGCTTCAATTGCATCTTCCATTGGAATTTTCTTGGAAATTAACGGCTTAATAACACCATTTAAAAGCATTGAGTTTATGTCTTCAATATTTTTTTGATTCTCTTCGAATTCTCTTCCTGTAAAAGCACCCCAAAAGACACCAACTACTGACGCCCCTTTAAGTAAAGTTAAGTTCATTGGAAGTTTTGGTATTTGTCCTGCAGCAAAACCAACAACTAAATATTTCCCTTTCCAGCCAATTGACCTAAATGCTGGCTCAGCATAACAGTCTCCAATTGGGTCATAAATAACATCATAACCCCCTTTAGTGCTTTTCGATTTTAGCTCAGCAGAAAATTGCTTGGCTGAGTCTTTATCTGACGGACCATTTCCATAAATAACTACGTCATCAGCACCATATTCTCTACAAATCTTTGCTTTTTCTTCAGTTGACACGCCTGCCACAACGCGAGCACCTTTTGCCTTTGCTATATCAAGCGCAGCTAGACCAACACCTCCAGAAGACCCTAAAATTAAAACTTCATCATCTTTTTTTAGGTTCCCTCTCTGAATGAGAGCATGGTAACTTGTACCATAAGCCATCTGGTAGGATGCAGCTAGCTCAAAAGAGACTTTATCTGATATAGGAAAAACCCCAAATTCATTCATACATGCTTCTTCAGCAAACGCACCGTATGGAGCCATAAAGTAGACTCTATCTCCTTCTTTAAACCTTGTAACATTCTTACCAATTTTTGTAATAATTCCTGCACCTTCATTGCCAGGAGCAAAAGGTAGCTCTGGTTTAAACTGATACAAGCCTTGAACTATTAAATAATCAGGAAAATTTAAAGCCGCAGCCTTAATGCTAACTACTACTTCATTTTCGCCAGGCTCTGGGGTCTCTATATCCTCCCAAACAAGATTTTCAATTGGCCCATATTCTTTACAATGCAATATCTTCACTTTATTTCTCCCCTAAAAGCTTCCAAGTAATCTTCAAATAATATCTTATCTTCATTTTTTTCTTTCAGGTATTCCTTCTCTGATAATTCACGTTCTTTTTTGAATAAAGATAAGTTTTTATCATCGATATTTCTTTTTGTATGAGCTGACTTTTCAAGAACTAATGGCAGAACACCTCCAGATCTTTCTACATCTTCAATAAACTTCATTGATAACGTTGTTGTATTTCTTTGAAAAAACTCTTCAAACATTTTCTTTTTTTCTTTTGAAAGACCCATTATTTTTGCGAAATCTTCAAGTTCACCAAGAAATGAATTAGTGATAACATCTGCTGGAACTTCAGCCTTATCTCCGTCAAGAGATGAAATGAAGTTACAGTTTTGACCGCTTTCAGACGATCTTCTAATATTTTCTTTTATGCACAAACTTTCAACATCATTTATTTTAGGAGCATCAGATAGTGCGCAGTACAATGAAACTAGCTCCAAAAATTCAATGTCTTCCATACTTATCCCTATGCTTGAGTAAGGATTTAGATCAATTGATCTTATTTCAAGATATTCAATGCCGTTTTCTTTAAGCTGATTGTAAGGACGAATATCTTTAGATATTATTCCCTTCGGCCTTATATGATTATAAAGTTCACTTTCCATCTGTATGGTTCCATTATTAACTTGTTGTTTGAGGTCTAAAGAAATATCTTTAAATTTGTCATTAGGTATATTGATATAGTCTTTTATAGTTTCAAGGTACCCTTCAAGCGTATTGAAAGTTATAAAGTTTTCATCTTGTTCTTCTGAGTAATATCCAAGCCTACTTACTCGTAAAGATGTTGATTTTGGCAGGTAACAGTCTTCATCATTAAGGTTTTCTATGTTGATATTCCTTCCTTTTAAGAAAGAATTATGTGCTACTGGGGAGCAACCCATTAGACGTAAAATCATAGGAAATACCCTCAAGAAATTCCTACATGTGCCTAAATAAAGCTCAGTTTTTTCGCAACCTATATGTGATATGGCAGATTCTGAAAAAGAAAAATTAAAATGTATTCCGGCAGTGCTTTGCATTTTATCTCCATATCTGTTTCTTAAGCCAAGCCTATAGAGGTGGGCTAGTTTTGTTGAATTTGTTTTTCCATGGGGCGGAAGTTTTATATATTTACTTTTAAATTTAGGTGGCATTGAATAATTCCACAACATATCTCCATCTAAGTTATTTTCAACATATGTGTGTAAGTCATGAAGGAAATTAAAAACATCTAAATTGTTCTCAAAAGGAGGTGTAACTATTTCTAAATGAGGTTCAGAGTAATCTAATGTGACGTACCTATTAAAATTATGGACACCAAATACATCAGGAAACGTATTGTTTGTGATTTTTCCATCTATGTCTGATCTAAGATTTTCTTTTTCAAGACCCTTATAGGTAACCCTGTCTGATTTAAGAAAGTTTGTGATTCTATCTTGGCTGAGTACAACCATAATTATTTTATTTAGGCCCGGCTTCTATTATTTCTTGTGGAACATCAAATCTTTTAAAATTATCTTTGAATTTTTGAGACAGAGCCTCGCATTCTTGATCATAGGCATCTTTAGATTCCCAGCAATCTCTGGGCTTCAAATAATTACTTTCAACACCTTCAAGTTCTTTTGGAATATACAGATTCAGTTTTTCTAAATACTCCAGATTGGTTAAATCAACTTTATTATCTTGGATAGCATTAATGATTGCTCTTGTCACAGGTATCGGAAATCTTTTACCAACACCAAACCCACCCCCAGTCCAACCTGTATTTACAAGAAAGACTTTCGTTTTGTTTCTCTTTGCCCTCTTAATGAGCAGATCTGCATAAACCCCAGCAGGTCTAGGAAAAAATGGTGCTCCAAAGCAAGTTGAGAATGCAAAATCCATTGATTTAGAAGCTCCTATCTCTGTGGATCCAACTTTTGCAGTATATCCACTCAAGAAATGGTACGCAGCAGCATTCTCATCTAAAACACTCACAGGTGGAAGAACGCCTGAAAGATCGCAAGTTAAAAAAATTATATTGTCTGGTTCACAGCCTTCATTTTCAGGTATAGCCCCTTCAATAAAATTTCTTGGATAACAGACTCTAGTATTTTCAGTATATTTAGCATCGGTGTAATCTGGGACTCCAGCGTCACTTATAACAACATTCTCAAGGATGCTGCCAAATTTTATCGCATCCCAAATAAGAGGTTCATTTTCCTGCGAAAGGTTTATACATTTTGCATAACAACCCCCCTCGAAGTTAAAAACCGTTCCATCTCCCCAGCCATGTTCATCATCCCCAATAAGAGAGCATTTCGGGTCAGCAGATAATGTAGTTTTTCCTGTTCCAGACAACCCAAAGAACAATGTTGTTCTACCATCTGATGTTTGGTTTGCAGAGCAATGCATCGGAAGAACTCCCTTTTCTGGCAAAAGAAAGTTTTGCACTGCAAACATGGATTTCTTCATCTCCCCAGCATACTTCATACCTGCTATTAGAACCTTTCTTCTTAGAAAATTGATAATAACGCATGATTCAGAGTTTGTGTGATCCTCTTTAGGGTCACAAACATAATCTGCTGCAGTTACAATTTTCCAAACTTCTTTATTTTCTTCATTAAAATGGTGAGGAGAAATAAAAATTAACTTTGAAAACAATGAGTGCCAGGCTAGCTCTGATTTTACTTCAACGGGTATATAATGATCTTTATTAGCTCCAACATGTACATTTGAAACATAGTTAACCTTGTCATCTAGATAGTTATTAACTTTATTCCAAAGTTTATCAAAATGGTGTGCATTAAAAGGCTTATTTACATCACCCCAATCAATTTTATCTTCAGTACTATTTTCCTTTACTATAAACCTGTCGTTCGGGCTTCGTCCCGTTCTATTGCCTGTCAAAGATAATAGTGCTCCAGTATGAGTTAGCTCACCCTCATTGTTGGCTACAGATTTTTCAATTAATTCAGAATTCGATAGAACTAGAGATCTAGACATTTAATTTTTTTGGCCCTTAAAATTTATTAAAAAGTATCTTATCAATAATAATGTGATCATTGAAGTAAAAAATATTAGAGCCCATTCTGGTATGTTGAGACCAAGAAAGACCCACGACTCTTCAGCACATTTGCTGCTGCCTTGAAAGACTTTGCCAAGCGCTTCAAAGAAAGGGTACATATTAAAAAGAAATTCAAAAGGAATATCACAGTAACCACCTGAAAGCTGATCTGCTGGAAGATTCTGAAGGTAAATCTGCCTTATGCTTGCTGACCCGCCAAAACAAAGAGCAAAAACTCCTAAAATATCAAAAATTATCTTAAATTTAGGAGAGACCATCTTGATTAAAAAAATCACGAAAACTGCTTGTACAGAATATTTTTGTAGCAAACATAGATTACAGGGCTCTAATCCAACAATATTCTCAAGATAATACTGACCACCCATTACTATTGCTGCACAAAAAGTAATTAAGGAATCACCATAATGTTTAATTATTTCTTTCACTATTAAGTATTATATATATAGTCAGATGATTTTTAGACCAGATTTAATTTTAATTGATGG
>MDTB01050378.1_pt1 | contig 10897 bp, 11 predicted proteins | sample 811161 | NCBI WGS metagenome assembly MDTB01 (sample SAMN05326650, study PRJNA326480) | marine metagenome | isolation source: seawater | place: Mediterranean Sea | collected 2009 | reverse complement strand
ATTATACGGTGAACGATTCTCCGCACCCGCATTCTCCAGATTGATTGGGGTTTTTGAACTCGAAGCCTTCGTTCAATCCTTGTTTGACGTAATCCATCTCTGTACCGTCTAGGTAAATCAGACTCTTGGGATCCACGTAAACATCAATACCCTTACTATCGAATTTGAGATCTTCCGGCTGGGGCTCGTCAACGGGTTCCAAAACGTACATTAATCCTGAGCATCCGGTAGTCTTGACCGCGAGGCGTATTCCTAAACCCTTCCCGCGTTCCCCTAGATAGCTCGCAATATGTGATGCCGCGTTTTCAGTAAGACTTAAACCCATACCTTTCTCAAAATTGATACTGCCGATTCTCTACTTTCCAACATTATCAGTCCGTTGGGCCTTCCACTTCATCATGACGTTTGTTTCGGTAATCTTCTATCGCCGCCTTAATAGCATCCTCAGCCAACACAGAGCAGTGAATCTTTACAGGTGGCAAGGCAAGTTCTTCTGCAATCTGGGTATTCTTGATATCTTCTGCTTGATCCAAGGTCCGGCCCTTCACCCACTCAGTAAGTAAGGAGCTAGAAGCGATTGCAGATCCACAACCATAAGTCTTGAATTTCGCATCCTCTATGACACCGTCTTCGCCCACCTTTATCTGAAGCCGCATCACATCCCCGCAAGCTGGGGCGCCAACCATCCCAGTACCCACATCCTCGCTGTCAGAGTCCATCTTGCCCACATTTCTAGGATTATCGTAATGATCTAATACTTTACTGCTATATGGCATGGCCCGTTCCTCTTAATGTGTTGCCCACTCAATTTTATCCATATCGATACCATCTTTATACATATCCCACAATGGAGATAGTTCCCGTAACTTTTCAACCGCGCCCCTAACCTGTGCGATTGCGTTATCAATATCTTCCTCTGTTGTAAAACGCCCGATTGAAAAACGCAAGGAACTATGGGCTAATTCGTCATTCATACCAAGAGCTCGCAACACGTAAGATGGTTCTAGGCTTGCTGAAGTACAGGCGGAACCTGAGGAAACAGCTAGCTCGGGGAGTGACATTATGAGCGACTCACCCTCTACGAAGTTGAAACTAATATTGGTAATCCCAGGAACCTGACTTGCAAGATCACCATTTACATAGACCTCTTCCATATCCTTCAGCCCATTCCATAGACGTTGGCGATATTCAATTATACGCTCCGACTCCTCATTCATATCTGCCTTAGCTATACGAAACGCCTCTCCCATACCGACGATTTGGTGAGTAGCTAGAGTACCCGATCTCATGCCACGCTCATGCCCGCCGCCGTGAAGCTGGGCCTCTAGTCTTACACGTGGCTTTCGACGAACGAACAACGCGCCGATACCTTTAGGCCCGTAGATTTTGTGGGCTGAAAAGGACATCAAATCAACCTTCATCTTATCCAAGTCTATATCAACTTTACCTGCGCTCTGAGCAGCATCTACATGAAAATAAACTTTATGAGCTCGTGTAATTTCACCAATTGCTTCGATGTCATTGAGCACACCAATTTCATTATTCACTTGCATCAGGGATACTAAAATTGTGTCCTCTCGGATTGCTTTGTCGACACTTTGGGGGGAAATAACGCCATCTACGCCAGGTTCTAAATAAGTCACTTCATAGCCTTCTCTCTCGAGAAAACGACAAGAGTCAAGTACCGCTTTATGTTCAATTTTCGAGGTGATGATATGTTTCCCCTGCTTCTTGTAGAAATGAGCAACACCTTTAATTGCCAAATTATCAGACTCTGTCGCGCCGGAAGTCCAAACGATTTCTCTTGGGTCACAATTGACCAAATCTGCTACCTGCCTACGCGCTTGCTCAACGGCCTCATCTGCCTCCCAGCCAAACTTGTGAGAGCGGCTTGCAGGATTACCGAATTTCCCTTCTGCAAGTAGGCACTCACTCATTTTCTGGGCCACACGGGGATCCACTGGAGTGGTCGCCGCATAATCAAAATAAATAGGTTGTTTCATTTAAGTCTTTAAAATACCTCTTAAAAGTTTTTTCCGCTAAATTCTACCCTCTAGCTTTTCAAGGGCTTTATGTTATCTCCTGCGCTGGCAGACGCTCTCTTCTTTCCCACGCGTCCTGCCGCGCCACCACGGTCTGGACCTGGCTCTTTTGAATAATACTAGCAAGGCTAATACTACTCAAAAACTTATCTATTTCCTCGGAGAGATCAGCCCATAGATCATGAGTCAAACAGGTTTCTCCGTGCTGACAATCCGCCCTACCCGAACAGCGCGTCGCGTCCACGCTTTCGTCAACAGACTCTACAATGGATGCAACGGATATATCTTCGAGATTTCTCTTTACGCTATATCCACCTCCTGGGCCACGAAAGCTGCTTACGAGTTCTCTCCTCCGCAACTTCGCAAACAATTGCTCCAAATAAGAAAGACTAATATCTTGACGCTTAGAGATCTCTGCCAAACTTACCGGTCCTTGATCCATATGGAGAGCTAAATCAAGCATCGCAGTAACCGCGTATCTACCCTTCGCCGTAAGCCTCATGCCGCTTTCTCTCCTCAACCCCGTATTCAACCGTATTACCCTACTATTTTAGTCAAGTAATTCACGATAGCAAGGATGATAGGACGTAATTGTAGTTTTTCTGCCAACCTTACCTATACGCTAGTGCCTATCGGCTGGATTTATTGCTGAAAGAATACCTCTCAGGATACTAATTTCCATCTTATCTGGACGTATGCGGCTGAAGAGACGTCTTAAACGGTTCATTAATCGCTTTGGATTCTTCGGATCATGAAATTTCAGCTGAGTTAATGTTTCTTCTAAGTGTTTGTAGAAATGCTCCATATCTGCGGAACTTGCGAAATCGAAATCCCAAACCTGCTCGGGGGTTCTGTTGAGACTGGCCTGGTGAATTTCGTAGCAAATAATCTGAACTGCCATCGCGAGATTCAATGAACTATATGCCTTTCCCGTCGGAATATTTACGTGGAAATGGCACTGCTGTAGCTCCTGATTTGAGAGACCTCGATCCTCTCGACCAAACAGGATAGCTATATTGTGATTATTAGAAGTTTCTTGTATTACTTTTTCGCTGCAACTTTTAGGGTCCAGCATTGGCCATGGAATTCTACGATCTCTGGCTGAAGTACCGATCACAAGATGACAGTCTTTGATAGCTTCTTCGACGCTTGTCACAACAATGGCTTGCTGCAAAACATCAATTGCTGAAACAGCCCTAAAATCTGCAACTTCATCTGGAAATCGTTTTGGACTAACAAGAACCAAATTGGCGACTCCCATATTTTTCATCGCGCGGGCCACAGCACCAATATTCCCAGGGTGGGAAGTTTCTACTAATACAATTCTTATACTAGGAAATAGATTTGTTTGCATAGCATGAAGTTTACAGCATTTGACATGGTATGATCTCTTTCCTCAGAACCAAACCGTAAGATGACCCAGTATATGGAGCCAATGGCGCACATAGCTCTTCGAGCAGCAAGGGAAGCAAGCACGCATATTGCTAGGAGTTTTGATCGCCCCGATCTCCTAAAAATTTCAGAGAAGTCGCACAATGATTTCGTGACTAATGTCGATAGGGAGTGCGAAATAATGATTGCAGAAGCACTACGCGCGACTTATCCAGATCACCAAATCACTGGAGAGGAGTCAACAAATAATGAAGTGCGGGCGGATGCAGAATACGCATGGATTATTGATCCTATTGACGGCACGTTCAATTTTGTAAGACAGGTTCCCCACTTTTGCGTATCTATTGCGTGCCTGCACAAGGGAAAATTAGAGCATGGCATTATCATTGACCCCATAAGAAATGAAGAATTCGTCACCAGCCGTGGTAAGGGATGTCAACTTAACGGGCAGCGGGTACGGGTTAGTCCAAAGCAGGATCTCGATGGTGCGCTTATAGGAATGGGTGGAGCACCTATCGATTCAGAGAAACAAAGCCAGCTTTACGCAAAACTTCGTACAGAGAAGTCCAATATACGAGAACAAGGAAGCGCGTGCCTTGATATGGCATATGTCGCGTGTGGTCGATTAGACGGGCTATGGATGTACAACCTCAAGCCTTGGGACATGGCCGCAGGCGCATTGATGATTATTGAATCAGGTGGTTTGATCGGTGATTTTAATGGTGGTGCAGAATTTATGAAAAACGGAAACGTTGTTGCCGGAAATCCTAAATGTTTCAAAGCTCTGATCCCGATCGTGAGGCGACATTATATCTAGTATCGTTTTATTATGACTAGAAGCGGTTTGGAGTATCCTCTTCGAGGCCTTCCTTGATTGGTAAAGCCAAATCGTCCTTCGAAATCTTCAGCACCATTAGCATGTTAGCCGCTATATAAATTGAAGAATACGTGCCAATAACTACTCCTATAATGAGCCCAATTGCGAAACCACGAATCAATTCTCCCCCGAGAGTCAATAAAGCGAGAAGGACAAGAAGAGTGGTAAAAGATGTAACCAAGGTGCGCCCTAAAGTCTGATTAAGAGACTTATTGACGATATCTTCGGGACTACCCCGCCGCAGTTTTCTAAAATTTTCTCGAATCCTATCGGAAACCACAATGGTGTCGTTAAGAGAGTAACCGATCACTGCAAGGAGAGCTGCTAAGACCGTTAAATCGAAGTTCCATCGAACGACAGAGAAAATACCAAGTGTGATTACAACATCATGAAATAAAGCTATGACTGCACCTATTGCAAACTTGTACTGAAAGCGAAAAGCCACATATACTAGGACCATTCCCAAAGCCCCTAGCATGCCCATCCCCCCCTGATTAGTTAATTCTTCCCCTACGGCTGGACCAACAAATTCAGACCGGCGGAGTATTACGTCCGCCTGAGACATCTCTCGTAATGAAAGGATAATACGATCTCCAAGAGATGCATTCTCTCCCACATTAAGGCCTTTCTGTGGGGGCACACGAACCAAAATATCTCGATCCGAACCAAAGTACTGAACCACATGACCTTCATAACCGGCTTGGCTCAACTGGCTCCGAATAACTTCGGGAACAACCGGATCAATGTAAGAAACTTCCACGAGCGTTCCTCCAGTAAAATCCAAGCCCCATTCAAGTTGGAGCGTCAACAGCGACAGCAGTGACAACAAGACCAAGGCTACAGAACTGCGCCCAGCTACCTTACGATATCGCATGAAGTCCAAGTTAAGGTTAGAAATATCCATCAGATCAATAATTTACGAACATTACGGCCGCCATAAAATAAATTAATCAGAGCCCGTGTACCCATGATAGCGGTAAACATGGAGGTCAAAATGCCTATCGATAAAGTCACGGCAAACCCCTTAACTGGACCAGTGCCAATACTATAAAGGATTACGGCAACTATAAGAGTGGTTAAATTTGCATCCATAATCGTAACGAAAGCCCTCTCAAAACCGGCATTAATTGCGGCTTGAGGGGACATTCCATTCTTCAACTCTTCTCTAATCCGAGAAAAAATTAGCACATTTGCATCCACTGCCATACCGACGGTCAGCACAATACCCGCAATCCCTGGCAGGGTTAAAGTTGCTCCAAGCGAGGACATTATGGCAACCAGTAATATCAGATTTACAGCAAGCGCTATGTTTGCCGCAAGACCAAAAACTCGGTAGTAAAAAAACATAAAGACAAGTACCAATATCATCCCTACGGTTACCGATATTGCCCCGAGGCGAATATTCTCGGCCCCCAGAGATGCGCCTACTGTTCTTTCTTCGGCAATAAACATATCCGCGGCAAGAGCTCCAGCGCGCAGTAGTAAAGCTAATTCCCTTGCCTCACCCGCGTCTAGCCCAGTAATTCTAAACTTAACTCCGAGAGCAGCCTGAACCGTTGCGAGACTAATAACTTTTTTCTGGACGTAAGGGATCTGGGTTAGCACTTCCTCACCATCTACTATTTCGTATTTGTCCCGAGTCTTAGTCTCTATAAAAATGACGGCCATACGACGACCAATACTGTGCCGAGTAGCTCGGTGCATTAATTCGCCACCATCGCTATCCAAGGTTATATTTACCTGAGGCAAACCAGAGTCTGGATCAAAACCGACTTGGGCATCGAAGACCCTATCACCCCTCAAAATAACATCCTTTTCAAGCGCTCGATTTCGACCCTCATAAACTTGGGTTATCGTACTACTGCGAGGAGCATCAGGCATCGCCTCCATTCGGAACTCTAACGTCGCCACTTTACCGAGGATCTTTTTCGCTTCAGCGGTATCCTGGACCCCCGGAAGATCTACGACAATTCGATTACGCCCTAATCGCTGAACCAAAGGCTCTGATACACCTAATTCGTTTACACGATTACGAATCGTCTGAAGATTTTGTGAGACAGCAAAGTCCTCCATTTCTTTGATTGAAGAGTCCGTCACCGTCAACTGTACAAATGGCAACTCATCCTCGCCAGATCGGATATCAAATTCCCCATACTGTTCTGCTATCTTTCTTCTCGCCCGATCTCGCAGATCGCTATCCGCAAAAACAAACCTTAAAATACCCTCAGCTGGATTCTCTACACTGGAATAACGGATACGATCATTTCGCTGCCGAAGCATACGCTTAATTTCTGATTCCATTCCAGAGACTCTGTCCTCAATAGCTTTCCCAGTATCAACTTCCATGAGGAAGTGCACCCCACCCCGCAAATCCAAACCGTATTTCATCGGTTCGGCGCCAATTGAACTAAGCCACTCCGGAGTTGTAGCTGCTGCAGAGAGAGCTACGATGTAAACATTTGGAAGCTCATGTAAGGCTCGCTGTGCTACCTCCCGAGCCCTTAGCTGCATTTCATCATCATTGAAGCGAAAGATTAACTTCCCTGCTTCGACAACCCCACTCGTAAAATACTGAATTCCTTGCTCTTCAAAAGCGTCCGTTACCGTTTCTAAAGCAAATTCTTCGACGACGGCACCCGCTTCCTCTCGAGAAATCTGTATGGCGAAATCAGGTGGGTATAAATTTGGCAATGCATATAGCAATCCCCATGTGACCAACATGGCGATGAGTAAATTTTTCCAAATGGGATAACGATTAATCAAGATACTATCTATATGGACTTAATAGTTCCTTTCGGTAAAGCAGCAGTAACCGATCCTTTTTGCAGTTTTAGCTGAACGTTATCAGCCACCTCAAATACCAAGTACTGCTCCTCAATTTTTACTACTTTACCAATTAGACCCCCATTGGTAACAATTTCATCACCTTTAGAAAGGCTAGCTACCAATTCCCGATGCTCCTTGGCACGCTTACTTTGGGGGCGCCAAACTATAAAATAAAAAATTAAAATGAAAGCGACGATGATAAAGATATCTAATCCCATCATACTTGGTGGTGCGCCATCTTGTGCTAATGCTTTAGGAATAAAGAAATCGATCACTTCCCCTCCGAATATTATTAGTTAACACGTATTGTCTCTGAAACCGAAGAGATCTGCACGACCTGATTAAGGCAGTATAAAAATTTGTCTAGAAATCTGGCACAATTCCCCAATTATTATAAGTTTTTTCAATATAGCTATCCAACTGCCCCTCCTTAATTGCTACCCTGATACCACTCATCAAATCCATATAATAATGTAAGTTATGAATAGTATTAAGTTCTGCACCCAGCATTTCCCCGCACTTATCCAAATGGTGCAGATATGCCCTAGAGAAATTAGAGCAAGTATAACAGTCACATCGGGGATCAAGAGGGCTTGTGTCCTTCTTATGCGCAGCATTACGGATTCTGATCACGCCCTCAGAGGTAAAAAGGTGTCCATTTCGAGCATTCCTGCTGGGCATCACACAGTCCATCATATCAATACCACGATAAACGCAATCGACAAGGTCCTTGGGTGTGCCAACGCCCATAAGGTAACGAGGCTTTATTTTGGGTAAGAGAGGAGCAACAGTTGAGACCACCGATAACATCTCAGACTTCGGCTCGCCCACAGAAAGTCCTCCAATCGCGTAGCCATCGAATCCAATCTCCAAAAGTCCCTCAAGAGACCGCTCCCTAAAAGACGAGTAGACCCCGCCCTGCAAAATACCAAAGAGAGCATTTTCACTTCCTTCAAAGGCTAGCTTGGATCGAGCAGCCCAGCGTAACGAAAGCTCCATAGAGAGAGCAACTCTATCTTCACTGGCCTCGTACGGAGTACACTCGTCGAATACCATAGCGATATCAGAATTGAGTTTTTTCTGCATTTTTATTGAAAGCTCTGGAGTCAAAAATAACTTATCTCCATTAATCGGCGATTTAAAACTGACACCCTCCTCACTCAATTCACTCATCGCACCAAGAGAAAAAACCTGAAAACCGCCAGAGTCTGTGAGAATTGGCGCATTCCAGCCCATGAAGCCGTGAAGCCCCGCATGATCTTTGATTACATCAAGCCCTGGGCGCTGCAACAAGTGAAACGTATTGCCAAGCAATATCTGGACGCCAACTCGCTTAAGAGCATTTGGTGTCATTCCCTTAACGGTTCCGTAAGTCCCGCAGGGCATAAAAATAGGAGTTTCTACATCGCCATGAGACAGCTTCAGAACACCGGCCCTAGCCTCTCCGTCGACATGCGTTATTTCGAACTTCATGTTTTCACCGCGTGATAATCATCGCGTCACCATAGCTGAAAAAGCGATAGCTTTCGTTTATGGCAACATCATATGCCTCCCTGACCATATCAGTATCAGCGAACGCGCACACCAACATCATCAATGTCGATGCTGGGAGATGAAAATTTGTGATCAAAGTATCGACACATTTAAATTTATAACCAGGATAAATAAAAATATCAGTCTCTCCTTCATAAGGTGAGAGACCATTTTCTGCCGCAGTCTCTAGAGAACGAACTGAAGTAGTTCCCACCGCTACTACGTTACCACCTCGAGCACGACAGGAACTCACAGCATCACAGGTATCCTGTCCTACTTCTAGGTACTCCTTGTGCATTTTGTGTTCTTGAATAGAATCCACGCGGACAGGCTGAAAAGTTCCCGCACCTACATGCAACGTAAGTTCGGTCCGAGCTATGCCTTTCTTATCCAGCTCCGTCATCAACACATTATCAAAGTGGAGTCCCGCCGTGGGCGCTGCAACAGCACCCGACCGCGATGCAAAAATAGTTTGATACCGCTCCTTGTCCTCTTCGCTACTCGGGCGGTTGACATATGGTGGGAGCGGCACATGACCGCAGGTTTCTGCTGCTGAAATAACCCCTATTTCGGGAAAAGAAACTAGGTAAAAACTATCAGCACGGGAAATGACAACTATCACCAGGTCACTGCCTTCAAGGTTTATTTTCGATCCCGTATGAAGGGGTTTACTACTTTTGATTTGGACTAAAGCACTCCTAAAATCAATTAAACGCTCTAATAAAATCTCGACCTTTCCACCAGTGGATTTATGTCCAAAAAACCTTGCCGGAATAACCCTAGTGTTATTAAAAGTAAGCAGGTCATTCGACCGCAATATTCTGGGTAAATCATAAAAGTGGTAATGGAAAATTTCCCCAGTTAGGGCATCAAGGTGCATAAGTCGGCTTCCAGATCGAACCCGTGCCGGAGTTTTTGCAATAAGGTGGTCAGGAAGCTCAAAATCAAAGTCACTTAGACGCATAAAAAGGAATTGGCATAAAGAAATATGCTAACGATGACATAAAACCTATCGAAAGTTAAAGCCTTGGGAAGTGCGACAGACCCTATTTTGGGGAGGGGACTTTTTTGATGGCCCACCACGAACTAAAATCTCGTATCCACAAAAAAAACACCTTGCTATACTGTATTTGATACGTGCCGGGGTGGCGGAACTGGTAGACGCGCCGGATTCAAAATCCGGTTCCTTCACGGGAGTGTCGGTTCGATTCCGACCCTCGGTACCATATAATAGGTTAAAATAGTAGGTTAAAAGGCCTAGTTTTATTGACTTTTAGATAAGTAAAAGAGAGCCCATGCGCAACCTCGCCACGCTGACCCTGATTCTCGCGCTCGCCCCTGCGTCGCTTGTCTATGCCACGGACGGCGACACCCGAAGCAAGAACCTCGTCGAAGTCGCGATCGAGGCGGGCACATTCAAGTCGCTTGCTGCGGCACTCGATGCTGCCGGCCTGGTCAAAACTCTCCAGAGCGAAGGGCCCTTCACTGTGTTCGCGCCGACCGATGCAGCGTTCGCAAAACTGCCCGCAGGGACCCTCGAGAGTCTGCTGAAGCCCGCGAACAAGCAACAGCTCATCGCGATCCTGAGAACTCACGTGGTCGCGGGTCGGGTGGATGCAACCTCCGCGCTCACACGAAAGATCCTTGACTCGCTGCAAGGCGAACCCCTTACGGTGAGACTCTCTGGCGGAGTGCTCACAGTGAATGGTCTACGGGTGTCGAGTAACGATATCCAGACCAAGAACGGCGTGATCCACGTCATTGACTCGGTCCTCCTCGCGACCGCGACCCCCTCACCTGTGCAAGCCGTGTTCGACCTACTGGAACTCGCGATCGAACGCGGAGCACCACTCTTTAATGATGGCCAAAGTGGTGCTTGCGCCGACATCTACGAAATCGCGGTCCGCTCCATTGTCGATCGTCCGCAGGAACTCCCGAAATGGCTGGTGAGTGATCTGCGCCGAGCGCTGAAGGATATCAGGAGCTCGAACGATAGGTCCGAGGATGCCTGGACACTGCGACGCGCGATCGACCGAGTCATGCTCCGCCTGGCACGTGAGGAACTCAATGCCTCTCGTACGGCGAAGCCAGCTCGCGAATCTGCGAAGGTAGAGAAAATTGTCTTTGACTTCGAGGACAGCGACCATGACTGGATCATCGTCAACGACGATGTCATGGGCGGTATATCGAAAGCCAGTACGCAGCTCTCGGGCAACGGAACCAAAGT
>MDTB01195633.1_pt1 | contig 10898 bp, 9 predicted proteins | sample 811161 | NCBI WGS metagenome assembly MDTB01 (sample SAMN05326650, study PRJNA326480) | marine metagenome | isolation source: seawater | place: Mediterranean Sea | collected 2009 | reverse complement strand
TGATCAAACTCTCAAGTTTAATAACGGCGCACACTAGCTTTAATAACTTTAAAATTAATTAAAGTTACTTTCGTTAAAGTGTGTACGACAAATTTCTTTTATTAACCTAACCGTCCACACTTCTCTTCTCTGTATTAACAATTTAAAAAAGCTAAATTTTCTTTGTAGAAAATTAAACGCAAAAACAGCTCTGAAACCCGCTAAAAATAAGGTTTATAAGTGATTATTGCGAAACGCTGTTATATTGGAATATAAGAATTAATCAAGACGTATATTTAATAAAAAAACCAGTAAAAACAACAGTTTTTACACTACCTGACATTGAAAATTGTAATTTTTTTTTATAGAAATGGTTAATGACAAAAAATCAATTTTTTACAAATTTAAGTAGTATTTCATCAAGATTAACGAAAAAATACGAAATATTTAAAAAAATTAAACCTGTTTATTTTCTCTTAGGTTTTATGTTGCTAATAATTATCTACACATCAATTTTTATAAACACGAGTTTAAAGGAAAAAAGAGAACGGCAAATCAGTGCTTTTCTTTCAAACAATCAAACAGTTTTATTAAGAAATTACATATTTAATAAAATTAAATCACCATATTTAGAATATGATTATATTGTTAAAAACAACGACACAATTGAAAGTATTTTAAAAAAATTTAGCGTCAAGCAAGGTGAGGTAGCTCTAATTGTAAAAAAGATTAAAAAAAAAGATTTATCCAATATATCACCTGGTCAAAAAATTAAGTTTATATTAAAAAAATCCAAAAACGGAAAAGATCTAGAAGTCTTTAAAATTAATTACCCAATTTCGAAAACAACATTTGTTCGCATTGATAAAAGAAAAGATGGTATTGAAATCACAAAAAATATAACGCAACTTTTCAAAAGAAGGGTGGTTGTCCAAGGAAATATATCAAATAATTTATATAGTTCAGCTTCTAGCGCTGGGATGGAACCTAGCATCATAATAGAATTTGCAAGAATATTTGGTTTTGAAGTTGATTTTCAGAGAGATATAAGAAGAGGTGATGGCTTCCAAGTTATGTATGAAAGATATTATAACGATAGAAATAAAAAAATTAAAACTGGAAAAATTTTATACGCATTTCTAGATGTTAATAATCAAAAAATAAAATTATACAGATTTGAAAATAAAAATGACTATGACTTTTATGATGACAAGGGTAAAAGTATCAGAAAAGCATTAATGAAGACTCCAATTAATGGTGCGAGACTTTCATCTCCTTTTGGAAATAGAAAACATCCAATACTGGGTTTTACTAAACATCATAATGGAACAGATTTTGCAGCGCCAACGGGTACACCAATAATGGCTTCAGGAAACGGAACCGTAATAAAAGCAGGTTGGTGTGGAAACGGGGGTAACTGCGTTAGAATAAGACACAACTCTTCATACACAACTGGTTATGGTCATATGTCCAAGATTGCTACAAGAACTGGGAGGAGAGTTAGACAAGGACAGATCATAGGTTACGTCGGCAACACAGGTATGTCAACGGGACCACATTTACATTATACTGTTTCTCACAATGGAAAATTTATAAATTCTCAAAAGCTAAAACTTCCATCAGGAAAAATATTAATTGGTGAAGAGAGAAAAAAATTTGAACTTGAAAGAATTAAGTTGGATGTTGCTTTAGGAGAACTACTTTCTAAATCTTAATCAATTACTTTATTTGTTTCGATTTTAGAAGTTTCATTTGGCGTATTTTTCTGATTTACTTCTGATAATATTCTCGAATAATGATCTGAATGTTGAAGATAATTTTCATGTAAAATTTTATCACCGATTCCTAGTGCCTCTTTTGCTAAATTTTTATACTTTTCAATAACTCTCTCTAAATTATGGGGGTTCTTACTAACATTATTTGCTCTAAAAAAATTATTTCTGTGTCCATCAATGCTAGGAACTCCATTGTTATTCATTGATCCATTTGATCGTCTTCCAGAATAGTGTTTATTAGATCTTGGTCTAAATCTTCTTATCTTTCCATTTTTCATATTTTGAAGTTTAATTAATATTAGTGTTAAAAACTTTGTAATTTAATTTATTTTTTAATTTTTTCTTTTTTTTCATAAAAGAGTGCTAAAAATACAACGTATATTATCTTTATAATCTTTTATCTTTTTAATCTCTTTAAAACCATTTAGCTTTAAAATTTCATTTACTGAAAAATATTGTCCTCTTCCAATTTCTAACGCTAAAATTCCATTTAATTTGAGGATATTTTTTGATTTGTAAATAATTTTTTTAATAACGTCAAGTCCATCATTACCCCCGTTTAGAGCTTTTTGAGGTTCAAATTTCTTTATATCTTCTGATAATTGATTTATCTCTCTTTTAACAATATATGGTGGGTTAGAGATTACTAAATCGAACTTTTTGTTAAACACTTGATCAATTGACAGACTTTCTAGTTTTACTCTGTTTCTAATTAAAAATTTTTTAAGATTGATTTTTGCTATCGAAGTTGCTTTCTTGCAAATATCTATACCGATACCTCTGCTGTCACTTAATTCATTTAAGATCGAGTAAGTAATACATCCTGTGCCAATCCCAACATCTAAAAAAAACAATCTTTTGTTTTTAAATAATTTTAAAATAGGGTCTATTAAAAGTTCCGTTTCGGGTCGTGGAATTAGTGAGTTTTTTGAGACAAAAAAATCTTTACTTCTGAACTCCTTCTTTTTGATAATGTAAGCAATAGGCTCTTTTTTTAATCTTCGCAATATCATTTTGTTAAATTTACTAATATCTTTTAGGGATAGTTTGCTCTCATGAACCAAAAGTCTTTCTCTATTTATTTTTAATATGTGTGATAAAAGAACTTCTGAGTCTATTCTATTAGAATTGATATTAGCTTTTCTTAAAAGCCTGCTTCCAAAATCTATTACTTCTGATGTTTTCATGTTATGACAAACTTTTTAATTTTAAGTCCTGATCTTTTAGTCTTAAATTTTCATTCATCTCCTCATGGATTTCTCCTTTGAGAAATTCATCTAATTTATGAAGCGTTAAATTAATTCTATGATCTGTAACTCTTCCTTGTGGAAAATTATAAGTACGAATTCTTTCTGATCTATCTCCTGAACCTATTTGACTTTTTCTGTCAGTTGATCTTTCTTTATCTCTTTTTAATCTTTCTGCCTCATATAATCTTGCTCTCAAAATTTTAATAGCTTTGGCTTTGTTTTTATGTTGGGATTTTTCATCTTGTTGAGTGACAACAATTCCTGATGGAACATGAGTGACTCTTACAGCACTGTCTGTTGTGTTTACTGACTGACCTCCTGGGCCACTGGACCTGAAGACATCTATTCGCAAATCTCCGTCATTTATTTTAATATCCACTTCCTCCGCTTCGGGTAATATAGCAACAGTAGCAGCTGAGGTGTGAACTCTTCCCTGGGTTTCAGTATTAGGTACTCTTTGAACTCTATGAACACCTGATTCGTATTTTAAATAAGAATAAATACTGTTTCCTTTGACTGAAAAAATTACCTCCTTAAATCCACCAGCTTCACTTTTTGAAATACTTATTAACTCAATTTTCCAATTTTTTTTAGAACATACTTTTTCGTACATTCTATATAGATCTGCAGCAAATAAAGTTGCCTCTAATCCCCCTGTTCCAGCTCTAATCTCTACAATTGCATTTTTTTCGTCATCACGGTCTTTTGGTAAAAGAAAAATTTTAAGTTTTTTTTCATTAATAGTTTTTTTTATTTCTGCAGTTTCTAGTTCTTTTTCAGCTAAAGCTATAATCTCACTATCGTTTTTCTTGTCATTTATTATATTATTTAAATCTTGTTTGTTTTTTTCAAAGTTTAAATATTCTTTAGCAGTATCTATAATATTTTTAAGATCGGAGTATTCTTTAGATTTTTTTGCAAATAGCTTAGCATCAAATTCTCCGCTTGATAACTCTTTTTCTAAAGTATTATACTTATTTAAAATATTTTTTACCTTATCGGCTGGGATCATTGAATTTAATTTGTTTTTTCTTTAGCTTTTGACTCAACTAATTCTACAACTTTTTTGATTATATCTTCATTAACTACTTTGTTATGTGGTATTCCAGATAAATAAAATAGGTTATTTCCATCACCTCCACCTGTTAAACCTATATCAGTTTGAGATGCTTCACCTGGACCATTAACAACGCATCCAATAATTGAAAGTGTGAGAGGTGTCTTTATATGTGATAGCTTATCCTCTAAAATTTTAACAGTATCTATTACAGGAAATGCTTGCCTTGCACACGATGGGCATGAAATTATTTGAACTCCTCTTGATCTAATTCCAATTGCACTTAGTATTTCAAAACCAGCTTTGACTTCTTCGATAGGATCTGCTGATAAAGAAACTCTTATAGTGTCACCTATTCCTTGCATTAAAAGCTTACCGATACCGATTGATGACTTGACACTTCCTGTCAATAATCCACCTGCTTCGGTGATACCTAGATGTAGCGGATAATCGTAAAGTCTTGATAAACCTTCATAAGCCTTAACTGCCAAAAAAACATCTGAAGATTTAACGCTAACCTTGAAATTTTGAAAATCATTATCCTCTAAAATTTTGATATTATGTTCTGCACTTTCTATTAAAGCTTCTGGACAAGGCTCTTTATATTTTTCCAAAATATTTTTTTCTAATGATCCTGCGTTCACTCCGATCCTAATTGCGCAATCATAGTCCTTGGCTGCTTTTATTACTTCTTTTATTCTATCTTTTGATCCAATATTTCCAGGATTTATTCTCAGGCATTTCGCACCAGAAATAGCTGACTCAATGGCTCTTTTATAATGAAAGTGTATGTCTGCTACTATAGGTACATTCGTTCTTTTAGTTATTTTTTTTAAAGCTTTTGTAGATTCCTCATCAGGGCATGAAACTCTTACAATATCTGCTCCTGCATCTTCTAGATTATTAATTTGTTTAATCGTCGCTTCGTAATCAGTAGTCAATGTGTTTGTCATTGATTGAACAGATATAATGGAATCACCTCCAACATAAACATTTCCAAGTTTAATTTTTCTAGTTTTTTTTCTTTTTATAATTCTGTGAGGTCTAATTTGCATTTAATCTTTTAATCTAAGTTAAAGGTCTTATGTAATTTTTTTACAGCATCTATGGTTGATTTTTCATCAATTATTACTGAAATTTTAATTTCAGATGTAGAAATAGCCAATATATTAATTTTTTCATCTGCTAAAGATCTAAACATTTTAAAAGTTATTCCTGGAGATGCTACCATACCAGCTCCTACAATAGATATTTTTGAAACTTTATCATCCATAGTGATTTTTTCATACTTTATTTTTTTATTTGATTTTATTAATGAAATTGCATTTTTACTATCTTGCCTTTTTGTTGTAAATGTTAAATCAGTTTTTTTCCCATCAGTAGAAATGTTTTGAATTACCATGTCCACATTAATATGATTTTTTGACAAGGGTTCAAATATGTCAGCAGCAACACCGGGTTTGTCATAGACACCTAGAAGAGAAATTTTTGAATCATCTTTAGAATAGGCAACCCCTGTAACCGCTTTATTAAAATCTACTTTATCTTGATTTAGAATTTCTGTTCCTTTTCTATCAGTAAAAGTTGATTTCACCTGAATTGGGATATCGCCAATCATTGCAGCCTGAACTGCGGAGGATTGCATTACTTTTGCTCCAAGAGATGAAAGTTCTAACATTTCCTCGTATGAAATTTTATCTATCTTTTTTGCAAGAGGTATTTTATTTGGATCTGAAGAGTATACTCCATCAACATCAGTATATATTTCACAGGTATCAGTGTTAAAAATTTTAGCTATTGCTACCGCAGTTGCATCTGATCCACCTCTTCCTATTGATGTAATGTCTCCAGTTTTTGATACGCCTTGAAAGCCTGGAACAATAGCAACACCGCCTAAGGATAAATAATCGTTTATACCTTTTGTATCCATATGAATTATTCTTGCATTTGTATGGTCCCCATCAGTAATTATTGGGATTTGCCAATTCAACCATGATTTAGATTTTACCCCTATATCATTTAATGCACCCGCAATAAGAGCAGAAGTAACTTGTTCTCCCGAAGTCAGTAAAACATCAAGTTCTCTTTTGTTAAATTTTTTTGAAATGGACTGGGAATGTGTTACCAAATTATTGGTAGTGCCTGACATAGCAGAAACAACAACGATCAATTTGCTTCCATTATCGTGTTCTTTTTTAATAATTTTTGCCGCATGTTGAATTCTTTGGATTGAACCAACAGACGTTCCGCCAAATTTTAATACTTTTTTTACCATACCAGACTTTATTATAAATAATTAAGTTAAAATTAAGTTTTTTTTAATTATAATAATGAAATAAATGACTACAGTAAATAAAGATGAAATTCAAAAGTTTTCAAAAATAGCAGAAGAGTGGTGGGATGCGAAAGGTAAATTTAAACCTTTGCACATGTTTAATCCTATAAGAATCAAATACATAAAGGAAAAATGTATATCGCATTTCAAATTGAACCAAAACAAAGTCAAACCTCTCTCGTCTTTAAAAATTTTGGATATAGGATGTGGAGGTGGTTTAATAAGTGAGCCCATGTGCAGACTTGGGGCAAAAGTTACTGGAATGGATGCATCTAAAAAAAATATATTAATAGCGAAGCTACATGCAAAAAAAAATGGTCTTAAGATTAATTATATAAATTCATCTCCTGAAAAAAATAAAATAAAAAAAAAATTTGATATTATTTTAAATTTAGAGATAATTGAACATGTAGAAAATGTAGATTTGTTTTTAAAATCATCTAGTAAACTTCTTAAAAAGAATGGCATTATGTTTGTTGCTACAATTAATAGAACATTAGAGTCCTATATAAAAGCTATTGTGGGGGCAGAATATATTTTGAGATGGCTACCAATTGGAACACATGAGTGGAGTAAGTTTTTAAAACCTGAAGAAATTCAAAAAAAACTAATTAGGTATAACTTTGAAAATATAAATTTAGATGGTTTTACGTATAATTTACTTTCTCAGGAATGGAAAAAATCTGCAAATTGTACTGTCAATTATATAATTGTATCAAAGAAGAATTAGTTTTCTTTATCTTTTAACCAAGGAATAGTTGTTAAATTAATACCCTCTTCTTTTAATTCATTATTTTCTTTTTGTGTTACTTTTCCGTAAATATTTTTCTTTTTATTTTTATCATAATAAATTTTTCTAACTTCTCTTGGAAAATCTTCTCCTACGTAATCGAAATTTTTCTCAACATACTTTCTTAATTTTAATAGTTGTTTTTTTATTTTTTTTATTTCTTTATTGGGAAAAGCTCGTTCCTTTTTACTGGTTATACGCGGAGACATTATAGATTTTTTTATTGATCTAGTTTTACAGTAAACACATTCTACCATATTTTTTTTTACTAATTTCTCAAATTCTTTTGAATCTGAAAACCAGCTTTCAAATTCGTGTTTATTTTTACATTTTAAGTTATATTTAATCATTAATTTCTATAGTCAGCGTTTATATTTATATATTCATTTGTTAAGTCACAGGTATAACATTCAAAATTTCCTTGGCCTAATTTTAAATTAACATTAATTAATAAGTCATCCCATTTCATATATTCTTTTAGTTTTTCTTCGTCATATTCATCAGAAATTTTTCCTTTTTCAGCTACTTTAAGTTCTCCAAATTTTATTTCAATTTTATCTGACGAAATTTTTTCACCAGATTTTCCAATTGCCATAATTATTCTTCCCCAATTTGGATCTTCCCCAGCCATAGCTGTTTTAAATAAAGGAGAGTTAGCAATAGAGAATGCAATATTTTTTGCCATTTGTTGAGATCTTGCATTTATAACTTTTACAGTGATAAATTTTTTTGCACCTTCGCCATCAGTTACAATTTGTTTAGCTAAATTTAAAAGAAGTCTTTGAAGTGCCATTTCAAAATCTTTCAGTTTAGGATCAAGCACATTATATATTTTTCCCGTTTTAACTTTATTACTCGAAAAAATTGCAACCATATCATTTGTTGAAGTATCGCTATCTACTGTGATCGCGTTAAAAGTACTTGCCATTGCTCTTTTTAATAAACTTTTCAAAAAAATTGATGGGATATCTGCGTCTGTAAAAACAAAAGCAAGCATTGTTGCCATGTTTGGTGCAATCATTCCCGAACCTTTTGCGATTGCTGAAAGTCTAATATCTTTATTCCACAATCTGCACTCTTCATATGCTACTTTAGGTCTTGTATCTGTTGTCATTATAGATGAGGCTGCCTTAAACCAGACAAATTTATTTTGTTTCTCTCTCAATTTTTCTACAAGTTGAGGTGTATTATTTTTTATTTTTTGAGTTGGATACTTTTCTCCAATAACACCAGTAGACGCAAAAAGTATCTCGTTTGATTTAATCGCCTGATTTGTACCACCTTTTTTTTGAGCTTCCCTTAGAGTGAGGTTTTTTGCCAGGCTTTTTGATATACTTTCTAAACCCTCAAAACCTTGCGTACCTGTAAAAGTATTAGCATTTTTTGTATTAACCATAAGTGCCTTAATGAATTTTTTTCTAATCTGTCTATTCCATGTTATTGACTCAGAGCAAATAGAATTATTTGTGTAAACAGCAGCATAATTTGCCCCATCCTTAAAATAAAATAGACAGAGATCATCTCTTCCAGTTCCATATAAATCAGCAGAAACAGCGGAAATTTCCAAACCTTCTATTGGCTGAAGCTCTTGAAATTCGCCCATTTTAGACAGCTTTGGTTTATCCTTTAAAAAATTTTTTACATTAATTGTCATGTTAATATTCTAATTAATCACTATATATATATATGAAATATATAATTATATAAAATTAACTTATGAATTTTATAACTAAAACACTCAATAGATTATTTAAAAGCAGCAATCAACTGGAATTGAATAAAATTAGGCCAATAGTGGCTAAAATTAATGATCTTGAGAAAAATTTCCTAAATTATAAGAGACATAATTTTGTAGAAAAAACGAATGAATTGAAAAAAAATGTTTTAGACGGTCGGGGCTATGATGATATCTTACCTGAAGCTTTTGCTTTAGTTAGAGAGGCATCAAAACAAGTTCTTGGAGAACGCCATTTTGATGTTCAATTAGCTGGGGGGATTTTTTTACACGGAGGATGTGTGGCTGAGATGAAAACTGGAGAAGGTAAGACTTTAGTTTCAACATTAGCGGCATATCTTAATGCTTTGGGTGGTAAAGGAGTTCATATTGTTACTGTAAATGATTATTTGGCAAAAAGAGACTCTCAATGGATGGGTCAAATATACAATCATCTTGGATTAGAGACAGGTTGCATAACAAATGATTCAGACGACAATGATAGGGAGAAAAATTATAAAAAAGACATTACATACGCAACAAATAACGAATTGGGTTTTGATTACCTTAGAGATAACATGAAGTATAATATTTCTGAAATGGTACAAAAAAATAGAAATTTTTGTGTTATTGATGAAGTTGATAGTATACTCATTGACGAATCTAGAACTCCTTTAATAATTTCAGGTGGTATAGAAGATAAATCAGATCAATATTTTTTAGCTAATAAATTTATTAAAAATTTAGAAAAAAAAGATTTTGATTTAGATGAAAAAAATAAAAATGCAATATTAACAGACACTGGGATCGATAATATTGAAAAAATGTCTATTAAAACAGGGATACTTAAAAATAATAATTTTTACGATCCTGAAAACTTGAATTTGGTTCACCATATCAATCAAGCTCTTAAAGCAAATTTGTTATTTCAGAAAGATAAAGATTATATTGTAAAAGATAATCAAATTAAAATTATTGATGAATTTACTGGAAGAATTTTAGAGGGTAGAAGATTTTCAGATGGGTTACATCAAGCTATCGAGGCTAAAGAAAATGTTGAAATTCAAAAAGAAAATCAGACACTTGCTTCAATAACATATCAAAATTTTTTCAGATTATATCAAAAACTTGCAGGAATGACAGGTACGGCAATGACAGAGGCGGAAGAGCTTTTTGATATTTATAAACTTAAAGTAATAAGTATTCCGACAAATAAAGACATGGTTAGAAAAGATATGAATGACCAAATTTTTAGAACCCAAGAGGAAAAAAACTTAGCTATACTTAATAAAGTAAAAGAATGTAACATAAAAGGCCAACCTGTACTTGTTGGGACGACAAGTATTGAGGGCTCTGAGAAAATGTCAAAAATTTTCAAGAAAAATAATTTAAATCACAATGTTTTAAATGCCAAACAACATGAGAAAGAGGCAAAAATTATTGCTGAGGCAGGAAAAGTAGGAATGGTAACAATAGCGACTAACATGGCTGGCAGAGGAACAGATATACAGCTGGGAGGGAATAAAAACCTTCTTATAAATAATAATGATTCAAAAGATAAAGTTGAAAAAATAAAACAAGATAAAGAAAAAGTAAAAAATCTTGGAGGACTTTTTATTGTGGGAACAGAAAGGCACGAGAGTAGAAGAATAGATAATCAATTAAGAGGTAGATCAGGTAGACAGGGTGACCCGGGATCATCGGTATTTTACATAAGTCTTGAAGATGATTTAATGAGAATTTTTGGTGGCGGATCAATTGACGGTATGTTGAAAAAATTAGGTTTGAAAAAAAATGAGTCTATTAATCATCCATGGATAAATAAAGCAATGGAAAGGGCTCAGCAAAAGGTCGAGGCAAGAAATTTTGAAATAAGAAAAACACTATTAAAGTTTGACGATGTGATGAATGACCAAAGAAAGATTATTTTTGGCCAAAGGTTAGAAATTTTGAAAAATAGTGACATAAAAAAAATGATTTTATCTTTTCTTGAAGAAC
>MDTB01169772.1_pt1 | contig 10898 bp, 8 predicted proteins | sample 811161 | NCBI WGS metagenome assembly MDTB01 (sample SAMN05326650, study PRJNA326480) | marine metagenome | isolation source: seawater | place: Mediterranean Sea | collected 2009 | reverse complement strand
TTCTTTAATTTATCCTTTATTTTTAGTTGATGGAACAGGTAAGAAAATTCCAATAGAATCCATGCCTAACTGTTATAGATGGTCATTAGATTTATTACTTAAAGAAATTGAAAAATGCGGTCAAATTGGTATTGAAAATTTCGTTCTCTTTCCAGCTGTTGAGGAAAAATTTAAGGATAAAGAAGCCTCCTTTGGATATAGCTCTAAAAATTTTTATCTAAAAGCAATTAGAGAAATTAAAAATAATTTCCCCAATTTCTCATTAATGAGTGATGTTGCTATGGACCCCTACTCTTCTGATGGTCATGATGGTTATGTTGAAAATGGTAAAATAATAAATGATACGACCCTTCCAATTTTAGGAAAAATGGCCCTAGCACAAGCGGAAGCAGGAATTGATATTATTGGACCTTCAGATATGATGGATGGTAGAGTTGAATTTATCAGAAATACACTTGATGATCAAAATTTTACTGAAACTAGTATAATGAGCTACACAGCTAAATATGCAAGCGCATTTTACGGTCCATTTAGAGAAGCATTAGACTCTGCTCCCAAATCAGGTGACAAAAAAACTTACCAAATGGATCCAAGAAATAAAAATGAAGCTCTTCTTGAAGCTGAATTAGATGAACTAGAAGGAGCTGACATACTAATGATTAAACCTGCTTTAAGTTACTTAGATGTCATTCAAAGTGTAAAAAACAAAACTAATCTCCCAGTCAGTGCTTATAATGTAAGTGGAGAATATGCCATGATACATGCGGCTGCTCAAAAAGGTTGGTTGGATTATGAAAGTTCTTTTTTAGAAGTATTAACAAGTATAAAAAGAGCTGGAGCTGATATTATACTTACTTACTTTGCGAAAGACTTTGCAAAATTAAAACTTTAATGATTTCTTGAAAACACATATTCACTTTCAGTTGATAAATCATCTCTGAAACAATATCCGTTTGAATTAAAACTCAATAATTTAGTTTTTTCTTTAATTTGATTTTTAATTATATAGCGAGCTAAAAGCCCTCTGGCCATCTTGGAATGATTGGCAATTACTTTCTCTCCACCATTTTTATTTTCTAAAAATTGAAATTCTAATATATCTGGATTCAAATTTTTTCTGTCTATAACTTTAGAATATTCATTGCTAGCCAAATTAACAATTAATTCATTTTCGAAAGTATTGTTTATGTAATCTGTTATCACATCTCTCCAAAAACTATAAAGTGAATCAGTAGTTTTATTAATATTAAATTTAAATGCCATTTCTAATCGGTAAGGGTGTATAATATCAAGAGGTTTAAGTAACCCATACAATCCACTAAGAATATATAAATTATTTTGAGCATAATTAATATCTTTTTGACTCATTAAATTGGATGCCAAACCCTTGAATGCAGTTCCGCTGTATAGGAAAATGGAAGGTAATCCATTTTTATTATCATTTAAACTCCATTGAGAATATGATTGATAGGTAGTATCACTTATAGAATCACTTACTTTCATTTTAAGCTTAAAATCTTTAGAACTCCAGTTCTTTAAAACAGAAATTAGTTGTTGGGTCTTAATTGAGAAAATTGGACTTGTCCCAGTAATAGGAAAATCAGGCAGATTGGATGACATTGATTTAGCTGGTGATAATAAAACTTTCATTCTGATTGAATTTATTTTAAATTAAAAGCAATTTTAAAGGAAAAATGCTAATATTCGCTTTACGTTTATAAAATATTTGAGTAATAGTCATTAATTTAATTTGCAAAAAAATAAAGACATGAATATTGGATTTGTAATGTATGATTGGGAAGATGTTAAACCCAAATTAGATAGTACACTTAGACTGATTCAAGAATCTATTTCAAGAGGAAATAAAGTTTCTCTAATTTATCCCAACGAAATGGCCATTCGAAGAACTACCGTTTGGGCCAATTGCAAAATTGTATCCTCATCAAAACCAAATGCTCAAGATAATTTTGAATTTTACGAAAGTTGTTCTCTTACTGAAGAGTTTATTCCAATGAATAACCATGATGTCATCTTTTTTAGAGATAACCCCCCCCTTGATACTCATGTATTAAACTTCATGGATACTTTAGAAAATGATACTTTTTTTATTAATTCTATTTCTGGTTTAAGAAAAGCAAATAATAAAATTTACCCTGCAACCCTAGAAGATTTGCACGACAATGATGATCCGCATAAAAGACTTATGCCATTAACTACGGTTTCAAGAAATAAAAAATATTTGAAACAAGTGATTGAGGCATATGATTTAGATAAATTTATTATAAAACCAATGGATGGATTTGGTGGTAGTGGAGTTATACTAATGGATAAGTCTTCAAAAACATCTAAATACAACGTTAACTCTTTACTTGATTTTTATATTAATCAAGGTGGAAAAAATAATTATATCATTCTTCAAGAATATGTTGAAGCAAAGTTAAAAGGAGATATAAGAGTAATAATGCTAAATGGAAAACCAATTGGTTCAATGAGAAGAGTTCCTGCAAAAGATGATCATAGATCAAATGTTCATGCTGGTGGATATTGTGTTGAACACTCTTTAGATGAAAAAGAATTAAAACTGTGTGAAGTTATTGGACCTAAATTAGTTGCTGATGGATTATTTTTAGTTGGTCTTGATTTGATGGGTGGTAAACTTATCGAAGTTAATGTGTGTAGTCCAGGAGGTTTTGTTGAGATAAATGAGACTAAAGAAGAAAAAATACAAAAAAGTATTCTTGATTTTGTAGAACAAACAATCCAAGAAAGAATAGCTTAAAATTAAATGGCTCAAGTAGAATCCTTATCTGTTAAAGAGATTATAAAAAAGATTAAAAATCATGAAACTTTTGAGGCGATTAACCATGAAAAGTCCTTTCATTTAAAAATTAGAGATTACATCCCTTATGTATGTGCAGCTATTCATGCTGGCAATAAGCTAAGAAAAAATTTAGAGGATAAAATTATTCATACTGAATTTGAAAGATGGTATGAAGAAGATCCACATACTGACACCTTTATATCTTCAATGCCACTAACCATTGTAGGTCTTGATTCAAGATTTGAATACGATTTGAATAGAAATTATGAGAATTGTGTTTACAATGATGCTTGGGGAAAACAAGTATGGAAGAAACCTTTATCAAAATCTTTAATTAAAGAAAGTCTCCAAAAACACAATAATTTCTATGGCGTAATTGACGCTTTAATTGAAGTTCTAGAAGAAAAATATAATGGCTGTATTGTCTATGACATTCATTCTTACAATTTCATAAGACACAAAAAGAAACTTCCTGTTTTTAATTTAGGTACTGAAAACATTGACAATAAAAAGTTTGAAAAAACTATCAAATATTGGGTAGAAAATTTAAAAAGCATCTCACTTAGAAGTATTGAAAATACTACAGAAGTTAACGGTCCTTTTATTGGTAATGGGTACCTACTCATTCATATTAATAAAAAATTTAAAAATACACTTGTACTAGCTACAGAAGTAAAAAAAATATATTGCAATGAATTAGATGGGAATAATTATCCCTTGGTAATTAATGATCTTGAGGAAGGATTCAAAAGAATTATAATAGACACCAGTCATTTTTTCACTGAAAATCAACTTGGATTAAAGGTGAAAAGAAAATCTCTACTAACATTTGGAATTGAAGATAAATTACAAAAAGTTGATAAAGCCCTTTATAAACTAACTAAAAAACTTGAAGTATTAACCTATGTTACACCCCTCAACCTAGAAAGTGAACAAAAAAAGTTTCTGAAAAATAAAGGAGTTGAAAATCCAAATTTTAAGTATCGTCAAATTATAGATCATCCATTTGAATTTAAAAGAAAACTTTATAGTCTAAAACTAGAAAATATTAAAGATGTTTCCATTTCAAGGTTATACAGTGATGTAATTCAAAGTTATTCTGATAAAATTGATATGCTTAATACTATTGGAACAGAGAAGTTCTTTTTTAATTCACTTCGTTATTTTGGTCAACCAAATGAAACTGATCTAAGAAATGCTCACTTTATTCTGAACTGTCCCGATGATGAGAAAACAAGTGAAATTGTTGATGTTCAAAGAATAAAAGAAATTTTTGAAAAAGAAATTGATAATTATGGTTTTGAAGCTGATGTTGAAATAACTAAAAATATTACTGCAGAAATTATGGTACTCAATTTTAGAAGAAAAGTATTACTAAAACAAGGCAGTTATTTAAGTCTTGATAGTGTCAAGGCATTGGTTCATCATGAAATTGGTGTTCATATGGTAACTACTATGAATGCTGTCAATCAATCTCTAAATATTTTTAAACTAGGTTTTCCAAATAATACTTATACTCAAGAAGGCATAGCTGTTTTAACTGAGTATTTATCAGGGCATCTTACCATAAGAAGACTCAAAGAGCTAGCACTAAGAGTAGTTGGAGTGGATTTAATGATTAATGGTCTAGATTTTAAATCTGTTTATCATGAAATGAATCACTCATATTACTTGGAACCAAAAGATGCATTTATTCTCACTACTAGAATTTTTAGAGGAGGAGGCTTTACCAAAGACCATCTCTATTTAAAAGGATTCATTAAAATTTTAAAACTTTGGGAATCAGGCAAATCTTTAAACCCACTGCTCATTGGTAAAAACTCAATTCATTACTACGATATATATAAAGAAATGATTGCAAGAGAATTGGCCAATCCACCAGATTATATTACATCAATACTTAAAAATCCTGTGAAAAGTAAAAAAGAAGTTGAATTTGTTATTTCGGGATTAAGAGGGTGAAGCAATCAAATAATTATTCTCTCTTATTGGAACAACATTAGTTTGATTAGGAGTTAAACAATATTTTATATCACTATTTAAATTTAATTTCTTTAATCTTTTTCTATGAGAAGAAGCTTTTAAATATCCAAAGTAGTTGTCCTTTGCTGAAAGGTATAAATATTTAGCAGCAACTGATGAATCATTTAAACTTATAAATTTCCTTGAATTAAGTAATTGATCAGTAATAGCTCCTGCACAAATAGTATCTTCTAAACAAAATTTATTTTGCCAGCCTGAGCCCAATAACAAAACATTTTTATTTAATTTTAGTAAATATTTTGAAAGAGCATCTAAGTTGATTAATGCACCAATAACAAGATGTTCAACACTTTTGGCTACATTAATTGCCTTGGTTCCGTTTGTAGTAGTCAGTACTAAAGTTTCATCCTTTAAATCATCATTCATGTAAGAAAGAGGTGAATTCCCAAAGTCAAAACCACTTACAATTTTTCCTTTCCTTTCAGCAGCAACATAATACCCTTTCTCTTTATAGTCTATGGCTTCATCCAATGTGCTAACAGGGATTATTTTTTTTACCCCATAATCGAATGCAGTACAAATTGCAGAAGTTGCTCTTAGTACATCAATGACAACAACAACTTGAAAATCCTCAATATGTAAAGGATATTGGTTAGGAGTAAAACACACCTCTACCCTAGGCTTATCTATCATTTAAGGTTTATAAAAAGGTAACTTAACTACTTCAGCTTCAATTGATTTATTTCTAATACTTAAATAAATTTTAGATCCAATAGCAGAAAATTCAGTTTTAACATAACCCATTCCGATTGATAATTTGACAGTTGGACCCATTGTACCAGATGTTGTAATACCAATTATATTATTATTTTCATCTGTAATTTGATAATCTTTTCTAGGAATTCCTCTTTCAAGCAGTTTGAAAGCCACTAATTTTTTAAGAACACCCTTTTCTTTTTGTTCTTTTAACTCTTTATCTCCAATAAAGGATTTAGTAAACTTTGTAACCCAGCCCAAACCTGCTGAAATTGGTGAAGTTTCGTCATCAATATCATTACCATACAAACAATAACCCATTTCTAACCTCAGTGTGTCTCTCGCAGCTAGTCCAGCTGGGAGTAAATCATATGAATCTCCAATAGCTAAAATGGCATCCCACAATTGCTCTGCATAGTTATTATCTACATAAAGCTCAAAACCACCCGACCCTGTATATCCGGTTGCAGAAATGATAACATTACTAATTCCAGCCATTTCTCCTTTATTGAAATGGTAGAACTTAATTGAAGATAAATCAACTTCGGTTATTTGTTGTAAAAGTGCACTTGCTTTTGGTCCCTGTACAGCCAATAAAGACATTTGATCAGAGATATTTTCCAATTTAGCCCCTAAATCATTATTCTTATTTATCCAGTCCCAATCTTTTTCAATATTGGAAGCATTAACAACTAACATGTATCTGTCTTTTTCAATCATGTAAATAATGAGGTCATCAACAACTCCACCTACACCATTAGGTAAATAAGCATATTGAGCTCTTCCCGGGAAAAGAACTGAAGCATCGTTACTTGATATCTTTTGAATTAAGTTAAGTGCTTTATCACCACTGACAATAAATTCACCCATATGTGAAACATCAAAAATCCCAGAATTTGTTCTAACATTAATGTGTTCTGCATTTACACCAGAGTATTGAACAGGCATACTGTATCCTGCAAAAGGAACCATTTTGGCACCTAATTCAATATGTTTATTATTTAATGCTGTTATTTTCATAAAATTATTTCATTAGTGAAGTGTATAAATCATGATAAGTTTGCTTAACTATATTTTTTGAATATTTTTTAAGAACTGTTTTTCTTCCTTCATTTCCAATGTTTTTTCTAAGAACTTTATCGTCAATCAGCTTAGATAATACCTCTACCCACTGATGATGCCCAACAGGGAGAAATCCATTTTTACCATGATTTATAATTTCTTTATTCATTCCAACATTTGACATTACTGCAGGTATTCCTACTGACATATACAATAAGCCTTTCATTCCACATTTTCCTTTAGTCCATTCATCGTTTGGTAAAGGCATTACTCCAATATCAAAAGAGTTAAATAATTCCACTTCCTTATCATTCTCCCATTTAATTCCAGTGAGGTTTAATTTTTTGTTTTGGTAATTTTCATCTCCAATAACGACAAATTTTACTTTATCCTTGTATTTAGTTTTTAAGTCAATGAAAACATCAGAAATTAATTCAAAATGTTTGATAGTAGTATGGCTTCCAACCCAACCAATTCTAACAGTACCGTCTAAGTTCTCTAGTTCTAGTGGTTGGTATAAATCTGTATCAACCGTAGAGGGAATAATTGATACATTTTTATTAAACTTTATGGCATAGTCAGCTAAATAGCTATTTCCACATGTAATATGACTACAAATTGGCAATAATTTTTCTATTTTTTTTTCATCCTTGAACCACGATATTTTATTATTTACAGCTGAAACATCTTTAACCCAAATGGCATCATCAAAATCAAACAAAATTGGAATGTTTTTTTTTGAAATATAATTTTCAAAAAAAGTAGACCTAGATGGAAGAGCTTCTCTATAAATCACAACTAAGTCATAGGTTCTTACGCTTAATAAATGAACAAATCTTCTTTTATAGGATTTTAGACCCACAACTACCTTTTTCATTATACTTTCTGATTGATAAAGGGCTTCTTCGTCAGATTCGTTAATAATGTTAGCCAGATAACATTCTACTCCATTATTTTCTAGATAATCAAAAACTTGCTCAAATCGATATCGCTGACCTGGACTTCTATCTAATCTGTGATGTGCAAGAAAAAGGATTTTTTTCACTTATTTAATAATGTAATAATGTTGGTAAAAATATAAATGATTTCCATTTTATTGAATGAAATCAAACATTAATAATTTATCTCCATTATTTATTACAGTTTAGTTTAATCTTAAAATTACAAAAGCATATATTTACAGAATGTTAATTCCAGAATGGTATTTATCTAAAAGATTAGTCCTATTATTTGACGTTTTATTCACTCTTTTTTCTCTTATCCTTGCCTATCTTATCAGGTTTGATTTCATAGATTTTTATGAACTCTTTTGGATTAAACAATACCAAAGCATCAAATGGGGAATTCCAATTTTACTTATTGTTAGAACAGTAAGTTTCATAATAGGAAATACACATAAAGGTATTATAAGATATCTTTCTAGTGATGACACCCAACGAATTTTTGTTACTGTTACCATTGGAACATTGCTAATTTCTCTTATTTCTTCAATAAGGTATCTTTTTTTAGATAATGTTGCATTATTACCAAAATCGGTGATTATAATAGAATACTTAGGCACATTATTTTTGATGTTATCTTCAAGATTTTCAATCAAAATGTTTTATTTATCACAAATTAAAAATAAAGGTGAAAAAACAAATGTATTGATATATGGAGCAGGAAAAATGGGGTTAATTACTAAATCAACTTTAGAACGTGATGAGACAGGATCTTTCAATATTATTGGTTTCATTGATGATGACATCAAAAAAGAGGGCTTATTAATTGAAAGAAAAACAATTATTCATCCTAAAAATTTATCAAATAAAATAAATGATTTAAATATTAACGCTGTTATTTTAGCAATTAAAGATCCATCGATAGAAAACAAAAGAGCTTTAATAGACCTTTGTCTTTTAAATAATATCATTGTAAAGAGTGTTCCATCAATAGATGATTGGTTTGATGGTAACTTTTCATCAGCTCAGTTGAAAGACATTAAAATAGATGACTTACTTGGAAGAAAACCTATCAAAATTCAAAATAAAACTATTGAAGATGATTTGTCATATAAAGTCATTTTGGTTTCCGGAGCTGCAGGATCTATTGGTAGTGAAATTGTAAGGCAAGTAGTTAAATTTAACCCATTAAAAGTCATATTACTAGATCAGGGAGAAAGTGAATTATATGACTTAAACCAAGAATTAATCTCAAGTCATAACAATATCAATTGGGAAGTAGTCATTGGGGATGTAACGAGAAAGGAAAGAATGGAAAAACTATTTGACCATTTTAAGCCTGAGATAATTTTTCATGCTGCCGCTTATAAACATGTTCCACTTATGGAGATGAACCCTGCAGAGGCAATTCGAACAAATGTTCATGGTACAAAAATATTGGCTGACTTATCCAATAATTTTAACATCAAAAAATTTGTTTTTATTTCTACAGATAAAGCCGTTAACCCAACCAATGTCATGGGAGCTTCCAAAAGAATTGCAGAAATGTATTGTCAAACATTGAGCGAAGTTTCCAAAACAAAATTTATTACAACTAGATTTGGTAATGTTCTTGGAAGTAATGGTTCTGTTATTCCACTTTTTAAAAAACAACTTGAAAATGGTGGACCAATAACAGTAACTCACCCTGAAGTGACAAGATATTTTATGACCATTCCAGAAGCATGTCAACTTGTAATTGAAGCCTCTACTATGGGTAAAGGTGGTGAAATTTATGTTTTTGATATGGGTAAAAGCATTAAAATAATTGACTTGGCGAAAAAAATGATTCAACTTGCTGGACTTGAAGTTAATAAAGATATTGATATTAAAATTACAGGGCTTAGACCAGGAGAGAAAATGTATGAGGAACTATTGAGTAATGAAGAAAATACTATTACAACTCATCATCCTAAAATTTTAATTGGAAAAGTAAAATTATCAGATTACAATACAGTTAACCAGTTAGTAAAACAGCTCTTACTTCAATTGGAAGAGCAGAATAATGAAAATATCGTCAAACAAATGAAATTGATTGTTCCAGAATTTGTCAGTAATAATTCTGAATTTACTAAATTTGATAAGAAAATTACTTAAGCATGCTCACCAAGATAAAAGACAGAGAATTAGAAATAAAAAATAAGATAGCTCAATCTCTAAACATAGAATTAGACCAAATGGTATTTGATTATCACCAAATGCCTGATTATGTTGATCTTGACCTTTTCACTATTAATAAAGTTCATAAACAACAATTTTTCTTCCATTCATCTGAAGGAAGAGATAAAATTGAAGCTTTAGAATTAATGTTGAAGTATGTAAAAAATAAATTATTCATTGAAGATTCCTTTACAATTCAGTGGAAAATAAAAGGTGAAACTGAAATCCATCAATCTTACTTCAGAGCAATTAATATGATGGATGCATTAGACAAATTCTATTTTGGCAGAAGTGTTAGCTCCATAGTAATTTACAGTATTATTTTGAATCCAATTGCTTAATTAGATTTTAGAAATAAAAATGTATGGTGAAGATTTTAAATAAAATTTCTAATGTACGTTGCAGAAACATTCTTTTACAACTTAAACTTCATCAACCCAAGCGGAACCAGCAGGGGGATTTTACATGATAAGCCTAGTTGGTTTATCAAAATATATTCCAAAGATAATACATCTCTTTATGGACTTGGAGAATGCGGCCCTATTAAAGGTTTAAGTATTGATTCTATTGATAAAATTGACGATAAATTAATTGAACTCAAGGAAAATATAAACAACATTAAAAAAGTAAATCTGAAACAATTCCCAAGTATTGTCTTTGGATTAGAATCAGCATTAACTGATTTAAATAATGGAGGCAAAAGAATTTTATTTAATAATGGTTTTTCAAAAGAGAAAAAAGAAATTAAAATTAATGGACTAATATGGATGGGAGAACCATCTTTTATGATTCAACAAATCAAAGAAAAAATTGATTTAGGTTTTAGTTGTTTGAAACTCAAAATTGGTGCCTTGAATTTTAATCAAGAATTAGAAATCCTTAAACAAATAAGAACAAAATTCTCTGCTAAAAATTTAGAACTTCGATTAGATGCCAATGGTTCATTTGACCCTAAAGATGCCTTGGTTAAGTTGAAAGAACTAAGCAAATACAAAATCCATTCCATAGAGCAACCAATTGAAATAAATCAATTGAAAAAACTTAAAGTATTGTGTGAATTATCTCCCATTGCTATAGCTCTGGATGAGGAGTTAATAAAAATTAGAGATGATGAAGAAAAAAAGGAATTAATTGAA
>MDTB01140779.1_pt1 | contig 10898 bp, 12 predicted proteins | sample 811161 | NCBI WGS metagenome assembly MDTB01 (sample SAMN05326650, study PRJNA326480) | marine metagenome | isolation source: seawater | place: Mediterranean Sea | collected 2009 | reverse complement strand
GTGATGCAGGGCACCAGCTTTGCCTTTGTGCCGATTATGATAACCATCGTGAAAACAAGCGGGGTTGCCGCCCTATTTGGCGCTGTTGTGGTAGCGGGTATTTTTCATGCCCTACTCGGCAGCATCATTGGCAAAATACGCCACTGGTTCCCGCCGCTGGTTACCGGCATGATCATTTTGGCAATTGGTCTTTACCTGTTACCTGTAGCGATAAAATATGCCGCAGGTGGCGCGGCAAGCTTCCAGATGGAAAATCCAGATTGGGGTGATTTCAGCCGTTGGGGCCTTGCTCTAGTCGTGATCATTGTTGCTCTTGGCTTTAAGTTCTATACCAAAGGCCTGCCTAATACTGCGGCTATTTTGCTTGGTATGATCGCTGGCTATATCGTTGGATTTCTCACTGGTGCGGTTAATTTTGCGGCTGTAGGCAATGCCGCGTGGTTTGCCCTGCCAGAGCCGTTCAAATATGGCATTGAATTTCAAGCCTTTGCCATCATTAGCATGTGTCTTATATCTATCATCAGTGCCATTGAAACCGTTGGCGATATCTCTGCTATTGCTAAAGGGGGCAGCGGGCGTGAAGCGACAGACGAAGAATTGTCTGGTGGCACCTATGCAGATGGTCTAGGCAGTGCAGTCGCTGGCATTTTTGGGGGTCTGCCAAATACTTCCTTCAGCCAAAATGTTGGGTTGATTTCCATGACAGGGGTGATGAGCCGCGGCGTGGTAACGGTTGCTGGCTTGTTCCTAATCGCGTGTGGATTAATTCCAAAGATTGGCGCGGTCGTGGCAGCAATGCCTATCTCCGTGCTAGGTGGCGGCGTGATTTTGATGTTTGGCATGGTCGTATCGGCGGGTATAAATATGCTTTCAGATGTGAAATGGAATCGCCGTAATATGATTATCATGGCTATTTCGCTCTCTGTTGGTCTAGGCCTACAGGCCGTGCCGCAATCCATGCAACATCTGCCAGATAACCTCGAGCGGTTGATGGTATCTGGGCTACTGCCAATTGCTGTACTGGCCGTGGTTTTGAACTTGGTTCTACCTGAAGAAATTGATTAAACCTTGATAAGATGCAGGCGTGTTCATGAAGCAATGCGCCTGCATTTCCCCTCCATAAAGGCTTTGTGTCTATTTCCGTTGCATGCATCATTATTTATTTCTAACATAGTCGGATTATGACTGACTTTGATGCTTACCGTTTAACCGAATATGCGCCCAATCATCTGGGCTTTGGCGGCCTTGACAGAGATGCGCTGACGCGTGATGCCCATCATGATCCGCACATGTTTCTGCATGGAAATATGGCCAGTGCGTTGATAACCCCGCATTGGCAATATCGCGGATTGTTTGCTGGAGAGGCAGAACAGCACGGCAAACCAGAACCCCTATTTATGACAGCAACAGAAGCAGGAGCGCTCGTTGCGCCGCACCGCCAGCTTATCTATCTTGGCAAGCGCGCACAGGCTAGCGAAGCTCGCTATTTATTCGCATTGGATATATCTGACCTGCCAGAAGATGGGCTAGCCAGCCAGTTTTCTCAGCAAAGTTATTTTGCCGAATTACGCGAAATTGGCCCGATGATAGATGGGCGTGATGGTTCTGTTATGGCCTATGCGCGGGCGATGCTCTACTGGCATTATCGGCATATTTATTGCGGGCGATGCGGGCAAAAAACGATTGTACAAAAATTAGGACATCAAAGAAAATGTGGCTCTGCTAGCTGCGGGGAAATGCATTTTCCGCGCACCGACCCTGCGGTAATTATGCTGGTACATGATGGGGAGCGGGTATTGCTAGGGCGGCAAGCTATCTGGCCAGAAGGGATGTATTCTACGCTGGCAGGGTTTGTTGAACCGGGCGAGACAATAGAGCATGCAACCGCTCGCGAAGTCTATGAGGAAGTTGGCGTTCAGGTTGGCGATATTCGCTATCAGCATTCCCAGCCTTGGCCATTCCCCTCCTCGCTGATGCTAGGGTTACATGCAAAGGCGCTAACCACTGAATTACAGATTAATCATGATGAAATAGAAGATGCGCAATGGTTTACCAGAGATGAGCTATTGAATTTCGACGCACAAGGCAAGTTTCTGCCGCGCAAGCTTTCCATATCACGCCGTCTGATAGATGACTGGTTATATCAGCGCTAGGGAATTCTTAAACAGCTTTGCGCACAGCTATTTTCCAGACCATCTTTTCTTCATCAAACGATAAATAAAAATACAGCCAATCCCGATGAGGAGATAAATAAGTGGCTCAAGGTTCATCTGCGTTCACCTTTTAAGATTTTCGTTCGTACAACCCATGACCATCATGAACCTTTGGCCGCTATCTGGCAATGCTCAAGTCTGGCAAAACGATAGCTGGCAAATTGACGATAGACCCAGCGCAAAATTGGCCGGATAATTGGCAGGCTAGCCAGCACAGATAACAGCCGCCAGCCAACAGATAATTCGTTCCAGATCAGGATAAAGGCATCTACACCAATATGTATTTTGCCTGTCTTATCCCTTGCATGTAAGAGCCGTAGCGCATCTGCTTGTGATATATTTAGGGCCTTAAGCGGGCCAGCATCATGGGCAATATCCTGCCACTCAAAGACGCCTTTAGGAGCAATCTTCTGATAATAGCGAATTTCTTTTGAGCAGAGCCCGCATTTGCCATCAAAATATACAATCGTCACGCGTTAGCCCCTTAAGCCGTTTTTAGATATATCTATCCTGATATGTTAATTGGTATGTTCAGGGGAATTGTCAATGCGTGCTGACAGCATTGCCCCGAGCCCTATAGGCTGATATGAAACAAGGAATAACAGGGGAAGGAAAGCGTGATTACCATGCACCGATTTATCTATAAAATTTGTGCCCGCCCTTTATGGGAAGATGCGGAAAAAACAGGCGTTTTCATGGGCGCGGAAATTGATTTAACAGATGGTTATATTCACCTCTCTACTGACCAGCAGGTCGCCCAAACCCTTAGCTTGCATTTTGCAGGACAAACAGATTTGTTGCTGATTGAGGTAGATGCAAACGGCCTAGATATCACATGGGAGCCTTCCAGAGGTGGCCAGCTATTCCCGCATCTTTATGATAGCCTGCCCTTATCTGCGGTCAGTGCTATATGGCCACTTGCCCTTGGGGGCGATAGCATGCATATCCTGCCCCCATTACGCCAAAACTAAGTTAAAAAAGAGAGAGTAAAATGAGCCGCAATCCCTCACCTGATCAAATGCGAGATATGATCGAAGCCATATTTGCAAAAACAGATGCTTTTCGTGCCAGCCATCAGCTAGATCCGCCCGGCGACCAGACAGGCTTTAACGAGTTATTGAGGCTGGTTTTCTCAGATGACGCTGTTGGGGCATCCATTTTTGCAAGCTTTGATGAAAAGCTGTTATCTGATTTATGGGACATGTATCAAAAGCGTGTGCTGGCAGAAATGAAGTAAATGACAGGCGAAATGCTTATCTATCTGCTGCTAGCTGGCTTTGCTGGCGGCTTCATAAATGGCCTAGCAGGGTTTGGCACGGCTTTATTTGCGCTTGGGTTTTTGTTGCAAATATTATCCCCCCTTGAGGCAGTTGGAATAGTGCTGATATTATCTGTTTTTAGCGGCTTGCAAGGGTTATGGATTGTCCGCCAGCAAATCTTTGAGAACCCAAAGCGCCTTTCACGCTTTTTACTGCCTGCACTATTTGGAATTCCCCTTGGCGTCTATAGTCTCAGCTTTATTGATACCAATCTCTTAAAAATCTTTATCGGGCTATTCATGCTATTTTATGGTGGTTTTTTTGCCTTTCGCGCTAACTTGCCTGTTTTCAGCGGACGCGCACCTATTATGGATAGGTTAGTCGGGCTGGTTGGCGGCATCTTTGGCGGGGCTGCTGGACTATCTGGCGCTATTATTACTGTTTGGCTGTCCATGCGCCCTTATAGCAAGAATGAAACACGTGCGGTGCTACAACCCTATAATGTTGCGGTTCTTGGCTTGTCTGTTTTGATGCTCGCTGCCAGTGGCGCCTATAGCCTGAGCAGCCTTATCTATCTGGGGGTGGTGATGCCAGCTGGTCTCATCGCCGCACAGACCGGCATTTGGCTGTTTAAAAGGCTGGACACCGCGCAGTTTAGGCGGCTTTTAATTATTTTGATGTTTGTTTCTGGTGTGATGCTTATTCTGCGGAGCTTAACAGGGCTATAATATCGGTTAAATCAGCTCATCTTTGCGATCATCCGTCTCACCATAGCGTTTCAATGTTGCTGGCTTAGTGCCTTCATATAGGGCTTCAAGATTACGCGCTATTTTCTCATTTTCCCGTTCGAATAAGCTGTTGCCTTGCAAATCGCTCTCCACGATAAACGGCCCCATATTCTCAACCTCAATAACCCACATAGCCTGCGCTAGGCCAAGCTCTTCATGCCAATGCACATCTGCTACCCGTTTTACCCCGCGCCCTAATAACGCGCCTGTGCCATAGCCAACCGTGGTCAGATAGACCGCCCCGTTAGGCACAAAATGTTTTTTGTAATCTTCTTTGCTCATCCCGCCTTTGCCAATAATCAGCTTTGCACCAGAAGCGGCCATCCAGTCACCAATCCATTTAGAAAACCGAAAAGAAGCTGTGGCCGTGACCGCCCCTAGATTAAAAGAGCCATCGCCATTCATACTGGCCGCAGGAGAGCAGTGAAAGTTTGCCGCACTTTTAGCTGGTAGCTCCATCGGTATATTGGCTTTTTCCTCTAAAGCACGCATATAAACACCCTCACGCGCTGTATAGATAGTGCCGTCCAAATACACCACATCACCAAGGCGCAATTCAGACAGGGCTTCGGGGGTTGGGTTTGTGCTTAACCTTAGTTTGCGTGGGCTTTTTCCAGCCATGCACTGTCCTCCCATTCTATGGTTTCACGGCGCTGATAAGGGGTAAACCAATCAGGGTCTGTGCGATATTCAACATGGCCATCGCTGAAAATACGCGCTACCGCTCGCCGTGATGATAGACAAAATGCATGTACCGACATTTGCATCCCGCCTGTGTGACAATAGCCCACTTCGATATTACAATCGATCACCATAGAGCTACCAACAAAGCCCATAGCCCCCATGCCAATATTATTGCCAAGCTCGGTAAATTCAGCTTCTAGGGCAGCTATTTTGGGATCTGGGTTTTTATCCCCTACTATCCGCAAACAGGCGGCGCGCTTGCCCAAAACCATACATGCATCTTTTGTTCCGCCCAAACCAATACCGATAATGGCTGGCTGACAGGCAAGCCCGCGCTTACCAAAAGCCACCAGACTATCTAAGTAAAACCGCTTTATCCCCTCAATACCATCAGAGGGAAATAGCATTCGGTAGTCTGTGCCAAACAAGCCGCCCTTATGTACGGTTATCAGGTCAATCCAGTCGCCATCAGGCTCAAACGCATATTCTATTTCTGGCGCGCCAATGCCGACATTATTATTATGATCGGTGCGCCATAGCGGGTGCACCCGGTTTGGGCGCAGAGGCACATTTTGCGTTGCATTTGCGGTGGCACGCCTAAGGGCAGTTTCCATCGCTACCGGCCCGCCCTCTATTGCTGCCTCATTACCCATTTTTACATACCAGCGCGGCGTTCCTGTATCTCCGCACATCGCGCGTCTATCTTCTTTAGCAGCTTCATAATTCTCCAGCATGGCCTGTAATACAAAAGCAGATAGATCGCCCTCCTCTTTGGAAGCCGCGCCCTTCAGCCCCTCAAGATAGTCTTGCGGAATCTCAATCGCCGCCTTTTCCATCAAGGTTTCAGCCGTTTCTTGAATAAGCGTAGTAGATATCATCTCAAAGCTTCCTTAGATGCATTCAGCTTTCCTGTTAGGCTAGCATAAGTCAGAGCCATCAAGATACCAATGTTTCAGGGGCGTCTTCTGGCAAGATGGTCTCACCGGGACGCACAATAGAGAACGCAACATCCTCACGGGTAACCTGTAGCTGATCCCCTGTTTGCTTCACCAACGTGAAATAGGAGCCCTCCAAATCCCCTTCAGTTGGGAAATCTTCGCGGAAATGCGCCCCGCGTGAATTTTCACGCGCAAGGGCAGCCGCCCCTATCACTTGTGATATCTCAATAAGGTTATCCAGATTAAGCCAGTCATGCCAAGTTAGGTTAAAGGCACGCACCCCATCTTCAACGCCAATATCATATAAATCGCGCTTAATCTGCTCTAATTTTTGCAAACCGGTTTTCAAGCCAGCCGCATCACGCATCACGCCAACATCATCCCACATGGTTTGACGTAAATCTTGGCGCAGGCTATTCAAATCACCGCCTGTCTTGGCAAAAGGCCGGCAGGCCCGTGCAATTTCATCTTGCAAGATACCTTCATCTGGTTCACGCAATGCCCCCATTTTCAGCGCATCCCGCCCCATGATATCGCCAGCTACCCCGCCATAAACAGTAGAGTTCGCAACACCATTGCCGCCCAAACGATTGGAGCCATGCGCACCGCCAGCATCTTCGCCTGCCACATAAAGACCGGGCATCTGGGTTTTAGTATCAACATCCACAACCACCCCGCCCATGAAATAATGCGCGGTTGGCACAACCTCAACCTTACCAGCAGCCAGATCAAAGCCGCTATCTGCACAGCGTTTGACCATTCCCGGGAACAGCGCACGAACCTTATCCTCGCCTAAATGGCTCATAGAGATATAGACCCCGCCATTTGGGCTGGCATTAGATTTGCGCATTTCAGCATAAATGCCGCGGCTAACCACATCGCGGGTCGCCCGCTCACCACGCGCATCATAGTCAAACATGAACCTGTCATCATAACTGTTCAGCAAATGACCGCCTGCCCCGCGCAAGCCTTCTTCTAGTACCGTGCCAGTCATGCGCGTGTGATCCCCGGCCAATAATCCAGTGGGGTGGAATTGTACCATCTCCATATCCCGCAAAGGCAGGCCCCGCCGCAGGGCCATCGCCAACCCATCCATGGTTTTATCGCCAGAAGGTGTGTGATAACGGTACATAGTCGGCCCGCCACCAGTAGACATCAGTACCGTTTTAGCGCGTACAAACCTAAACTTGCCCGTGCGCATATCGATAAACAGCACCCCTGCCAGCCCTTCTCCGCCCAAAGCGGGGATAAAGGCAATGGCGCGATGTTCTTGCAATTTTTCAACAGGGCGGCGCAACACCTGTTCCATTAGACGGCTAATAATCTCAATACCTGTCAAATCGCCCTTATGGACAGTTCTGTCAGCAGTTTGCCCTGCAAAGGCTTTTTGATGCAGGCTGCCATCCTTATTCCTGTCAAAAAAGCACCCTACTTCATTTTCAAGTTCCGTAATGCGTTCCACCGCAAGGGAGCAAAGCCGCCATGCCATATCCTGATCTGGCAGCCATTTGCCGCCAATAACCGTATCCATAAAATGCCGCTCAACCGTATCACCGCCGCCAAGCGCGACATTATAGCCGCCCTGCACCATCCGTGTGCAGCCGCATTTCCCTATTAATCCCTTAACGGCTAGGGTTATCTTAAGATCAGGGGCTGCCTTTTGCGCATGCAAAGCCGCAAACAGCCCAGCCCCCCCAGAGCCAAGAATTAGAATATCGGTATCATGCCGTTCAATTTCGGTCATTTTCATATCAGCCATAAATAGTTGCGCTTAGGAAAAAGCTTGTTGAAACCGCGAAACCAGCAGCAAGGGCAGTAGCGGCATAGGTTTTCTGACGCGGTGACCAAGGCAGCCATTCTAGTGCCATCAGTCGCAGCCCGCCAAAGAAATGTAACGATAGCAAAAATACTAGCCCATATTCCGCAACCTTTACATACCAAAAATCTGTCCATGACAGAAAGCCATCCAGTGCCGCGCGGTCGTTTAAAGCCAAGGATAACACCCAAAAATGCAAGGGCAAAAACAAGGCGAGTGCCAGCCCAGATAAGCGATGCGAGATATAAGCAAGCCAGAGGCCGTGTCTTTGATGTCCAGTAACCTTCATTGCAATTTCATCCTGTCACGCTATAGACAGCTTGCAATCCAAGTCCCGTCAACCCAATAGCGATACCCCAGCAAACGATAGTTAAAACCATGCCGTTAAGCCCTGCCCATTCATGTAAAATTGCCCGCAGACCAATGGCCGCATGTATCGCCACCGCCAGCGCAAAGGCACCATAGAACAAGGCCCAAAAAATGCTGCCTTGCGTACGTCCTAAAATCTCTGCTGCGCTTAAACCATTTTGAACTGCATATATCATCACCCCAATATGGCCGATTACCAAAGGGGCCATAATCAACGCTGTCAGGCGCTGTAAAATATAAAGACGGGCCGTTATCATACGCGCTCTCTTTTCATATTCTTTTCGGCCTTATCTTTATTGGCCTTATCTTTTTTAGTGGGCGTTAAAAGGTTCTGAAGGGCGAATTTGGCTGTTTCCCGTTTAAGCCCAGCGATAGAGGCGGTGGGGTTAAGCTCATTAGGGCAATATTTCTGGCATGATTGCTGAGAGTGACAATTATGACACCCGCCTGTACCGCTTACCGCCTCCAATATCGCCTCGCGCCCCCCATCACGCACATCATTTACCAATGACCATGCACGGTTTAGTGCCGCTGGCCCTAGATATTCAGGGTTGCTGGCGACTACATCACAAGCTGCATAACATACCGCGCAATTAATACATTCAATCGCGGCATTAGCAGCCTGTCTTTCTGCTGTTTCCTCATTTACCGGCTGCACCCCTTGCTCAATAGAACGGGTGGGATGATGAACAGCTTCGGCACGCACCCATTTATCAAAAAAGACATCCATATCGACAACCAGATCTTTGATAACAGGCAAGTTCCGCAAAGGCGCGATTGTCAGGCTTCCAGCCTTATCTGTGATCTTTTTCACATGGGTTCGGCACGTCCAGCGTGGCACGCCATTAACCATCATCGCGCAGGAGCCGCACATACCCACCCGGCAAGCAAAACGATAGGTCAGCGAGGCATCCATATATTGCTGAATATAACTAACCACATCCAATATGGTCTGGCTTTCAAGAACAGGCACATCAAAAGTCTCATAGCGGCCTTCATCACCTGCGCCGCGCCAGATGCGTACCTTTAAAGATTGCTGGTCTGGTTGTGATAGTTGCGTCATCTATACTTCCTAAATCCTCGGCAGGTGGCGAGCAGATAAAACAGCCTGTCTGGAGTAAACTGCCTTTCCAGAATGAACTTATGGGCTTGTTATTGCAAAAAATACTTGTCGGTTTTTCGCATCATGCACAAGAAAATCTGGTGAGTGCTAGAAAGCTCACTGCATCATCTAGAGGATTTGGCGTGCAATTTCATATAACCCCGCGCGGCTAGCTTCCTCACCATCTATAAGCTGACATTCAATATTGAAATGTGCAAGGGCTGTTTGATAGAGATGCGCCATCACGCCTGCCGCATTAAGAAAGATTGGTGTCGGCTGTGCCTGCGCTAATCCACTGATATGTTTGATTTCACTGCCAATGGCAAGGCCAGAAAGAATGGAGGCCGCAGAAGCCGGATTAAACTGGCCTGTTAAGATGCCGGCACGTACAGCAAATAGCTGATGCAAAAGACCAAGCTTTCCTGCCGCAAGCTCTAGACCTTGGATAAATCCCTCGTCAGACGCGCCTTGTTCTAATTCTGGCATCAGCGGGCTGAGGATAGAATGCTGACGCATAAGTTGAAACACCTCGCCTGTCATAAAGGTGGACAGGCTCGTTATTTGGCTATCTTCGATAACGACCCATTTTGAATGTGTGCCGGGCAGGCAAAACAGCCCTTCTGTTATCTTCTGGCTAGCCATAATGCCAGCCAAAGCCGTTTCCTCTCCGCGCATGACATCTGCTAGCCCGTCTGCGGATACAGATTGAACCCCCGGCACAATCCAAACAGACGGCGCGTCTTGTAAAGGAATGGCGGCGGCGGCAAGTTCTGCTATACCAGCTGATTTTTGTAAATAGCCTGCATCACGCCATCCCTGTGCTGAGCCTATCATCCCGCACATAATAATGGGGGCATTGCGTGCCTTGGGGCCAAGCGCACCTAGAACCAATGCCAGCACAGCGGCAAAGTCTTTATCTGCAATTTGGGATATGCCATGCGCGCCCGTATAAAAATTATTCACGCTTCCTTTGCTATCCAGAAGCCATGCCCGAAGCGAGCTTGTCCCCCAATCAATGCCAATGATAGCGCTATCCTCATAGCTCATAAACTTCCCCTTCCCCCAAGCAAGGCACATAAAAATAGTGTGAAATTGGTGCTATTCAGACTTAACCGGGCTGATTACGGATATTATCAGGAAGCCACGTCGCTAGCTCTGGGAAAGCGATGAGAACAAACACCATTAAAACCATAATCAAGAACATCGCAAAGCCAGCACGGGCAATAAAGCTCATCTCATGTCCTGTCATGCCTTGCAACACGAACAGGTTAAACCCGATTGGGGGGGTAATTTGAGCCATCTCAACAACCACAACAATGAAAATACCGAACCAAATCAGGTCAATACCTGCCTGCCGGATCATTGGTTCCACAACGGCCATGGTCAGCACAACAGACGAAATACCATCTAAAAACATCCCAAGAATGATGTAGAACACCAACAGAACCATCAGCAATTCAAACCTGCTTAGATTAAGATCTGCTATCAAATTCGCAAGGCCACGCGGCAAACCGGTAAAGCCCATTGAAAGAGACAGGAAAGCTGCCCCTGCCAGAATTAGCGCAATCATGGCAGAAGTTCGGGTTGCCCCCATCAAACTCGCTGAGAAGGTTTGCGGGGTTAACGTGCCTTGAGCCGCAGCAAGGATGAGCGCCCCAATAACACCAAAGGCCGCAGCTTCGGTTGCAGTGGCATAGCCGAAATACATCGACCCAATAACAACCGCGAT